>ENA-OOZN01001521-OOZN01001521.1-human-gut-metagenome-genome-assembly--contig:-NODE-1521-length-15118-cov-2.988913_pt1 | contig 15118 bp, 9 predicted proteins | sample MGYA00241187_ERZ501397 | MGnify/ENA primary metagenome ERZ501397 (study PRJEB25962, sample SAMEA2042921) | human gut metagenome | biome: human gut; feature: human-associated habitat; material: faeces... | reverse complement strand
TCGGCAGCCTGTCGTTGGGAGCCTCCTCCAGCACGCTCATATCCCGGATACCGATCAGGCTCATATGCAGTGTCCGGGGAATGGGGGTTGCCGTCAGGGTCAGCACGTCCACGTTTTCTTTTAATTTCTTGATCTTCTCCTTATGGGCCACACCGAAACGCTGTTCCTCGTCAATGATCAGCAGACCCAGATCCTTGAACTTCACATCCGCAGATAATACTCTGTGGGTACCGATCACGATATCCACCATGCCCTTTTCCAGATCCTTCACCGTCTTTTTGATCTCCGATGGCGTACGGAAACGGCTCATCAATGCGATGTTGATGGGAAAATCCTTCATTCTCTGCACAAAGGTGTTGTAATGCTGCTGTGCCAGAATGGTGGTGGGCACCAGATAGACCACCTGTTTTCCCTCCTGCACAGCCTTGAAAGCGGCCCGGATGGCGATCTCGGTCTTGCCGTAGCCCACATCTCCGCAGATCAGGCGGTCCATGATCCGATGGCTTTCCATATCCGCCTTGGTGTCCGCGATGGCATTCAGCTGATCCTCTGTCTCTTCAAAGGGGAACATTTCCTCGAACTCCCGCTGCCACACCGTATCTTTTCCAAAAGCATAGCCCTCGCTCTGCTGTCGGACAGCGTATAATTCCACCAGATCCTTCGCCACGGCGCTGACGGCACTGCGTACCTTCGTCTTGGTGTGTTCCCATTCCTTGCCGCCCAGTTTGTTCAGCTTCGGCTTCTTCGCTGCATCGGCGGAGGCATACTTCTGGATCACATCCAGCCCGGTGGCCAGAATGTACAGGTTGCCGCCGTCCCGGTATTCGATCTTGAGGTAATCCTTGACGACCTTGTCTACCTCTACCTTCTCGATGCCCTTATAGATGCCCAGTCCGTGGGTCTCATGTACCACATAATCCCCGATCTTCAGGTCGTTGAAATCATTGATCTTCTGCCCCTGATAGAGCTTTTTCTTCTTTTTCTTACGCTTCTCCGCTCCGAAAATATCACTCTCGGACAGCACCACGAATTTCAGCCAGGGGTATTCAAAGCCCTTATTGACATGACCGTAATAGGTCAGGATCTCCCCAGGCTGTACCTCCCGCATGGGGTCTTCCGTGTATACTGCCGTCAGTCCGGCATCCTCGGTGTTGCGCAGATCCTCCGCCAGACGTCTGGCTCTGGTACGGGAACCGGACAACAGCAGCACCCGGTAGCCGTTCTTTTTATATTTTTTCAGATCCTTGACCAGTGCTTCAAAGCTGTTGTTATAAGGGGCGATGTTGCGGGCAGCAATATCCACATGCATTTCCGTCCTAAAATATCCGTACTTGGTCTCCATGGTAGCCAGGGTCACCACGGCATTTTTCTCTAAAGTAGCCGCTACCTGTTCCCCACTGTAGAGAATGTTCATCTGTCCCGGCAGCACATAACCTTTTCTGGCACGTTGTTCCATGCTCTCCCGAAATTCCAGTTCGATGGCATCCGCCTGTTCCTTCACTCTCGCCGGTTCATCGATGTAGAAGACAAGAGAACGCCCCGCCATATCTGACAGCAGTTCCGGCATGGTTACCGTATTTTCATAAAAATAACGGATGTAGCCTTCCAGATTGATCTTACTCTGGAACTCCAGCAGCTGCTCTTTCAATTCGCTGACCTGTGTAGCGATCCTGTGGGCTTCCTCCGGCTGGTGGGCATCCCGGAAGATTTTTTCCTGTTTGTCTGCTTCTTTTTCAAGCTTACTGATGCCCTTGCGGATCTGCTCTTCCGACAGTACAAACTCTGTGGCCGGGTAGACAGTGATGCTTTCCAGCTTCTCAATGGAACGCTGGCTCAGGATGTCGAAGCTGCGGATGGACTCCACCTCATCTCCCCACAGTTCGATACGATAGGGGTTTTCCTCCGTCAGATCAAAGATATCCACAATGCCGCCACGGATGGAGAACTGCCCCGGGCTTTCCACCTGATAGGCTTTCTCATATCCCATAGCCACCAGTCTGGATGCCAGTTTGCTCTCGTCCAGACTGCCGCCCCGCTCGGTGCGAATGATGTCTTTCTCCTCCCACAATACCTGCGGTGTCATCAGTGCCGCATAGGTGGTAACAATGGTGACCGGCTTACCCTCCACGACTCTGCGCAGGGTCCTGATCCGCTCCTGTACCAGCTGATTGCCGTGGATATCCGCCTGGAAAAAGATCAAGTCCTTCGCCGGATACAGCATGACATTTCTGTCATAAAAGCGGTATTCCTCGTAGATCTCTTTGGCCTTTAAGTCACTATAAGTAACGATGACCTTGTATTTCAGGCCATCGCTGAGTCCGTAGATCATATGAAGTTTCTGGGAGTCCACACAGCCGGACAGAGCTACGGTTCCTTTTCCCTGTCTGGTCACTTTTCGGATCTCATCATATTCCGCCAGTTCTTTCAGTGGCGCAATCAGTGCCTGCATCGCTTTTTCCTCTTACTATACAACCGTTACGCTTTCTTACTGTTAAAATGGTTCATGGCTGCATCCGCATTCTCAGTGATGATCATACGGATAGCTTCTGCTGCGGTCTTCGCCGCTTCGTCCATGATGCTTCGTTCCTCCGCCGGAAAATGTCCCAGCACGTAGTCTGCCAGATCGAAGTTCTTCGGCTTCTCTCCCACGCCCATACGCACGCGGATAAAAGTATCATGTCCTAACATTTTGATGATATTCTTGAGGCCGTTATGGCCACCGGCGCTGCCTTTTTTGCGGATACGGATCTGTCCCACATCCAGACTGATATCGTCGGAGATTACGATCAGTTCCGCGGTGTCATCCACCTTGTAATAATCCACGATCTCCCGGATGCTCTCACCGCTCAGATTCATGAAAGTCTGGGGCTTCGCCAGGATCACCTTCTGTCCAGCCACATAGCCCTTGCCGATCAGCGCCTTATGCTTACTCTCCATGACGGCGATATTTTCTTCCTCTGCTAATCTGTCTATGACATCAAACCCGATATTATGTCTGGTATTTTCATATTCTTTGCCTGGATTTCCCAGCCCTGCGATAATATACATATATTTCTCCTTACCTTCTTGCAATCAATGCGTTATCTTATATTTTCGCATTTTTACGCAGAAAATGCAACTATTGGTTATTTTGCACAAATTTTATTTTCGGGAAAACAGCCAATTTCCGCATGGCATATTTCGTTACTTATTTTCCGAATCTAAAGTATCTATTCCCGGCATTGTATTTTATAATAAAAATGGAGTGTTACCAAAACGGTAAGCGGTTCACCTTTCGCCAAAATGATGACATTTTGAGAGCTTCCAGTATTATTGGAGGTGATACAGATGGGAAATCTATTGAAAGGTACATAAGATGCTGGAAACAATGGTAGGCATTGTCGGTATTGTTGTTACGATCATCAGTATCATCGTAACGCTTATCAGTATCGTACAGACTGCACGGAAACATAAACATCAAAAAAGCAACCGCCCTCGCCAGGAATAGGTTGCTTTCTTGATCTGTAACTAAAAACCAGGTGAACCGTTGCTGTACGGTAACACTCTTTTCTTTTATTATTATCTTAACACTCTCTTTTGATTTCGTCAATAAAATTCACCATTTACAAAAATCCTTGTACCCGGGCTTGACTTTTTCCGGAATACTGATATACTGATAAGGCTGAAACGCCCTGAAATCAAGGCTTTTCGGAAATCCATTCGTGTGTTCGGGACCTTCCACACGTAAATAAAAACTAAAGGAGAAAACAAATGAACAAGAAAGTACTGTACCTCGTACACGGAGCGGTGATCGCTGCTCTCTATGTTGTGCTGACCATGTTAGCCAACGCTCTGGGACTGGCAAATTATGCCATTCAGGTCCGCTTCTCGGAAGCCCTGACCATTCTTCCCGTATTTACCCCTGCTGCCATACCGGGACTTTTCCTGGGATGTATCATCAGCAATACCATGACCGGCTGTATGCTGCTCGACATTATCTTCGGCAGCCTGGCAACGCTGATCGGTGCCTTCGGCACATATCTGCTACGGAATCAGAACAAATGGCTGGCTCCCCTGCCTCCCATCATTGCCAACACCATTATCGTTCCTTTTGTGCTGGCTTATGTCTACCACTTAGAGGGTGGCATTCCTTACTTCATGCTGACTGTGGGTATCGGTGAGATCATTTCCTGCGGAGTGCTCGGCATGCTGTTACGCACCGTGTTACAGAAATACCGCAAATACATTTTTGACGTACAGAAATAAGCGGTCATCCCGTCAAAAAGGCGTCCGGATCCTTTCACAGGTTCCGGGCGCCTTTTGCTGTCCACTTGTATTTAATTATCTATTTTCATATAGGAAATAAAATGATTGCCGTTCTCCGCGAACCATGTTGTAGCATCGTTCATTCCCTTTTTGTACAACTTTCCGGTGGACGGCTCCATGATCACAACGTTGAATTCATTAAATCCGGTCACCAGCACCGCCTCGCCATCCTCCAGGATCGCCAGTACCGGAATATCCTGATTCACATAATACAGTACCGCATCCAGACTACAGCCGCTCAGATCCAGTACCTGTACGCCTGTCATATTTTCTTCCAGAATCTGTATTGCCGTCTTGCCCTGCGCCAGGTCATATTCGGTGTTGCGGGTGATTCCGGCATGCCGCAGGATATTGTCCAGACATACCGTCAGGCTGTTCTTCTGGTCCGTGACACTTTCTTCCTTGATTGCCATGATCTGGTTTCTGCTGACACGATTGCCCTTCAGCCATACCGTAATGCCTCGGTCGTTCGCAACAACCCCGGCGGAATCGTAGGCTTCCTTCACCGCTTTCCCGGGAGCACTGTAAATGCCCTGTACCCCATAAGCATTGTATACATAATATCTGGAAACTTCGCTGACCGCATCCAGTGTCAGTTCTCTTCCGCCCTCAAATACGACCTCCTTCGGATTCAGCACCTTGATAGTCCTGGTATCAATGGTTGTCTTGGTCTGTATCTGCACATATCTCTCATAAATATCAATATCCGCTGTGACTACTTTATTCTGTCCCGGCTCTTCTTCCACATTGTTCATGATCTGGTCATCCAGGATCTCCTGATAGCTGCCGTTCTCAGAACGCTGTATTCTCGACAGGGTGATCTGATTGCCCTCGATGGCGCAATCCACGATGTAGATGCCATCCTGTCCGTATTCCTTCAGATTATCTCCGGAAGAATTGCTGATGCAGACCTTATACATGGGGTAAAAGATCTGTCCGGAATTCTCTGTCCGGATGTCGCTCTCCCTGGCCACGCCGTAGATAATATCTTCTCCCATGAAGCCAAGCGGCCGGATAGCCTCACCGTCCTCCGCCCGGATCACTGTCTGTTCTCCGGTATTCAGATTCCGGACATTCAGCTGGTTGCTGTGGTTGATGTCATCCCCTTCCTGCCATACGATGATCTCATGGTTCTCCGATACCTGAAGGCTGTCATCCTGTCTTATACTTACCAGCTGTTCAGCGCTGCGATTCTCCAGATCCACATCATAGACACCGTTTTCCAGGAAAAAATATACATGTTGCTGTCTGTTCCGGTACAGCAGCTGTTCCATCTCATCCTTCAGCACCGCATAGCTCTTGGAATATGGGATATAGACTTCTTCCTCGATCGTATTCAGCGAATTGTCATAGCTGATGATCTGAATGCCGGTCTCTCCCTCATGTCTTCCGCGATTCATGTAACCATACACGGCAAATTTCACATTACCGCCCTCGTCTACATCCAGGATCTTGATGCCATGATTGTCATACAGAGTCCGCCGGTCGGCATTATCTTTACCATAGAAGGAGAAGATCACTGTCAGTCCGTTGGTAGCCGCATTATAGCTGAGTAATTGCCCCATATCGGAGAACACCACGGTATTGCCATCCGCACTCTCCATCATATCCACATTTTCATCCGTGATTCCCAGAAGGATCTTGTCATTGGCATACATCCGGGTAGTATCCGGGATCTGTGTCATGGTACGCTCATAATCCAGCAGATACATTCTCTCCGAAGTATATCTGACTCTGTAATACTCTTCGACATTGTAGTAGATCTTATTTTTGCCCTCTCCGGTGGATACCACAAAATCCATCAGCAGAGAGGCCACATTCCCACTGATCTGTGTCAGCCGGATGGAAGCCGCGTCCTCCTGGACCGGTTCCAGACTGCCCCAGGTGATCTGCTGAAAGCTGCTGTGAATATTCACTTTATGGAAAGTGCCGTTATCTGTCAGCTTGGAATTCGGTTCCAGATATTTCGTCAGTTCCTTGGCCATTTCCTTGTCGTATAATTTTCCGTGGAAATCTGTCGCAAATTCCAGAATTTCCGAAATATGCACATCATCATTCCATAAAATAGTCGTATAATAATATACCTTCTGTTCCCCTTCCAGTTCCAGGATCAGGGTCAGACTGTATTGTGTATTCGTGTCGATCAGGTCTTTTAACGTAAGGGAAACGGAAAAGCTTTTCCCATTTGCCTTCCATCCGGTGACTTCACTGTTCTCGATCAGCCGGCTGCCGTCGATGCTGCGAACCTCTGTCGAGATCCCCGTAATTTCTCTTCCGAACGTATCCACGGTGAAATTCGCCTGTCTGCCCTCCCCCAGCAGAGTAATGCAGTCCTTCTGGTAAGCCACATCCAGCTCCACGGTATTTCCGTGCAGTTCATTGCATGCCACACCGCCGCTTTCCATGGTGATCATAGGCAGAGTGGCCGGAGCCATCTCCATGGTCATATTGTTATGTCCCTGATTCATAATGCTGCCGATGATCAGTGCTGATGCCAGAAATACTACAACACACACGGCAATTCTAATGATCGTTTTCTTCATTCTTGATTCTTCACTCATTCATTATTCAGCAATTTTTCCAATGTCGGTGCCACATGGAGCAGTTCCTCCACAGTACCGATATCTGCGCTTTTCTTCGGGCGCATACCGTTCTTTTTCACTGCCCGGATCAACAGATTCTTCGGGGTATGTTCCATATCGATGAATTCCAGGATCTGGGTCTCATAGCCCTGTTGTTCCAGCAGATTTGCTCTCAGAGCATCGGTGAGCAGTGCTGCCACGCGCTCCTTGATGATGCCGTATTTTAACACTGGTTTTAAAGGATCACATTTTATCTGCCGGTTCAATTCATGCTGACAACAGGGAACCGCCAGAATGACTCTGGCCCCCCATTTTACCGCCTTGTCTAACGCATAATCTGTGGCAAGGTCGCAGGCATGCAGGGTCACCACCATGTCCGCCACATCTGTGCCCTCGTAGGTACTGATGTCTCCCCTCTCGAACTTTAATCTGTCATACCCCAGCTTTTCCGCCAGTTCATTGCAGTGTTTTATCACATCGGTCTTCAGATCCAGTCCGGTCACCTGGATATCTCTATGCTGTAATTCATGCAGATAATAGTACATTGCAAAGGTAAGATAGGATTTGCCGCAGCCAAAATCAATAATACGGATGGTACGGTCTTTCGGCAGTTCATCGATCACGTCCTCGATAAATTCCAGATACCGGTTGATCTGACGGAATTTATCAAATCTCGCCCTGGTCACCCGGCCGTCCGGGGTCTGCACGCCCAGTCCTACCAGGAAATCCACCGGTTTTCCTTCCTCTAAAATATAATGCTTGGTACGGTTGTGAGCCAGTGCCTGCAGTTCCTCCTCTTCAGAAGCAGCCGCCCCCTCCGTCCGCGGTGCCTTGCCACTGTTTTTCACCTTCAGTGTCAGCTTGCCCTTTTTGCTGACCAGAGCGGTGGCCTGCAGGGTCTTCGCTGAGAATTCTCCCTGCCGGAACTGCTCCTGTAAGGCGGTGCAGATCCGGTCCGTCAGCTGTTCTGCTGTAAAATTCTCGTGAAACGCCTGAGTTCCTCTGTAAGCAGTCTCCTGGAACAACAGTTCCTCCCGGATCAGCACCGGGCGGATCTTTACCTTCTGGGTCTGTTCTGGATGACGGCTGTTGCTCAGGATGATCTGCTGCAGATCTTTATTCAAAATTTTCTGTAAAAGTATTTTCAGTTCTTCCATGGTTTATCCTGTTTTTCAAATGTTTTGCGCATATTATAGCACGCTTTCCTATAAGAACGCAATCATTCCCCGTCGTCCACCGTGTCTCCTTTTGTAGATCTCATTGCACACCAACACATGGATCAGATCCTTTGATACTTTTTCCGCTTCCTGTTCCAGGATCGTGCTGATCGTATCCGCTATCCGGAACAGACTCAGGCGGTCCGGATATTCATCATACATCATACTTCCGTCATATTCCATTCTGTCACATTCCTCTTCCATATAAGGAAGTACTCTCTTCGCCGTATCCGGGTAAATGCTTTTCATATAGTCATAGTCTCTTCTCGCATTCCGGTCATCATTATACAGCAGCGGAACCGGATAAGCCATATAGAACGGTAATTTGTTCTCCATAATCCTGATTGCTCCTTGGCGGTTCTATCTGTATTAAGATATGCACGGGGACATCAATCGGTGAATGAGAAACTATCTCTTCTAATTGAATGTTATCTCATATTTTTCAATATTAACGGTTGCCGCTTCATCACTAGTAAATATAATTTCATTTGCTTCCAATGGCGTAGGAATGACCACACTTGCCGTCTGCTCTCCATCATTAATAAATAATTCTACAGAATATCTGTCCATGATAAAATGTAGTTTCGGCGCATGATGTTTTTCCACAATTTCTATCTTTCTCACACAGACAACATCTGCATTTACACCACTGTAGGTCCGGTCAATTTCAATCTGTTGTTTTTCCGGATAATATGTAAATGTTGTTGTATATTCTTCATTATGTGCCACATCTACCTTGAACTCCCGGCCTTCTACATTCGTAAGTTCTACCGTCATGTCAATCACCCGGCCATTGATACCATCCAAAGACATCTGTCCGCTAATTTTCTGTTCTGTATAGATGATTGGATTTTTCTTATACTTTTCCAGTTCTCTCACCGGACTTTGCCAGATTTTCCCATCTTTGATTTTTAATTCTCTTGGGAGTGTCATCATTCCCTGCCATTTCTGTCCTTTTGTCATGACACGTGCATCCCACGACTTCATCCATGCGACCATGATCCGCCTGCCATCCGGAAGCTCTGTTGTCTGTGGTGCATAAAAGTCCAGTCCATAATCTAGGCTTCTCTTTTTCTCCCATGCAAAATCCGATATTTCTTTTTCTGCATCTCCAATAATATAAATGGAATTATGACCGTTATGAAATTCGTACTTTTGAGCATGCATATTCTGCGGAGAACAAATGATTACAGGATACCCGTCTACTTCCAGATAATCCGGACACTCTAACATATCTCCATTCTTTCCGTCATTTCTCAAAAGAACTTTTTCATACCGCCAGTTTTTATAGTCCGCACTGCTAAATAAGACTATTTGCCCACAATTTTCCTCATAGCGATTGCCTACAACGCAATAATATCTGCCATCCTTTTTCCATATCTTCGGATCACGGAAGTCTTTTCTGTCAAATTTCTCCGGCATGATATCTCCTTTTATAACTGGATTATCCTGCCATTTTTCATAAGTCTTCCCATCTCCAATGGCAATGCACTGATTCTGGATTTCTTTTCCGTCTTTCTGGCTTACTCCTGTATAAAGCAGCACATGCTTTCCATCAGCTTCTACTGCACTTCCCGAGAAACATCCAATGTGATCATAATCCTGATCAGGTGCCATAGCTACCGGATATGCTTCCCATTTTACCAGATCTTCGGTCACTTGATGCCCCCAGTGCATCGGTCCCCATTCTGTTTTATATGGATAGAACTGATAGAATAAATGTACTTTTCCCTGATATACAGAGAAACCATTCGGGTCATTCATCCATCCTGTTTCCGGTGTCACATGGAATAATGATTTTTCTTTTTCATCTATGTGATTCCGTCTGATATATTCATTGGCTTTTTCAAGCATACGTTCTTCCTCTTTTATTCTAAATTATTCTGCTCCGATCACCTGCTCTGTTTCCTTATCAAAGAAATGCATCTTATGTGGCATAAAGGTAAATTCCACCTCATCTCCCACCTGGCTTACTTCATATTTTGATACTCTTGCAATCGTTACGCTTCCTCCGAAGTCAAAATACAGATTATTCTCATTTCCCATAATCTCTGTATTGTCAATAACTGCTTTCTGATGACTTCCATAGACATCCAGATTAGTTGTATCGAACTTGATATCTTCTCCTCTGATTCCCATGATAACTTCTGAGTATCCCGCAATACGTTTTGCAATTGCTTCCGGAAGTTCCACTGTATTGCCATCTGCAAATATCAATTTCTTTCCGTCTACTTTCACATCATAAAAATTCATCTGCGGAGATCCTATAAATCCCGCAACAAATTTATTCACCGGATGTTCGTACAGATCCATCGGTTTTCCAACCTGCTGGATCACACCATCTTTCATGATTACAATGCGGTCTGCCATTGTCATGGCTTCTACCTGGTCATGTGTAACATAGATGGTTGTACTTCCAAGATTTCTATGTAACTTGCTGATCTCATTTCTCATGCTGACACGCAGTTTTGCATCCAGGTTAGAAAGTGGCTCATCCATCAGAAAGACTTTCTGGTCTTTTACAATCGCTCTTCCAAGTGCCACTCTCTGTCTTTGTCCACCTGATAAATTCTTAGGCTTACGGTAACGATATTCTTCGAGTCCCAGGATATCAATTGCCCAGTCTACTTTTTTCTTGATCTCATCTGCCGGAACCTTCATGTTCTTCAATCCATAAGAAATATTTTTTTCTACCGTCATATGTGGATACAGTGCATAGTTCTGGAACACCATAGAGATTCCTCGATCCGCCGGTGCAACCTCATTCACACGTTTTCCATCAATAAAAAGGTCTCCACTTGTAATCTCTTCAAATCCTGCGATCATTCGGAGTGTTGTGGATTTACCACATCCGGATGGTCCGACAAATGCGATAAATTCTTTTTCTTCTATATCTAAGTTAAAGTCTGTCACGGAATTCTTATCGTTTCCTGCATATTTTTTACATATATTTTTAAATTCGATAAAGCTCATCTTTTAGCCCTCCTTGGAACCTGTTGATATTACACCCTCTACGATCTGTTTTGAGAAGAGTGAATAGATAATAATGACCGGAATTGTTACCATTGTGATAACTGCAAGGGTCTGTCCTGTTGTTGTGTTATCATTTGATGTAATCGCATTCAGACCAATCTGTGCAGTCAGAAGATCACTGGATGTAAATACAAGTGACGGCCACAGATAATCATTCCATACATTCAGGAATGTAAATACACTAACCGTTGCCACTACACTCTTTGACATTGGAAGAACCATAGTAAAAAAGTATTTTACCGGTCCACAGTGATCTAACTGTGCCGCCTCATATACATCATCCGGAAGTCCCAGGAATACCTGACGGAACAGGAAAATGTTAAACGGATTCACGATCATTGGAAGTACATATCCAAGCACCGTATTCAGAAGTCCAAGTTTTGCAATGATCAGGAAATGTATCGTAATGATCGTCTCCATCGGTACGATCATCAGAAGCATAATGATCAGAAGCCAGCGTTCTCTGAATGGAAAATTAATCTTAGCCAATGCATATCCTGCCAGTCCATTTACAATTACACCAAGTACGATCAATATTGCTGCATAGAACAAGGTATTACACATATATCGTACAAATCCTGTATTTGTTAATACAGATACATAATTTTCAAAGAAATTGCCGTTCAATGCCGGTGGAATGAATGCCGCCATACTGTTCATATCAGCAGTGATTACCGCGTCTGGTTTGAATGAGTTTGCCAGCATCCAGATAACCGGGAACAGGAACAACAATGATACGATCAGAAGTACGACCGTCAGTATCCAATTATTTCTTTTTTGCTTTTTTGTTAACATTCTGATCCTCCTTATCTCTTGTTGCGATTGTCTGGATCACGGTCAGTATCATTACAAAGAATGCGAATACAATAGCCATTGTAGATGCCAGTCCAATTTCCCAGTTAACAGTACCTGTTTCATATATATCATACACAACCGTATACGTTGAATTCGATGGTCCTCCTCCGGTCATAACCATTGGCTGTACCAACATACGGAATGCTCCGATCGTAATCGTAATTAAAACGAACACACACAATGGTTTCAATTCCGGCAGGGTAATGTCCTTGAATTTCTGCCACGGTGTTGCATGGTCCATCTCGGCCGCTTCATAAAGTGCCGGATTGATTGCCTGGATTCCTCCCAGGAAGATAATCATCTGATATCCCATTCCCTGCCATGCACTCATGATCGCGATGGATGGAAGTGCCTGACTGGCACTGTTGATGAATGGCTGTGCATCAATTCCAAAGAAAGAAAGGATTGCATTCATAATTCCTTCCGGGCTGTAGATCTGGATCCACAGTGTTGACACAACAGCAAGTGACATGACCACCGGAACAAAGAATGCTACTTTGAAATACTTCTTACAATGCGTCACTTTATTAATCAGAAGTGCCAGCACAAGCGCTCCAATTCCCTGCAGCGGAACAATAATGATCACAAACTTTACGGTATTAAAAAATGCCTGTGAAAACACATCATCTTTAAAAATCTGAATATAGTTGTCCAGTCCGACAAAATGCGTCAGTCCCGGATTTAAAGCAAAGAAATCAGTAAAACTGAAAATCAATGTCAGGATCATTGGCAGGAATAAAAATATCGTAAGTAACACAAGTGCCGGTCCAAAAAACGCCATTCCCATAATGGATTCTGTTCTTTTCTTCATTATTTCATCACATAACGCTTTAATTTTGCGTTAATCCTTTCTACAGATTTATCCAGTTCTGTCTTCGCATCTTTATCGGTAAGCACCGAATTTTCCAGTACTTCCTGTACCGATGCACTAACCTGTGGATATACAGGTGTTTTTGATCTTGGATGTCCATATTTACTGAGCTGATGATATAAGGCTTTATAATTCTCATCTTCTTCAAAAATCGGACTGCTCTCAAACGCTTCATATGTAGATGGGAAACTCTTACTTTCATCCCACAGGCGCTTTCCACTTTCTACACCACTCATCCACTGTACCAGCTTTGTCGCACCTTTTAGTTTCTTCGTCTTTGATGATGCCGCAAATGCCCAGGAACCGGTTGGTGTATATCTTCCGCCATCCCAGTTATCGGATACTACATATGGTGCAACTCCAAGGTTTACATCCGGATAGTTATTATAGATTGTATTTACTTCCCATGCCCCGTCGAACTTAAATGCTGCTCTTCCGCTTTCGAACAGGTCTGTGATCTGTACTTTAGACATATATCCATTATCCAAAAACGATTTAAAATAATTCACTGTTTCCAGATTCTCTTTTGAATTGAATACACCGTTCACCTTCAGTCCATCTTTACTTACAAAGTCACCGCCATTTGACCAGAAAAACGGTGCATAATAATAAATCGTAGCTTCTCCTGTCGGGAAAGTCATATCCAGCGCATAACCTTTTTTCTTCTCTACTACCGGCTGTACTTTCTTTAACACCTTTGTGAATTCACTCCATGTCCATGGGTGATCTGCATCTGGAACTTCTACACCCGCTTCTGCGAGAATATCTTTGTTATAATAAAGTCCCACGCTGGATTCCATTGCTCCAAGCGCATAGAGCTTGTTATTATACGTTCCCTGCTGAATAATGGAATCCAGATACACGCTCTTTTCTTCGTCTGTTAATTTTGCAAGCGGCTGGATAATTCCGTTCTCTGCATATGCCGCTATATTAGGGCCATCAACAGTAAGCACATCCGGCAGATCTCCTGACATCACGGATGCATTGATCTTATCCGAATAGCCTCCACCACTGTCATTTCGTGGAATAAATTCAATATCTGCAAAATATTTCCCATCATATTTCTTATTAAATGCATCTACAGATTTCCTGTAGCACTGTCCTTCTTCTGTGTCTTCGATTGAATGTACCCAGATAGAAAGATATTCTTCGCCTTTGTCATATCCCTTTACTTCTCCTGGTTGCGGCTGTTTATCTCCACACCCCGTCAATGCCATTGCAAAGAATGCTGCCAGCAGTACCCCTACTGTTCGTTTCTTCATAGCTTTCTCCTTTCAGATTCACGATTGCGTAACCAGTTAAGTAACCGGTTACTTTATATGTTCATAATACTATCCAGAGTCTTACTTGTCAATAGATTTCAAAGAAAAAAGTTACCGGTTACTTAACCAGTTATTTTTCATTTGATTTTTTTCAATGCACTTGCTATACTGATAATATACATTATAAGGAAGAGGATTTACATGAAACAGAAAAAAGTAACTTTTGCAGATATAGCCGCTTATACAGGCTTTTCAAAAACTACCATTTCCAGATATTTTAATAATCCGGATTCTCTGACTCTTGAAAATCAGGAAAAAATCACTCATGCACTGGATGTCCTTGGATACCGGGAAAATAAGCTCGCCAAAGTACTGGCTAATGGAAAAAGTGAATTTGTTGGAATTATCATCCCCAACCTGTATCTTCACTATTACTCTGAGATGTTAAACCAGTTACTTTCTACTTACGAAAAGTATAATTATAAATTTCTTGTATTCATTGGAAATAATAAAAAAGAGATTGAAGAAAAATATATTCATGAACTGATGGCTTATAAGATTGAGGGACTTATTGTCTTAAGCAATACCATTTCGTCTGAAGAACTTGCTTCTTATAAACTCCCGGTTGTCACGATTGAGCGGGAATGTGACCATGTCTGCAGCGTGTCTACAGACAACTATCTGGGTGGTGTTCAGGCAACCAGTTTGTTGATACGTAATAACTGTGATGTCATTTTACATATCAATTCCATATTTTCTGATACCCTCCCGACTTATGGGCGTATTCAGGGATTTGAAGATATCTGTAATGAGCATCATATTACTCACGAACTGATCCAAAGAAATATGGGAAACACTTATCAGGAAACTTTAGCTCAGCTAAAGAATATATTTAATGAAATTGAAGAGAAATATCCGGCACAAAAAAAGGGAGTCTTTCTTGCGAATGACACTTATGCCAGTATGTTCCTGAACCTGATATTCCAGAAATAC
>ENA-OOZN01001506-OOZN01001506.1-human-gut-metagenome-genome-assembly--contig:-NODE-1506-length-15210-cov-4.753019_pt1 | contig 15210 bp, 16 predicted proteins | sample MGYA00241187_ERZ501397 | MGnify/ENA primary metagenome ERZ501397 (study PRJEB25962, sample SAMEA2042921) | human gut metagenome | biome: human gut; feature: human-associated habitat; material: faeces... | reverse complement strand
TCAGGTTCTCACAGGCGCGGACCTCGGCCACGCGCAGCTCCACCTTGCAGAAGGTGTCAAAGTCGATCTCTTCCTCGTGGGTAAAATCAACGGTGCTCTCCTCAGCGGCGGGGGCGGCAGCAGCCGCTTGATGGACAGCGCAATCTTGCCGTCCGGTGCCACATTGATGACCTGCACCTTCACGGTATCACCGTCGTGCAGAACGGTTGCGATGTCCTGCACATATTCATTGGACACTTCGGAAATGTGGACCATGCCCACCCGACCCTCCGGCAGCGCAACAAAAGCGCCGAAAGGCTTCACGCCGGTGACACGGCCTTCAAATACGTTCCCTACCTCAATCGCCAAAACTCCATACTCCTTGCTCTCTTTTTTGGTGGCTGCCCCGGTGTTGGCCGCAAAGCCGCCCGGAGCCGTCCGGCCCCGTTTCTCAGTTGCCGGTCACATCCACGAAGATGCGCTCGTTGGGGGCCGCATAATTGTAAGAATCACGGGCGACCCATTCGGTCACATCGTCCGCGTCGCCGCTGAGGATGCGCTGCAGCTCCTCGTTTTTGGTCTGCTGCTGTTCGATCTGCTCGTTCAGGGTCTGCAGCTCTGCGCGTTTGGAGCTGATGGCCACCTGATTGGAGATGTACGCTGCCAGCATACTGAGCAGCAGCAAGAAAAAGAACAGCCGGAACACCGTGCGCAGCACGGTATTCTTCTTGCGTTTTTTGCGGCCGGGATTCGTCATAACTCAGTGCCCCCTGAAATCAGCAGGCCCGATGCGCCTGTACTCTTACTTTGATACGTTAGAATTATACAACATCCGCTGTGGTCTTGGCAAGTTCTTTTTTGGGTTTTTTGCGGCCTGTTTTGCGCGTTTGCGCTCACGGGCGCGGTTTTTCCGTGCCGCGCGCCCAGCCGCCCACCGGGCAGCAAGCAAATGCACCGGTGCCCACAGCATCTTCCGGGCAAACTGCATCGGCCCGCGCAGCAGCTTGTGCACCGCCGCTGCGGCCAGAACCGCCGCCGCCAGCTGATACCACCGCAGCACCCCGCCCGCGCTCAAGGCCGCCGCGTAGCTTTGCAGCCCCAGCAGCAGCGCCCCCACCAACAGCACATCCGGCAGGAACGCAGCCCGCCCCTTTTCGGGGAACAGGGCCCGCGCCCCGCCGAGGGCTGCCCCCAGCGCCGCACAGGCGGCCATTTCCTGCCCGACAAGGGTGATGTCCAGCGCCGGAGTCATCAGCGGAGCAGACGGCGCAAAAAGCCGCCCGGCGTGCGCTCAGCGGTATACTCCAGCGCGTCGATGCGGCCGGTGAGCCGCACTTCCCCGCTTTCGAGGTTCAGGCTGGTCACGCTCAGCTCAGCCCCGGCAAGGTGGAGCACCCCTTTGCTCGTCTCGATGGCGGCGCTGTCGGCGTCGCACCGCAGCACCCGCTTCACCCCGGTCAGGGTCAGCTTGCTGCGGCTCTCCAAGATCAGGTCATGGGGCACGGCGGGGGTCTTTTCGGTCGTTTTTGTCATGGCGCAGTTCTCCTTCTGAATCCAGCGTATGCAGATCCCGAAGCGAGTATGTGTCCCGTGACAGGCTTGCCCTCTCCATCACGCTGCGCGTGCCGGCTCTCCCAAAGGCCGCGCTTTATTCGGAAATGATTTCGTACATCTCCCGCGCCACGTCCTTGGTGCGGGGCTCGACGTCGGAGAGCACCTTCACCTTGATGGGCCGGTTGCCGAAGGTGACCTCGATGATGTCCCCTTCCTTGACGGCTTGGCTGGCCTTGGCGACCTTGCTGTTGATGAGGATGCGGCCCGCGTCGGCCACCTCGTTTGCCACGGTGCGGCGCTTGATCAGCCGCGAAACTTTCAGGTATTTGTCCAGTCTCATAGTCCTATCCCTCTGCCCGTTTCCGCGGAGCCCGCAAGCTCCCGCCCAAACGGGCTTTCTTCATTTTGCTCAGCCAAAACCGACCTGCCAAGGGCTCCCCTGTTAGGGGAGCTGGCACGCGGAGCGTGACTGAGAGGTTAAAAAAAACGCCGGAACCATCTGCGGCCCCGGCGGCAAAAATCGAACTTACAGGGTGTCCTTCAGAGCCTTGCCCGGCTTGAACACGATGCTGCGGGAAGCAGCGATGGTGATGGGCTCGCGGGTACGGGGGTTGATGCCCTGACGCTCTGCGCGCTCACGGACTTCGAAGGTGCCGAAGCCGGAAATGGTGATCTTCTCACCCTCTGCCATTGCCTTGCTCAGGGCGTCGAATGCGGCGTTGACAGCCAGTTCTGCGCTCTTCTTGCTCATCTCGGTGTTTGCCGCAACCTGTGCGATCAGATCAGTCTTGGTCATAGTAGTAAACCTCCACAAAATTGTACTCGTCATTTTCTATCTATCGGAGCAGGCGTTTCGGCCTGATACCCGTTCGATCACGTTTGGTCTGCCAGCAGCTCGTCCCGGAACCGCTTGGAGGCAAAGGTCAGCGCCTCTTCGGCGTCCAGCCCTGCCAGCCGGATGGCGTTGACGGCAGCAAAGAGCAGCTCCCCCGCCTGTTCGGCGTTCGGGGCCGGTGCCGCGTCCCAGTCCTGCTCGACCTGTTTCAGGGCAGCCGCTGCGTCCTCGGCGGTCGTGATGCCAAGGCCCCGGCCCGCCGCCCGCTTCTGCAGCTTCTGGGCGCGCATCAAGGCGGGCAGGGTCGCGGGCACGGTGTCCAGCTCATCGGCCAGCGTGCGGCGGCCCTTTTCCTTATTTTTGAGCGCATCCCAGCCATTTATTCCGGCGTTTTCCGCCGCCGAGGAGGTGAAGATGTTGGGGTGGCGGAAGACCAGCTTCTCGCACACTTCGCGGCAGACCTGCTCGAAATCGAACCGGCCCCGCTCCTCCTCCATGACGGTGTGGAACGCCACCTGCATCAGCACATCACCCAGCTCTTCCCGCAGCATGGCCGCGTCGTCGGCATCGATGGCTTCCAGCGCCTCGCAGGTCTCCTCCAGAAAGTTCTTCCGAATGGACTGATGCGTCTGCACCTTGTCCCACGGGCAGCCCGCTTCCGGGTCCCGCAGGATGCGGATGATCCGGATGAGGTCTTCCGCCGTATAGTGTTCGCGCTCCGGCCAATCCTGCATGGGTGGTGTTCCTTTCTGCTCCAAAAGTAGGGCTTTATTGTATCGCAGAATCCGCCTTTTTTCAAGGGGACAAGCCCATTTTCCGACCATTCGCCCGAAATGTTTCCAGATTTTTCACACTTTGGCACAAAAACGGGCGGCATCCCACGGGGACACCGCCCGGTCAGGGCTTTGATTTTCCGGTTTTGGTCACAGCTGTGCGCCGCACTTGTTGCAGAACAGCGCATCCTCCGAAACGGGAGCGCCGCACTGGGGGCAGGTCTTCTTTTCTGCTTTCTGCTCCGGCTCGATGGGGAACTCGATGGTCGTGCTCTCGGCCCCAGCGGGGGCCTCCGGCTCTGCGGCAGCTTCCGCCGCCGGGGTGTCGAGGCTGGCACGCAGGTCGGCCAAGTCCTTCTCGATGGCATCGATCATCTCGATGTACTTATCGACGAGGGGCTGGTTTTCCTCATTGCCCTTGGCGAGGCTGTAGACCAGTGCGCCCAGTTGGCGCTGCGCCTTGGCGAGCTTGGTCTGCTCGTTCACGATCTTTGCCTGCGTTTTGCCGCGCTCAGCCAGATCCATGGCTACATTTTTGCCTTTTTCGGCGTATTCCAGACCCATTTCCTTGAGCTTATTAAAATCCATAATAGACACCTCTCTCAGCGGAGGGTCTTCCCCTCCTGTGCTTTCCGGATGATGGCCCCATTATAGCGCACTCCACCGCTGATTGCAACGAATCTGCCGCAAGTTTTACAGTTTCGTGCGGATTTGGAAACAGTTTTTTCGCATTTGCACAAAAGGCGGACGAAGGGTCGTCAGTTTACCTCACCGCCGTAGAACTCCCGCAGCATACTGTCGGCGGGCAGCAGGTCCAGCGGCAGGGGTGCCACATGCTCGAAGCGGCGGGCCGTCTCGTCCCACAGCTCGGCGTTATGGCCCTCCAGCACGAACTGGCGGCGCACCTTCTGTAAAAGCTGGGCGATGAGGCCCATCTCGTAGGTGAAGGAAGTGTCCAGCAAGAAGTCTGCCGTGGTCTTGAAGCCCTTGATATACCGCGTCTCGCCGTCCATCACCCGGTCCCACATGGCAAGGGTCTTTTCGGGGCTGCGGCCGCGGGCGGCAGCGTCCCGCAGGGTGCGGCGGCACAGGCGGATGTCCTGCGTGTTGATGACCCGGCGGCCGTCGATGCAGTATTCCTCCCGCAGTCCAGCATAGATGCGGTACACTTCCTCGCCGGGGACGAGGCTGGTCAGCTCCGGGTTGAGGGCGTGGATGCCCTCCACGATGCAGACGCCGCCCTGCAGATCGACGGCTTCCGTCTCGTCCGAGCGCTTTTCCTGCGTGAAATCGTAGATAGGTAGGCTGGTCTTCCCCGTCTCACTCAGTTCATGCAGACACTGCTTGATGAGGGGCAGATCCATGGTATCGGGGTTCTCGTAGTCCAGCGTGCCGTCGGGCAGTCGGGGGTAGAACTCCGCGCCCCGGAAAAAGTTGTCGAGGCTGACCACATGGGCCGGTGTTCCCTGCCGGACGAGTTCCTCGGCCAGCTTGTGCGCCGAGGTGGTCTTGCCGCTGGCCGACGGGCCGGTGAGCATGACGATCTTGGTGCCGGAAAAGCGGACCTTCTCCGCCGCGTAGCGCACCCGCTGGCGGTAACTGCGCTCGCTCATTTCGGCAAGCTGCTCCGGGCTGCGGGCAGCGATGTTGTACAGGTCAATCTCTACCAGACGTTTCGGGACCCAAATCGTGATCATAAAAATCAGCCACTCCTTTTTTCCGTTCCAGAACCTCCGCAAAGCGCTGGATGTATTCGGTCGGATACTTAAAGTTGAAGATGCGCTGCATCCGTTTCCCGCCGTCGGCCACCAGCTTGGTGCTGCCGCCCGCGCCCGCGGAAAGGATGGTCTGGACTTCCTCCATGATATAGATGTTGTAATACCCTTCGTGGCCCGGCTTGCACCAGCCTACGTTTTCGAGGTTCTGCAGGGTGTTCTTCTGGCGGTAGAGGTAGTAGGGCCGGTAGCCCGCCTCCGCCAGCAGATGACATTTTTCCAGCATAGCGGCGACGTCGGCGTAGTCGTTCTCTTTCTGGTCCTCGATGACGATGCGGGAAGCCCGCTTGAGGGTCAGGGTGTGGACGGTGATGTTCTCCGGGTCCAGCGCGATGGCCTGACGGAGACTGTGCTCAAAGCCTTCCACCGTGTCGCCGGGCAAACCCGCGATGAGATCCATGTTGATGTCGTCGTGGCCCGCCCGCCGGGCGTCGGCGTAGCAGTCCAGAATGTCCTGCGCCGAGTGCTTCCGGCCGATGTTTGCCAGCACCTCGTCCGAGAAGGTCTGGGGGTTGATGGAGATCCGGGTAGCCCCGTACTCCTTGATGACCGCCAGTTTTTCGGCGTCGGTGCAGTCGGGGCGGCCCGCTTCCACGGTGTACTCCACCACCTTGGAGAGGTCGAAATTCTCCCGCACGGTGCCCATGAGCTGCCGCAGTTGATCTGCCGAAAGGCTGGTGGGGGTGCCGCCGCCGATGTAGATGCTGCACAGCCGCAGCCCCGCCTTTTCGGCCTGAGCCCGGATCTCCTGCACCTCGCGGCAGAGGCAGTCCACATAGGGCTGCACCAGCTCGCGGTCCCGGTCAAGGTTGCAGCTCACGAAGCTGCAATAGCTGCACCGGGAGGGGCAGAACGGGATGCCGAGGTAAAGGCTGTAGGTCTTGGGCTCGCTGCCGAGGCGCAGGATGGGCTCCTGTAGATCGGCAATGGCCTTGGCCATCCGATACTTCTGCTCCGAGCAGTCGAACCGGTCAAGGAAGAAGCGGTCGATCTCCGCTTCGCTCCAGCCCGCCGCCCGCTTGTCGTGGACGAGGCGGACCGGCCGCACGCCGGTCATCTTGCCCCACGGCGGGCGGATGCCCGTCCAAGCCCGCAGCAGGTCATAGGTCAGGCTGGCAAGGGCAAAGGCTTCGGTCTCGCCGTCCGGCCCCGGCAGCGGGGCGGATGCCGCCTTCTCCCCGCCGTGCTCGTGCACCTGCGCGAAGAGGCCGTCCGCCCTGCGTTCCGCCCAGACGCAGTCCTCGCCGTCCTCCGGCGGGGTCAGTGTAAGGGGAGCCATGGGGTAAAACAGCCGGACAAGGTGCTCGACCTCGTACCCAGATGCCAGCCCTGTGATATAAATTTTCATGTTATTCCGCCTTTTTATGCGTTCCGCAGTGCATTTCGGATATAGAAATTGGTCTTCAGCTCCTCGCCGTAGGTAGAGAAATCCCCGTGGCCGGGCAGAAGCTGGGTCTCCTTGGGGATGGGCAGGGCCGCGAACTTGCGCAGACTCTCGTCCATTTTGCGGCTGCTGCCGCCTTCAAGGTCGGTGCGGCCGATGCTGCCCTGAAAGACCGTATCCCCCACGAAGAGATATGTGCTGCACAGCAGCACGACGCTGCCCTCGGTGTGGCCGGGGGTGTGCCACACGGTGAAGGTCAGTTCATCCACCGTGAGGTTGCCGCCCTCCTCGTAGCCAAAATCGGCACCTTTCAGGGGGAAGAACTGGGTGCCGCCGCAGTCGGCGGGCTCGCACCAGACCTTTGCGCCCCACTCGCGGCTGAGGACGCCCGCGCTGCCCACATGGTCGTAGTGGCCGTGGGTGCACAGAATATGGGTCAGCACCGCCCCCTTCTCCCGCAGGATCTTATCGTACTCCTGCACCTCGGCGGCGGGGTCGATGATGACCGCGTGACCTGCCTCGGTGATGAGCAAGAAGCTGTTGGTATAAAACGGCGCAGCGCCGATCAGATGAAATGCCTGCATGATACGCTCCTTTTACTCCTTCTTTTTCCACTCGTCGGTGTCGATGACGATGGTACAGGGGCCCTCGTTCACCAGCGCCACCTGCATGTCGGCCCCGAACTCTCCGTGCCGGACTTCCTTCAGCCCCTGCCGATCCATCTCGGCGAGGAACAGCTCGTAGGCATCCACCGCCAGCGGGGCCTTGGCCGCGTGGATGAAGCTGGGCCGGAAGCCCTTCTTGGTGTCGCCGTAAAGGGTGAACTGGCTGACCACCAGCGCCGAATACCCAAGGTCCTTGGCGCTGAGGTTCAGCTTGTCGTTTTCATCCTTAAAGATGCGCAGCCCCGCGCATTTTTCGGCCAGCTTGGGCACGATGTCCAGCGTATCGGTATCCCGGACGCCCAGCAGGATGACGAGGCCGGGGCCGATGGCACGGGGTTCGCCCCCGTTGACCCGGACACTGGCCGACGAAACGGCCTGAATGACTGCACGCATATTAACTCCTTGTGACCTTGAGCACATCCTTGATCTTGGAAAGGCGGGCCACCACCCGGTTGAGGTGCTCGGTGTTGTTGATGCCAATGGTCAGGCTGACCACGGCACAGTTGTTTTCCACCTGACGGGCGTTCATCGTGTAGATGGGCACCCGGATATCGGCCAGTGCGCTCAGCACATCCCGCAGCAGCTCATTGCGGTCCAGCGCCACGATCTCAAGGCCGGCCTTGTAGCTGTCCTTCACGCTGTCGGCCCAGTAAGCCTTGACCCAGCGGGGGGCGTTGGTGGGGTCCTTCATGCTGGCGATGGCGTTCACGCAGCTCTGCTTGTGGATGGAGACGCCGAAGCCACGGGTGATGAAGCCCACGATGGGGTCGCCGGGCAGCGGCGAGCAGCACTTGGCGAACTTGATGGGGGTGTTGTCGAAGCCCTCCACCACCACACCGTCCGTGGCGTGGACACGGCTCAGGTCCACCTTGGCCAGTTGTTCGCTCTTGTCTTCCTCGCTCTTGCGCTTCTGCCACTCCTCTTTCAGCTTGGGCAGACAGTTGGCGATGGTGATGCCGCCGTAGCCGATGGCTGCATACAGCTCCTCGGCGTTGTTCTGGCGCAGGCGGCGGCAACAGCTGCTGATAAATTCATCCAGCTCGTCGTCCGGGATGAAGATCATTTCCCGGCGCAGCTCGCGGGCCAGCGCATCGCGGCCCTGCTGGATGTTCTCCTCCCGGCGCATCTTCTTGAACCAGTTGCGGATCTTGCTCTTGGCCTCGCTGGTGCGCACGATCTTGAGCCAGTCGCGGCTGGGGCCCTTGTCCGCCGAGCCGAGGATGACCTCGATGATCTCGCCGGTGGACACGATGTGGTCGATGGGGACCATCCGGTTGTTGACCTTGCAGCCCACCATCCGGTTGCCGACGGCGGAGTGGATGGCATAGGCGAAATCGATGCAGGTAGCTCCGGCGGGCAGGTTGATGACATCGCCCTTCGGGGTGAAGGCGAAGACCTCTTCGGGCAGCAGGTCGCTCTTCAGATCATGCAGCAGGTTGCCAGAATCCTCGCTGACGCGCTGGTTTTCCAGCAGTTGGCTGACCCACGCCAGCCGCTCGTCCAGCTTGTCGTGGCCGTCAAGGCCCTCTTTGTACTTCCAGTGAGCCGCCACGCCGTACTCGGCCTGTTCGTCCATCTTGCGGGTGCGGATCTGCACCTCAAAGGGGATGCCCTCGTGGCCGATGACGGTGGTGTGAAGGCTTTGGTAGCCGTTGGGCTTGGGGGTGGAAATATAGTCCTTGAAGCGGTTGGGAAGCGGGTGGTACATATCGTGGATCAGGCCCAAGGTGCTGTAGCACTCGGCCAGCGTATCCAGAATGATGCGGACCGCATAGATATCATAGATCTCGTCGAAGGACTTGTTCTGCATGATGGTCTTGCGGTAGATGCCGTAAATGCTCTTGACGCGGCGCTTGATGGTGGCCCCTTCGATGCCGCTTTCCTCCAAGCGGCGCTCAATGACACCCGACACCCCGGCAAGGAACTCCTCGCCCGCCCGCTCGCTCAGCATCTTGCTGATCTCGTTGTAGCCCACGGGGTCGAGGTAATGGAGGCTGCGGTCTTCCAACTCCTCCTTCACGTTCAGGATACCCAAGCGGTTGGCGATGGGAGCGTAGACCTCCATGGTCTCGCGGGCCTTATCCCGGCGCTTCTGCTCCGGCCAAGCGTCGCCGGTGCGCATATTGTGCAGCCGGTCGCAGAGCTTGATGATCATGACCCGGACATCCCGGCTCATGGCCAGTAGCATCTTGCGCAGGTTCTCGGCCTGTAACTCCTCGATGTTGGAGAATTGGATCTTGGTCAGCTTGGTAACACCGTCCACCAGCAGGGCCACTTCCTCGCCGAAGGCGGCTTTCAGGTCGTCCAGCGTGGTGGGGGTATCCTCCACCACATCGTGCAGCAGAGCCGCCGCGATGCTCTCGGTATCCATGCCGAGGTCCAGCACCAAGCGGGCCACCGCAAGCGGATGGCAGATATAAGGCTCGCCGCTGCGGCGGCAGACGCCCTTGTGGGCCTCGTTGGCAAGGTCATATGCCTTTTCGATCATCTCCATGTTGTAGGCTTTGCCGCTGGCATGGATCGCCTCCACCAGCTTTTCCCACGTGATGATCTCCGGGCGCACCTCACTGGGCAGGGCAGCCTCCGGCGCGTCGGCGGGCAGAGCCGTGGCCGCTACCGTGGCCATTTCCGGCACCGGCTGGTGCAGATGGGTCTTTGCAGAATAGGAATCCTCCGGCTTGACCGGATCCAGCATACTTTTTCCCTCTGGCATCTTATCGTTCCTCCAGACATTTCAAGATGGGCGCATCGGCAAGGTTCTTCTTGCCCTCGGCGGGCACCAGCTCCCAGAACTTTGCCCCGCTGCGCTCGCGGACCGCGATGAGCCCCACCTGTTCGAGGGCCGTGATCGCGACTAGAATTTTACCGGTGTTTTCCTCTCCCAGTTTTGCGAACAGGGGCTGCAGGTCCTCGGCGTGCCAGCGCCGGGCCTGTAATTCGCGATACACCGTGATGATATCGCTCCGTTCCGGGGCGATCCTTGCTTTTTGTTCTGCCGAAAGCGGGGTGCCGCGGCGCAGTGCTTGAACCAGCGCCGTCTGCTCGGCGGCAGCGTTGCCGAAACCCGCCGGGTGCAGCTCCAAGATCCGGCCCGAAAGCTGGGCCCCACGGAGCGATTCGTAGACCGAGAGGTTCACTGCCGCATCCACCACATCGCCCATGGTGTAGGGCAGCTGCTCCGGGGGCATCCCGAACCAGACCGCGTAGATGCTGGCGTTCCCCTGCCGCAGACGGAGGCGGCAGTGCTTGCCCTCGGAGACGGAGAAAATGCCGTCGATGACGGCCTTTTCCAGCACGAAGACCGGGGTCGGGTTCTCCGCCCCATAGGGGGCCAGCTGCTCCAGCCGGCGCACCGACTCCACCGTGATGCGGTCGAGGTGGATGGACAGGTCACATTCCAGCGGCGGCGTGAAGAGCACCGCGCATTCCCGCGCGGCCCACTCGTTCAGGCGGCGGCGCAGTTCGGGCAGATTTTCCTCCCGCACCGAAAGGCCCGCCGCCATGGCGTGCCCGCCGAAGCGGAGCAGGATGTCCTCACAGGAGGCGATGCACTCGTGGAGGTTGAAGCCCTGCACGCTGCGGCCGCTGCCCTTGCCCTCGCCGTGTTCGTCCACGGACACCACGATGACGGGGCGGCCGGTCTTTTCCACCAAGCGCGAGGCCACGATGCCGATGACGCCGGGGTGCCAGTCCCGCCCCCAGATGAGGATGACCCGGTCTTCGAGGATGGCGGGCTCCGCGTCCAGCTGCTTCTGCGCCGCCTTGACGATCTCCTGCTCGGTCTCCTGCCGGGCGACATTGATCTCGTTCAGCTTATGTGCCAGCTCCGCGGCGCGTTCCTCGTCCTCACAGAGCACCAGCTGCAATGCCGTCACAGCGTTGTCCATCCGGCCCGCCGCGTTGATGCGGGGGGCGATGGCATAGCTGACATTTTCGGCCGTGATGGGCTTGCCCTCAAGGCCGACTTCCTCCAGCAGGGCCGAGATGCCCGGCCGGTCGGTCTGCTGCAGCAATTTCAGGCCCGCCTTGACAAGGGTGCGGTTCTCGCCCGTCAGGGGCATCACATCCGCGACGGTGCCCACAGCGGCAAGGTCGCCGCAGTAATCCAGCATCTCCTCCGGCGGGCAGCCGTCCAGCGCCGCGCAGAGCTTGAAGGCTACCCCGGCACCGCACAAACCCTTGAAGGGGCTGTGGTCGTCGGCGCGGCGGGGGTCCACCACGGCCACCGCCTTGGGCAGGGCGTCGTGGGGCAGATGGTGGTCCGTCACGATCAGGTCCACGCCCAGCGAAGCCGCAAACTCGGCCTCTTCCAGCGCGGAGATGCCGTTGTCCACGGTCACGATGAGCTGGCAGCCCTTGTCGTGGATGGACTGGATGGCGTTTTTCGAAAGGCCGTAGCCGTCGCCCTCCCGGCTGGGCAGCATACATTTGACGCTGGCACCCATCCCCTTGAGGTGCTGGTAGAGCAAGGCGGTGGCGGTCACGCCGTCCACGTCGTAGTCGCCGTAAACAACGATGGTCTGTTCCTTGTCGATGGCTTCGAGGATGCGGGCACATGCTTTGTCCATGTCGGTCAGAAGCATGGGGTCGCTGAGTTCTTCCTCCCCCGCCAGCAGGGTCAGCGCCTCGGTGGGGTCGGTGATGCCGCGGGCGGCAAGGATGCCCGCCAGCAAGCCCACTTCCTTTTGCTGGGCGGCCAGCGTGGCGGCGTACTTCTGCTCGCTCCACGGTTCGTCGTCCATGGCGTTCATTTCCAGCTCTTCGGTGTTCTGCTCCGCGATGGCGGCGGTCAGATCCTTGAGAGCGGCGCGGTCAAATTGTTTTAAGGTCCATGCCCGGTAGGTCATTGCAGTCCCTCCCCGGTCAGGCCGTCGTTGGCCAGCATTCCCTGCAATGCCGCGATCTCGCTGGAAACATCCAGCGCCACATCGGACAGCAGGTTGTCATAGAGGTTGCTGTACGCCTGATTCAGCGTGTGCAGGATACCCGCGATATCCCGGCGGATGCTCTCGGCGTTGTCCCCCTTCTGGCCCTGCACATCGTTGTAGGTGTGGAGCAGCTTCAGGGTGGTAGGGATATAATATTCCGCGAACCGCCGCGCTTTCGGGAGGCTTTCCGGGTGGGTCTCCAGCCAGTCGCAGATGGCTTCGGTGGTCTTCTGCATATGGGCCAGCTCCTCTGCGCCCTGTGCGTCCTGCATGAGCTGCTGCTCCTGCTCCAGCACCTTGGCAAAGCGGCGGGCCGTTTCGAGGTTGAGGGGCGTTTCCGGCGCGGCCTCCTGCTCCGGCTGCGGGGCCGGGCGGGCGCGCTGGGCGGCGAGGGCCTCCTGTGCCGCGCGGTAATCCTCGGCGGTCAGGTAGAGTGTATCCGTTTTGTCGTCCAGCCATGCGTTCAGCCAGCCTTTGCGGATGTATTTTTGCAGCCGCTTGTGCACTTTTTTCGGTTTCTGGTGGGTCAGGTCGGCCAGCATCGAAACAGGCAGACCCTTATGGTAGTCCACGCTGTCGGCGTAGTCGGCAAACTGGCCCATCTGCCTGCCCGCCTTCATCCGGGCTGCACCACAGGCCGTCATCCAGCCAAAGCCCGCCGTGGCAAGGCCCAGCACGCCGCCGACGATGCCCAGCACGTTGTAGGCGGTGTTCATAACGTAGTCCGTGCCCGTCATCAGGATGCCGCCGCCCTCAGCAGCCGACACCACAACGTCGCCCAAAGCAGCCGGCGAAATCGTGCCCAGCCCGATGAGGCAGCCCAGCGTCCCCAGCCCAAAGATCACAGTGAACGTGATGCCCACCACCAGCAGGGCCACGCCGGCGTCGGAGCGCTTTTTGCCGTCGGCACGCAGAAGCTCCACCGGGGTCTGTTCGTTTTTCAGGCCAAAGATATGCTTTGCCGCATGGACTGCAGCCTTTCCTACGCCCCATGCCCGGTCACCGATCTCCATGCCCCGGCCCTCAAAGCCGTGGGCGAAGGCGTCCGACACGGTATCGCCGAAGGCACGCATCTGGTTTTCCAGCTCCTGCTGGATCTGCCGGCCCTCTGTTTCCCTCATTTTATCGTTTTCACGATCGTTCATCAAATTTTTCTCACCCTTCTGCCGGACGATACCGGCCGATGATCGCACGGGCGACCCGTAGGCCGTCCACGGCGGCGCTCATGATGCCGCCCGCATAACCCGCGCCTTCTCCGCAGGGATACAATCCCGCAAGCTGGGCAGATTCAAAATTTTCTTCCCGTTTCAGCCGCACGGGGCTGCTGGTGCGGGTCTCAAGGCCGGTGAGGACTGCTTCCGGGGCGGTGTAACCGGCAATTTTCCGTTCATACGCCCGCAGACCGGCCCGCAGAGTATCGGCCAGCTCGCCGGGCAGCAAGGCCCCCAAGTCCGCCGCAACCACGCCGCGGTCGTAGGTGGGCTCCACCCGGCCGATGGTCAGTTGACCCCGGCCCTCAAGGAAGCTCTGGACATTTTCCGCCGGGGCGGCGTATTCTCCGCCCGCCCGTCCGGCGGCGTAGGCCTTGGCTTCCAGCTCCCGTTGGAAGGCGATGGCCCGGCGCGGGTCGGCCCCGAAATCCTCGGCCCCCACGCTGACCACCACCGCCGCGTTGGCGTTCCTGCCATTGCGGGCGTGATAGCTCATGCCGTTGGTCACGACCCGGCCCTTCTCGCTGGCCGACGCCACGACCTGACCGCCGGGGCACATGCAGAAAGTGTAAACGCACCGTCTGCCCACATGCTGCGAGAGCTGGTATTCGCCCCGCGGCAGGGCCGGGTGGCCCACCGCCTCGTGGTAAAGGCTTTTTTCGATCTCACTTTGCAGGTGCTCGGCCCGGAAACCGACACTGAAGGGCTTGCACTCCAGCACAAGGCCGCTGTCCATCAGCATCCCGAAGGTGTCCCGCGCCGAGTGCCCTACCGCGAAGACCAGCGCCTCGCAGGGGAAGCTGCCCTGCGTGGTCTGGATGCCGGTCAGCTTGCCGTCCCGCCGCTCAAAGCCGGTGAGGGCCGTGTTGAAGTGCACCTCGCCCCCCAGCGATTCGATCTCCCGGCGGATGGAGGTGATGACGCCCCGCAGCAGGTCGGTGCCGACGTGGGGCTTCTGCTTCCATGCGATCTCCGCCGGGGCACCATGCTCCAAAAACACCTCGGTGACGAAGCCGCAGAGCGCGTCGCCGATGCGGGTGGTCAGCTTGCCGTCCGAAAAGGTACCTGCGCCGCCCTCGCCAAACTGCACGTTGCTTTCCACATCCAACTTGCCTGTTTGCCAAAAGGTATCGACCGCCTGCTTGCGGCTGTCCACATCACCGCCACGCTCCAGTACAATAGGCTGCAGGCCCATTTCCGCCAGAAGCAGGGCAGCAAACATGCCCGCAGGCCCAAAGCCAACCACAACGGGGCGCTTTGACGGGCGATTTTCCCCCTTTGGCAGATGATACGCCAAATCGGGTGTTTTGGAAATGTGTTTATCCTTATTTTTTTCCAGAATTTTATTCTCGTTCTTCACTTCTGCATCTACCACATAAGCATAATGGATGTTATCCTTTTTTCTGGCATCCAGAGAACGCTTGAAAATGCGGTATGCCTTGATTTCCTCCACAGGCACGCGCAGCGCCTTTGCCAGCTTCTTTTCCAAAGCCTTTTGATTGCCTGTCACAGGCAGTTTCAATTCAGATACACGAATCATGCTTCGCTGCCGCCTTTCCAATCCTCATAAAATACCTCGCGCAAAAAAAGTCCGCGGCTCGGTGCCGTAAAGCCTGCCTGCTCTCGGCTTTTTGCCAGTAAAATCTGCTCTGTTTCATCTGCGTTTTTCTTCCCCTCGCCAACCTCGATGAGCGTTCCCGCAAGGATGCGCACCATCTGGTAGAGAAAGCCGTTACCGTAAAAATGCAGGGTCAGCTTATCCTCTGTTTCCTCAAACACGATATCATAAATCGTGCGGACGGTTGATTTTTTCATTCTTTTATTGGCGCAGAAGCTTTTGAAATCATGCGTGCCAATGAAGGCTGCCGCCGCCTGCCGCATTGCCTGAACATCAAGCGTTTCCGTACAACGGAAGGTATATTTTCGCTCAAACACAGGCGAATGCTTGCCAATCCAGATGGAATAGGAATAATGCTTCGCCTTTGCGCTGAGTCTGCTGTGGAAACGAGGAGGCATTTCCGCGACGGAAAGCGCCGCGATATCCTCGGGCAGCTTCGCATTGAAGGCATCCAAAAGCTGCTCGGCTGTGCCGTTCCAGTTAATATG
>ENA-OOZN01001502-OOZN01001502.1-human-gut-metagenome-genome-assembly--contig:-NODE-1502-length-15243-cov-5.917962_pt1 | contig 15243 bp, 11 predicted proteins | sample MGYA00241187_ERZ501397 | MGnify/ENA primary metagenome ERZ501397 (study PRJEB25962, sample SAMEA2042921) | human gut metagenome | biome: human gut; feature: human-associated habitat; material: faeces... | reverse complement strand
GCTGGGCCGTCGTGCATTGCACCAGCGGGGACAACATGCGCAGCATCGAAGACATTCAGGCCGAAGTGCAGGAGATCGTGTTGAAGCAGCTGACATAATTTTCGATAAGAGGGGGCATCCTGACAGATGTATCGTTTGATGCAGCCGGGAGATAAACCGGCAGTGCTGGCTTTATGGCAGAGCCAGCGCAATGAATCGGAAGAATTTGCCAAAAAGGCCATTGAGCAGTTTGCAGGCGAGCAAAACGTCTATGTGGCCGAGGAAAATGACGAGATCGCTGCGGTGGCGCTGGCTGTGCCGGTCACGCTGCAGGGCCGCAGCGGCACCTATCTGTACGGTCTGTGCGGCGAGGGCAGCCTGATTCTGGCGGGCCTTGTGGACTATCTGTGCGCCCAGCAGAAGCTGCGCGGCGCAGGGTTTACGGTGGCAGTGCCCACCAGCCCGGAGCAGGCTGCACTGCTGCAGGATAAGGGCTTTGCATGGGCCTTCGCCCTGCGCTGCCTGCCGCGCGAGGTGGAGCGCAACCTGTGGAGTCAGGCGGAGTTCGACTCCGTGACGGCCCGGAAGCTGGTCGAGCTGCGGGCAAGGTTCTGGCCCGATACCGTCCAGCTCCCGCCGGAGCAGATGGCTGTGGTGCTGGGGGATCTGTACTCCCGCGGGGCCACCATCGTTTCCAACAACGACGGCTACGGCATCTATTTCCGGAAAGAGGATACCCTTTATTTTGTGGAGCTGATGGCCGAGAACGACCGCGCTGCCGAAATTTTGATGGAAGCGGCCCGCGAGAAGGAAGTCATCGTGGAAAAGGCTGTCATCACCGTGGGGGCCGCGCAGAACCTCTTCCTCGGCGAGGGCACCCGGCAGGATTACGGCATGATCCGCTTTGAGGGCGAGCCCTTTGACGTGAGCGAGAGCTACATGCGGCTGATGCTGGATTGAAAGGAATGGACGGATGGCGAAAAGCAATCATACGAAGCCCCGCAAAAAGGGCGGTGCGCTGAAGATCCTGCTGGTCATTCTGGTGCTGTTGGTGCTGACAGCCGGTGCGGCAGGCGTGTTTGCGTATAACGAGATCAACGGCAATGGAGGAAAGCCGGGTGCAGAGGTGACCGTCAGCATCCCTCAGGGCAGTGGCGTTGCTGCCATCGCAAAGGAGCTGAAGGAGGCTGGAGTTATCCGTTCGGCCTATCTGTTCCGCTGGTATGTGGGGCACAAGGGTGCCGCCGGAAAACTGCAGTACGGTGATTTTACGCTGCAAACCGGCGGATATTCCTACGATGGCCTGATCACAGAGTTGTCCGCGTATGCCAAGGCGGATTCGGTGCGTCTGACCTTCCCGGAGGGAACCACTGCCATTGCCATTGCCCGGAAAATGGAGGAAGCCGGTCTGTGTACTGCCGAGGAGTTTCTGGAAGAAGCCAATACCGGCGATTTCAGCGCCTACAAATTCTGGCAGTATGTCCCGGACAACAAGGAGGCCCCCGGCCGTTTTATGAAGTGCGAGGGCTATCTCTTCCCGGACACCTACGAATTCTTGACGGAAGATACCGTACACAACTACGTGGCAACGTTCTATTCTCATTTTGATCGGCAGTTCACCGACGAAATGTACAAAGAACTGGACAAGCAGGATCTGAGCCTTTCGGAGGTCATCACGCTGGCGTCCTTCGTGCAGGAGGAGGCCGGCAACGAGCAGGACTCCAATGTGGCGCAGGTATTCCGCAACCGGCTGGCGGAGGGTTCGCCCTACCCCAAGCTCCAGAGCAACACTTCGAGCTATGTCCAGAGCGATGAGGACAACAACTACCTGTGGAACTGGGTGGCCCCGTGGTACGGCGGCTGGGACAAGATCCCGGAAAATATCTTGAACGCTTACGACACCTACAGCTGCACCGGGCTGCCCGCCGGGCCTATCTCGAACCCCGGTCTGGCGGCCATCCAAGCCGCGCTGGCCCCCCAGCCCGACGAGGACGTCAAGGACTGCTATTTCTTCGTGACCGACCTTTCCGGCCATTACTACTACGCCCGCACCTATGCGGAACACCAAGCCAACTGCGAAAAAGCAGCGCAGGTGAATAAAAATTATAAGTAAGAGGATCATTATGCTACAAATCCCGGAACTTCTTTCCCCGGCGGGCGATCTGGAACGCCTTCGCTACGCCATCAACTACGGCGCGGATGCCGTATATTGCAGCTTGCCCGAATTCGGGATGCGCTCTGCCCCGGCCAACTTCACGCCGGAGCAGCTCACCGAGGGCGTCATCTATGCCCATGCCCGCGGCCGCAAGGTCTACCTGACCATGAACACCCTGCCCACCAACGAGGAGGCAGACCGTTTGCCGGAGGCCATCAAAAATGCCGCCGCTGCGGGCGTGGATGCCTTCATCGTGGCGGACCTCGGCGTGATGGAAGCGTGCAAGCAGTTCGCTCCGGACATCGAGATCCACATGTCCACCCAGACCGGCATCACCAACTGGGCCGCAGCCCGCGCTGCCTACAACATGGGCGCCAAGCGTGTGGTGCTGGCCCGTGAGCTGACGCTGCAGGACATCGCCACCATCCGCGACAAGACCCCGCCGGAACTGGAGATCGAAGCCTTTGTCCACGGTGCCATGTGCATGAGCGTGTCGGGCCGGTGTCTGCTCTCCAATTACATGACGGGCCGCGACTCCAACCGGGGCCAGTGCGCCCAGCCCTGCCGCTGGAAATACTACCTGAGCGAGGAGACCCGCCCCGGCCAGCTCTATGAGATCGGCGAGAACGAGAACGGCAGCTACATCCTCAACGCAAACGATCTGTGCACCGCGCCCTTCCTCGACCTCATCTGCAAGGCGGGCGTGGACAGCCTGAAGATCGAGGGCCGCGCCAAGACCTTCTACTATGTGGCCAGCGTCACGGCGGCCTACCGCAAGGCGCTGGATCAGTACCTTGCCGACCCCCTCAACGATAACTTCGAGCTGCCGGACGAGGTGCTGGCCGAGTTGACCCGCACCAGCCACCGCCACTATTCGCCGGGCTTCTACTTCGGCCGCGAACAGGCCAGACAGGCCACCGACAGCGCCACCTACATCCGCGAGTGGGAGTTCGTGGGCACCGTGGACGGCTGGGAAAATGGCATTGCCAGCTGCCAGCAGCGGGGCAAGTGGACCCTTGGCGATACCTTGGAGGCTCTCTGCCCGGACGGCCGCAGCATCCCGCTGCACCCGGAGTGGATCAAGAACGAGGCAGGGGAGAGCGTGGACTCCACCCCGCACGCCATGGAAAAATATACCATCCCCACCCCGGAGCTGCCCCCCATGAGCTTGCTGCGGCGCAAGGTCTGAGCAGGGTTTTCAGGATAGGATAAGGAGAGGAACCAGATGAAAAAGCTACTGAACAGTCTTCCGTTCCGGCTGTTGCTGGGCATCGTTGTCGGCGTGCTGCTGGGGCAGGTCTTCCCGCTGGGAGCCATGAAAGTTGTGGTAACGCTGCAATACATCATGGGCCAGCTGATCACGTTCTGTGTGCCGCTGATCGTCATCGGCTTCATCGCGCCGTCCATCACCCGGCTGGGCAAAAATGCCTCCCGGCTGCTGGGCGTTGCCATCGTCATCGCCTACACCTCCTCGGTCTGCGCGGCCTTCATGAGCACCGGCGCGGGCTATGCGCTCATCCCGCATCTGTCCATCGATACCGAGGTGGCCGGTCTGCGTGAGCTGCCGGAGGTGGTGTTTGAGCTGAACATCCCCCAGATCATGAGCGTTATGAGCGCACTGGTGCTCAGCGTCCTCGTGGGTCTGGCAGCAACGTGGACCAACAGCAAGCTGACCTGTGATCTCCTCGGCGAGTTCCAGAACATCGTTCTGTCCGTCGTCAGCAAGATCATCATCCCCATCCTGCCGTTCTACATTGCGGCCACCTTCTGCAACCTGAGCTATGAGGGGATGATCACCCACCAGCTCCCCGCCTTTATTCAGATCATCCTCATCGTCATGGCGGGCCACTATATCTGGCTGGCGGTGCTCTACCTGCTGGCCGGGGCCTACTCCGGCAAGAACCCGTGGGAGGTCCTCCGCCATTACGGCCCGGCCTACCTCACCGCCGTCGGCACCATGTCCAGCGCCGCGACGCTGGCCGTTGCGCTGGACTGCGCCCGCAAGAGCAAGGTGCTGCGCAAGGATATGGTCAGCTTCGGCATCCCGCTGTTCGCAAACATCCACCTCTGCGGCTCGGTGCTGACCGAGGTGTTCTTCTGCATGACCATCTCGAAGATCCTCTACGGTGAGCTGCCCGGTGTCGGCACGATGATCCTGTTCTGCGTGCTGCTGGGCATCTTCGCCATCGGTGCTCCCGGCGTCCCCGGCGGCACGGTCATGGCGTCGCTGGGCCTGATCACCGGCGTGCTGATGTTCGACGATGCGGGCACGGCTCTGATGCTGGCGATCTTCGCATTGCAGGACAGCTTCGGCACCGCCTGCAACATCACCGGCGACGGCGCGCTGACCTTGATGCTGACCGGCTATGTGGAAAAGCACCACATTCAGGAGAACGGCAATCTGGAAAGCCCGATCCTCTAAATCGACGATCTCTACACGACCTGTCCCGCCCAAACGGCGGGACATTTCTCATCTCAGCGGGAGGAATGCAGGATGAAAGGCTATCTTTTGGCGGAGGGAAAACGGCTTGTGCTGGCGGTGCTGGCCTTTCTGGTCGTTTTTGCGGCGGTGCCCGGCCTCCGGCTGGTGCACCTGCTGGGGCTGCTGGCGGCAGGGCTCTGTGCGCTGGGGCTGCTGTACCGGAACGCTTCGTCCCGGTTCTTTGGCCGGGTGCTGGCGGGCGGCATCGGCTGCCTTGGCGGCTTTGTGCTGGCGCGGACAATGCTGCAAGATCGGCCGCTGCGGATGGTCTCCGCGTCGGAATACGCTCTGCTCTTTCTGGACTTTTTGCTCTGGGCGGGCCTGCTGCTGTGGAGCTGCCGGGCGGATGCAGCCCCGAAACGGGAGAAGCCGCCGCTGTTCAAGGAACAAGTGCCGGATAAAGCGCGGCTCATCCAATACATACAGGATCTGCCGATCGTAGGCATCCACGCAAAATGGGGCAACGGAAAAAGCTTTCTGTGGGAAAATCTCCGGTCCGACCTTCAGGCGCAGTTCGAGATCGTTCAGATCGACCTGCTGGCCTGTGATCTGGACCAGATCGAAGCCTTCCTCATCCGGGAGCTGGAAAAGGTGTTGGAGCGCGGCCAGATCTACCCGGAAAACGCCCACTACCTCAAGGCACAGCTGGGCAAGAACAGCGGGCTGGAAAAGCTGGGGGGCATCGCGGGGGAAAGCGGCTTTTCGGATACCTTCGACTCGCTGCAGCAGGAGCTGGAACGGCTGCCCAAGAAGGTTTTGCTGAACTTTGAGGACATCGACCGCATCCGCAGCGAGGAAGTCATCCAGAAGGTCTTTGCCATCTCGGAGAAGCTGGCCTCGGACCGGGTGCATGTGGTCTTCCAGTACAACAAGGAGGCCCTGCCGGGCCGCTTGCAGGAGAAGGAGTATCTGGAAAAGTATGTGCCCTTCAATGTGGGCCTGACGCCGATCTCCTTTGCCTCACTGGTGGGGTATTTCTGGGATCGGTTCGAGATGGATGATCTGCCGCTGAAAAAAGACGCGCTGAGCCTCATCGGCGTGACCCGCCCGTCTTACGAAACGCTGAACTCTGCGGTGGGGCTGGATGCGAAGGCATCCTTTGACCTTACGTCCTTGGTCTCGATCCGGAAGGTGCAGTTCTATCTGGAAGAGGTCAAGGTCCTGCTGACCTCCAACGAGGAGTTCGCCCGGCAGACAAATGCGGAGACCGTGGCGATGGTGTTGCTGATCAAGCACTTTTTCCGGAAGGAGTACGCGGCCCTGCAAGCGAAGACCAGCCCGCTAAGAATATTTGTATTTGAGACCGAGGAGGGGCCGCGCACCCTTTTGGAACTGGCCGACCGGTACCGCAAGCCGCGGCAGTGGGAGTCGGCGGCGGGAAAGGAACAGCGCCGCGCGGCGCTGGAAGAAGTGCTGCAGCGGGGCGAAAACTCCGAGCACCTCTGGCTGCTGATGCTTCTGGGGTATCAGATCCCCTTTCAGGGAGGGGATGAAGAGCGGAACCGGGAGCAGAAAGAGCGAACCGAGCTGCACAACGCAAAGATCGACCATCTGGTCTGGAACGTGATGGCCAACGGCCTTTCGGAGCTGACCGACGAGGAAAACGAGGTGGAGGAGCTGCTGCGCAAGGTCTTCTATGACGCGAAAAAAGAGGAGTGGCCCGCCCGCTGGGAAGCGTATCAACTGGACCGCATCGATGGCCGCTTCCCGAAGGACAACAAGACCGTGATGATGTGGGGAGACGATGCGCTGGCGTGCTCCTTCCGCGCCATGGCCCGTGCGGGAAAATACGCCAAGGTGCAGACGAAGCTGCTGGAACTGCTGATTGAGCTGGATCGGGCGAAGGAGGCCCCGGCGGTGTCGGATGCGCTGCTGGAATGCCTTTCCTATTGCGATTGGTCCAACGGGCAGGACCTGATCTTGATGGCGGATTTCTTCGCCACCCTGAAAGGAGAAGAAAACCCGGAACATCTCCCATTTTACCGGACGTTCTTTCAAAATGCCATGGAAGCGATCGTGCTGAACCGCTATTGCGAACGGATGGAAAGCTTCATGTTCGCATATTCGGGGGAAGACGGTTTTGCCGAGCATGAGATAGAGCAGCTTGGATATCTGAAGCAGGAGCTGGAAGAAGAGCGGGAAAAGCAGACCGTTCCTTTTTTGCAGAAAGAACTCGACACCCTGATCCGGTTCGTGGAAAAGAACATGGCGCTTCTTTCCAGCCCGGCTCCGATGCCCCAGCGGAAACCGGGCTGGAAAGTCGGCGAGTGGCAGAGCGAGTACATCCATCAGACGGAGATCGACCGGCTGAAAGAATACCGGAAGACCCACACCGAAGCGGAATTTGAGCAGGAGCTGCAAAAGAGCCGCGGGGGGCTGTACTACGTCGAGGTCAAGGAAGCCTTAAAACAGGACGAATAAACGAAACGATCCCGCCATGGAATGTGGCGGGATCGTTTCGTTACAGCGTATCCAGAACGGTGCGGGCGTTTCGGATAGTGTCCTCGCTGGTCTGCCAGAGCTCGAACTCCGAGAAACCGGGCAGCCCCATGGGGACGCCCTCCCGGCGGAAGGTCATCCGGCTGTCCAGCACCTGCTTGCCGGAGAGGTGGAAGGCGGAAGCGCCTGTTTCCCTTGCAAGGGCGGGGAGGTTGGCCGGGGAGACCCCCGCACCCACCAGAATCTCGATGCGGCCCGCCGCCCGCTCCACGAGCTGCCGGAGCAGGGGAGCGCCCTGCGGGGCACTGGCGGCTTGGCCGCTGGTGAGGATGGTGGAAAGGCCCAGCCCACAGGCCGCTTCCAGCGCGGCGAAGGGGTCACGGCAGACATCGAAGGCGCGGTGGAGGGTGAGGGCAACGGGGCGGTTCGCCTTGGCTGCGGCTTCGTGGGTGGCGTCGTAGATGGGGCCCAGAGCTTCCACATCCAGTGCGCCGTCCGGGGTCAGCACGCCGGTCACGATACCGTCGGCCCCGGCAGCCACCAGCTCCGCGGCGGAAGCAGCCATCTGCGCCAGCTCCCAGCGGTCGTAGCAGAAATCGCCGAAGCGGGGGCGGAGCAGGGCGCGGACCGGGAGGCCGGTGGTCTCCTTCACCTGCCGTACCAGCGCAAGGCTGGGGGTGGTGCCGCCTACGATGAGGTCGGCGCAGAGCTCCAGCCGGTCGGCCCCGCCCTTCTTTGCCGCAAGGGCGCTGGCGGTGCTGTCAACACAAACTTCTAATATATACGCCATGGAAATCTCCTCTGTTTTGTGCATCGATACTCGCGAGCCAGTGGGTATTCTCCCCCGCAAGTGAGACGGGGATTCCATACCCCGCCCTATTGCCTACGGCAACAGGGTCCCACCCGTCGGACACTTGCTGGGGAAAACACCCACCGTCTTGCTTAACAGTTCAACAAAACCCGCCAACAGGAACTGCTGGCGGGTTTCACATCGCAAAAAAGCTTAGTTTACGGAAGCGAGGAACCGCACAAAGCCAGCGCGTCCGGCTTCGTCCAGTTTATAGACACCGGCATCTGCCAGAACCTCGGCGAAGACATGGCCGACCTCGTCCTGCAGGATGAGGTGGACGTTGTCACCGTTCAGGTCGGGGTGCTTGGCAAGGATCTCCTCGGCCCATGCGGCGTGCTTCTGCAACGCTTCGGGATACTCGGCGGTGGGTACGCGGGCCACCAGTGCGTCGGCCAGATCAAACAGCTCCTGCTTCAGGCGGCTGGGCAGAACGGCCAGACCCATGACCTCGATGAGGCCGATGTTCTCTTTCTTGATGTGGTGGAGCTTGGCGTGGGGGTGGTAGACGCCCAGCGGGTGCTCCGGGGTGGTGATGTTGTTGCGGAGCACGAGGTCGAGCTGGAACCTGCCGTCCCGCATCCGGGCGATGGGAGTGATGGTATTGTGGGGCTCACCGTCGGTCTCGGCGAAGAGAAAGCAGCTCTCGTCGGTGTAGCCGCGCCATGCGGTCAGGATCTTGTCCGCCAAGTCCACAAGGCGCTTGTCGTCCGCACAGGTCAGGCGGATGCAGCTCATGGGCCAGTGGACGATGCCTGCTTCCACATCCTCATAGCCGGGGAAGACCCATGCCTTTTCGATGGGGGCCTTCGCCATGGCGAACTCGTAGTGGCCGCCTTGGAAGTGGTCGTGGCTCAGGATGGAGCCGCCCACGATGGGCAGGTCCGCGTTGCTGCCCACGAAATAGTGGGGGAAGAGGGCCACGAAGTCCAGCAGCTTGCGGAAAGTGGCCCGCTCGATCTTCATGGGGGTGTGCTGGTTGTTGAAGACGATGCAGTGCTCGTTGTAGTAGACATAGGGGCTGTACTGCAGATTCCACGCGCTGTCGTTGATGGTCAGCGGGATGATGCGGTGGTTCTCACGGGCGGGGTGGTTCATCCGGCCCGCATAGCCCTCGTTCTCCACGCAGAGCTGGCACTTGGGGTAGGCGCTCTGGGGGGCCAGCTTAGCGGCGGCAATGGCCTTGGGGTCTTTTTCCGGCTTGGAAAGGTTGATGGTGATATCCAGATCGCCGTAGGGGGTCTTGGTGACCCACTTCAGATCCCGCTTGATGCGGTAGCGGCGGATGTAATCGGTGTCCTGACTGAACTTGTAGAACCAGTTGGTCGCCGCTTCGGGGCCTTCGGTCTCGTACCGCTCCTCAAAGTTGGCGCGGACGATGGAGGGGCGCGGGGTCAGCACGCCCATGAGCTTGGTGTCGAAGAGGTCGCGGGCGGTGGAGTTGTCCTCGCACACGCCGCGGGCCACCGCATCGTCCACCAGCGTTTTCAGGATGGTTTCGAGGTCGGTGTAGCAGACCTCGCCCTCCGGCTCGGTGAAGCTGTCCAGCTGCATGGTCATGAGCAGCTGGTTGCGGATGTAGATCTCATCGTCCGGCAGGATGAGGCCGGTGTCCAGACCGTAATTGACGAGCTGTTGGATGGCAGTGGAGATCACAGGACAGCGCCTCCTTCCGGGCGGATGGAGAGGACATGGCAGCGGCCCGCGCCGAGGATGGCTTCCATCTGCTCCTTGAACTGGGCCAGCTCTTCCACCGGCACAAAGGCCTGTACGGTGCCCGCAAAACCGCCGCCGTGGACGCGGACGGCACCCTTGCCGCGCAGGAAGTGCTTGGCGGCGGCGATGGTCACGGCCACCTCCTGATGCTCCTTGTACCCGGCGGGGATGACGTTCTGCAGGTACTCCCAGCTGCTCAGGCCGGACTCGGTGACCAGCTGCAGGAAGGTGTCGAAATCGTCTGCGCGGAGGGCGGCCACCTGTTTTGCCACCCGCTCGTTGTCGGCGTAGATATGGAAGGCGCGGAGCACGGCGCGGTCGCCGCACTGCTTGCGGCACTCCGGGAGCTTTGCGAGGAAGGTCTCAAAGAGAACATCCCGCAGCACCTCGCCGCCGCAGACAGCTGCCACGGCGCGGCACTCGCTGGGGATGGCGGCATACTCGTCGGTCAGGTCGGCGTGGTCGGCACCGGAATCCAGAATGCAGAGCGCGAGGCCCGCCTTGGAGAAATCGACCTGCACCGGCTCGACGGCGGGGTGGGCAGGGTCCGCAAAGTCAATGGTGATAATGTTGCCGACGCTGGAGGCCATCTGGTCCATCAGGCCGCAGGGTTTGCCGAAGTAAACATTCTCTGCCCACTGGCCGATCTGCGCGATGGCGATGGGAGAGACCTTTTCGGCCATGAAGCAGTCGTTGAGGATGACGCCGATCAGCACCTCGAACGCCGCCGAGGACGAGACGCCGCTGCCCTTGGGCACGTTGGAGGAGATGTACACGTCAAGGCCGGAGAGCTTGGCTCCCCGCTGGCGGAACGCTTCGCACTCGCCGCGCAGCAGGGCCATGGTGGTGTTCTCTTCCTCCTTGCGGGCGGCAAGGTTCGAAAGATCGATGACGCACAGGTCGTACCCCTCGCTCTGGACGCGGAGCTGGTTCAGGCTGTTGGGGGCGGCAGCAGCGATCATATCAATGTTGACGCTGCCCGCCAGCACCCGGCCGTGCTGGTGGTCGGTGTGGTTGCCGCCGATCTCGGTGCGGCCGGGGGCACTGTACAGCCCGGCCTCGGTGTGGGAGCCAAAGGTGGTTTCCAGCCCGTCCAGCACGGCGGCATAGCGGGCAGCCTGTGTGGGCGTTTGTTCGGGGGCGCAGCAGTACAGCGCAGCCAGACGGCTGGTGTGGGTGCCGTCGGCCAGCTCCTGCTTCCAGACAGAAACGGATCTCATCATGGTGAAGTTCCTCCTCTGAGCGATCAATATTCCCAAACCGGGGCAGGCGCTGCTCCGGTTTCTCTTACCCTAATAATAAAGAATCTCTGCGGAAAAGACCATGTATTATTGTTGCCTCTCGATGAAGCCTTAACTTGCGTTTCCGGGCTTGAAATCGCTGGCGGCCAGCCCGTCGAGGTTGAGCATCCCCTCCAGCGCGGCCACATCGGCGGAGACGTCCAGCGCGTCGGACTGGAACAGCTTGTCCAACTGGTTTTCGAAAGCCGTGATCAGCAGGTCCATGGAGCGCTCGATGCTCTGCTTGGCCTCGGAGATGTTCTCGCCCTGCACATCCTGCGCCGAGAGCTGGGCGTAGGTGTTCAGCAACTTGAGGGCCGTGGGCAGATAGTAGTCCATGAACTTTTGCAGCTGGGCCTTTTTGCCGGGGTCCTTCTTCGCCAGCGCAAAGATGCGGGCGCTGACCTCCTCCAAGCGGGAGATCTTAGCCGTCATCACCGGATCGGGGATGGCCTCGTTGGCCTTCCGGAGCTGGGCTTGCAGGGAAGCATAGAGGTCCTCCGGGGCGGGCTCCGCCTTGGGTTCTTCCTCTGTCTGGGGCGGCTGGGGTGCTGCACCCCGCACGATGAGGGTGCCGGTGCGGTGGTCGATGTAGGCATCGGCTCCGAAATAGCCGTGGTCGATGGCCCGCTCCACCATCGAGATACCCTTGGCGGAGTCGATGCCCGCTGCGGCAAAGAGCTCGTCCAGCGGGATACTGCTCCGGTCACCGACGATCTTATCCAGTTTGCGTTCCAGCTTGCTGGCATTGCGCATCCGCAGCCCCATGCCCAGCGCCGCGCCGCCGCCGAGGATCTGGGTCAGCGCTGTGATGAACTCGCCCCAGTCGAACCAGTAGCCCCACAAGTCGATGATGTCCCCCAGCTCGGCAAGGCCTGCCACAAGGAAGATGGCACCGAACACCGTGCAGAGGGTGGTTAGGTTCTTGTGCCACTTTTTCGCGTTCTTCTGCTCGGCGGTGGGGATGTCGTGGCCGTAAACGGTCTCGTCGTCGCGGCCGACGGGGCGGGCGCTCTGGTCCGCGCGGGTGTCCTCGGCCCAGAAATCGCTGGCGTAGTCGGCGTTTTCCTGCTCTTTTTTCAGCGCGTCCCGTTCGATGGCCCGCAGGATGAAGAACAGGATGCTCAGTCCCGGCGACATGGCGAAAAGCACCAGAAGGGCGATGGTGGGGATGCGGGCGAGATAATGTTTGCTGCGTCTTGGCTCCATGGGGCAAAATCCTCCTAAATAAAAAGAACCGTGTTCCACTTTATTATAGCGGAACGCGGCTCTTTTGTTAAGAGATATTTTCTTTGGGAGTAAATAGGGGAGTAAAAGCCTTATTTCATCAGGCTGCAAACAGCTTCAGCGTAGGCGGCGGGATCATCCACGGGCAGCCCCTCAATGAGCTGAGCCTGTGCGTAGAGCAGGGCGCTGTACTTTTTCACCTTGTCGGTGTCGCCCGCTTCCTGCGCGGCTTTCAGCACCGCGAAGACGGGGTGGTTGATGTTCAATTCCAGCACCTTGTCGCTCTTGACGCCCTCGCTGCCGGGCTGCTTGGAGAGGACCTTCTCCATCTCGATGGAGAGGGGGCCGTCGGAAGACAGGCAGACCGGGTGCTCCTTCAGGCGGGTGGAGACCTTGACCTCCTTGACCTTGCCGTCCAGTGCGTCCTTCATGGCGTCGAACAGGGGCTTGTTCTCGGCGGTGGCATCCTCGGCGGCCTTCTTCTCGTCCTCGGTCTCAAGGCCAAGGTCGCCGCTGTTGACGTTCTTGAACTCCACGGTGCCGTCCTTGCCCTCGGCATCCTTGCGGGGATAGGTGCGCATGATCTGGAGGCAGAACTCGTCCACATCTTCGGTCAGGAGCAGGACATCGTAGCCCTTGTCCATGACCAGCTCGGCGGCGGGCAGCTTTGCCAGACGGTCGGTGGAGTCGCCGGCGGCAAAGTAGATGTACTTCTGCTCAGCGGGCATCTTGTCCACGTACTCCTGCAGGGTGACCATCTTCTGCTCCTTGGCGGACCAGAACAGCAGCAGGTCGCGCAGCAGCTCGGCGTGCATCCCGTAATCGGAGTAAGCGCCGAACTTGATCTGGCGACCGAACTCCTTCCAGAAGGCCTCGTACTTCTCACGGTCATTGGCCAGCATGGCGTGGAGTTCGTTCTTGATCTTCTTTTCCAGTGCGTTGTGGATCAGCTTGAGTTGGTTGTCCTTCTGGAGCATCTCACGGCTGATGTTCAGGCTCAGGTCCTGACTGTCCACGACGCCCTTGACGAAGCTGAAGTAATCGGGCAGCAGATCGCCGCACTTTTCCATGATGAGCACGCCGGAGGCATACAGGGCCAGACCCTTTTCGTAATCCTTAGTATAGAAGTCGTAGGGACGGTGGCTGGGCACGAAGAGCAGGGCGTTGTAGTTCGCGGTGCCCTCGGTGCGGCTGACGATGACGCGGGCGGGGTCGGAGTAATCGTTGAACTTGTCCTTATAGAAGTTGGCGTACTCCTCGTCGGTGACTTCGCTCTTCTGCTTCTTCCAGATGGGCACCATGCTGTTCAGGGTCTCCAGCTCGGTGTAGGTCTCCCACTCCGGCTTGTAATCGTCGGGCTTGGGATCCGGTTCGGGCTTCTGGCGGCTCTTCTCGCGCTCCATCTGGATGGGATAACGCACATAGTCGCTGTACTTCTTGACGATGGCCACGATACCATATTCGTCGAGGAAGTTCTCGTAGTTGTCGGTGTCGGTGCTGGGCTTGATGTGCAGGATGATCTCGGTGCCCGCGGTGTCCTTCTCGGTGGGGTTCAGCTCGTAGCCGTCAGCACCGCTGGACTCCCACTGCCAAGCCTCGTCGGAGCCATAGGCTTTGGAGATGACGGTGACCTTGTCGGCCACCATGAAAGCGGAGTAGAAGCCGACGCCGAACTGGCCGATGATGTCGATGTTCTCGTCCTTGTTCTCCTTCTTGAAGTCCAGAGAACCGGAGTGGGCGATGGTGCCGAGGTTGGATTCCAGCTCCTCCTTGGTCATGCCGATGCCGTTATCGGAGATGGTCAGGGTGCGGTTGTCCTTATCACGGGTGAGCAGGATGCGGAAATCGCCTTTGTTCATGCCGACGGAAGTGTCGGTCAGGCTCTTATAGTACAGCTTGTCGATGGCGTCCGAAGCGTTGGAGATCAGCTCCCGCAGGAAAATTTCCTTATTGGTATAGATGGAGTTGATCATCATATCCATCAGCTTTTTGCTTTCCGCCTGAAATTCTTTTTTCGCCATAATGCAAAACCTCTTTTGTTCAGATTTGGCGCCAAGGAGCCGGAGTTTCGGAATGACTGCTTAGCACTCATAACTTTCGAGTGCTAATATACACCGCTTCACACCAAAAATCAAGGGGTTTCATAAAAAGTTCAGAAATGAACTGGAACAAAATGCCTTTTGTGCGTTGCTACAAAAAATTCATAAAGAAATAGTTGACCTTTCACAACTTTTAGCGTATACTGGTCAGCGGAAACAAACAGGAAGAAGGAACGACCAATGGTTATGGATGATCCCACTCTGCCGCGCATCAAGGTGCGCGACCTTTTGATGCAGGCTTTTCTCACCGGCTGGACCCGGTCGGACAAAGCCGTTTCCCAGGACGAATATCTGCAAAGCTCCATTCAGGTGATCGAGATGCTCCAGGTGGAGCCGGAGAACCTGTATGCCGAGGAGGGCCTCGGCCTGCCGGACGGCGAAGAGGTGGACCACCTCGACGACCTTCTGCGCGCCGACGGCGTGTGGCTGTACTACGGTGTGGAAGCCGAGAACTTCTTCCTGATCCAGTGGTACCCGGATGAGGTGTCTGCCAACGCAAAGCTGGCCCAGCTGGAAGAACTGGGCGACGGCAAGCAGTATCTGGTGGACCTGACCCTGAAGCGGGAGAATCCCTCGCAGGCCGAAAACTTCGGCAATTCCAATCCGGTCCAGCTCCGCTCCTGAAAACATCACCTTAAAGCGAAAGGAAATTTTGCAGCATGCAGCTTTCTGAGATCGAGCGCGAACAGCTTTATGCCATCGTTGAAAAATACGATCATCACCCGGATGTGCAGCGGATGCGGGAGTACATCCAGCACGGCTCTGTCACCACCTACCAGCATTGCAAGAATGTGGCGCTGGTGAGCTTCTGGCTCAACCGGCGGCTGCACCTGCACGCCGACGAGACCTCGCTGGCGGTGGGGGCCTTCCTGCACGACTTTTACCTCTACGACTGGCACAAGCGCAGCTCCTTCCACGGCCTGCGCCGTCTGTTCGAGATGCACGGCTTCGCTCACCCCGGCTCTGCCTGCGTCAACGCGGAGCGCTGCTTCGCCATCACCAAGAAGGAGCAGAACATC
>ENA-OOZN01001501-OOZN01001501.1-human-gut-metagenome-genome-assembly--contig:-NODE-1501-length-15247-cov-2.074447_pt1 | contig 15247 bp, 11 predicted proteins | sample MGYA00241187_ERZ501397 | MGnify/ENA primary metagenome ERZ501397 (study PRJEB25962, sample SAMEA2042921) | human gut metagenome | biome: human gut; feature: human-associated habitat; material: faeces... | reverse complement strand
CGGATATTTAAAGAGAGCCAAGGAAGCGAAAGTGGACAGTTTCTGGTATAAAGATATCAGTCCGGAGAACTTGATCGATGTAATAGAACGAACAATGGCAGGAGAAAGTATTTTCCCGGATAAGACACCGAGTGTAAAGCTGGGGCTTGCTGATAGTTCAGAGCTTACCGCAAAAGAAATTGAAGTGCTGCGCTTTGTATGTGAAGGACTTGAATATAGTGAAATTGCTGAACGCATGCACATATCCCAAAGAACGGTAAAGTTTCATATATCCAATATTTTATCCAAAACTGGATATGCCAATAAAACAAGGCTTGCGATTGCAGTTACGAATAAGAACTTTATTATTCCAAGCAGCCCAGAAAAATATATGTGATAATTCAGTATATATATACTACAAAAACAAGAAACCTGTACTTAAGGACAGGGTAAAAATAGAACATATTTGTTATAATTTTCATAGAAAACTTAATGGTTTTAGAACGGAAACCCACCCAACTTCGTTGGAGAATAAACAGGAGGGCGAATTATGAAAAAAGAGAGAAAAAGACGAATATGTAACTATTTTATGAAGGCATTGCTGCTATGTGCTTTGGTGTTTGGATTCGGATTTATAGCAGGTGTTGATGTTAACGCAAGGGAACATAGTTTTTATGTTGATGAATCAGGAAGTATAAAACCATCATCATCTATTACCGTGTCTAAATCATCAGATTCTACGCATTCTTTTAAGATAACTAATAAAACAGCGAAACCAGTGAAAATAACATTGGATAATAATGTCACACCAAAGAGTAAGAATTATCGTATGCGGATAAAAGTGGGAGGTCATGAGTGTGTTAGCCGTGAAAATGCAGTGCCGGCTGATGCAAATATACTTTATCTGTATCCAGGGCAGACAATGGAGAATGCTTGTGAAGTTATTTTTGATTCTTCAACTTCAGCTACGATTACTATGAAATCAGAGTATCTCAATAAAGAAGTAAAGAGTAAAGAGAAAGCCATTGGTCTTAATCAAGATACAGCAATAGAAATTCCATTATCTGGTATGCAGTACAGTCTCTTTGAAGGTGTTACAGCCCAGGTAGGAAAAGATGAGCGTTGGTATAAGTTTAATGTTAGTGATAGAGCAGTGATCAATCCAACGTTTGAGTTGGCTGAAAAAGAAAGAAGCGGTCATTTTGGTTTTAACAATACTTATATTCGAATGTATAATTCTCGTGGTGAAATGATATACAAAGAAGCTACAGCAAAAAGTGACTTGAGTAGTAAGGTAGAACAGTGGAATCCAGGTCCGATAACTTTAACAAAGGATACATATTATGTATGTATATCTGTTGATAAGTCAGCTTATTATCCGGCAACATTCATGTTCAACCTAAACGGTCACAACTGGATTTATGCTAATGGAGTTACTTGTTCACCAAGTGAGATCAATCTTGAGGATATAGGCAAGAAAAAAGTTATAGCACAGACGATGCCAGCGAATTCTGACGATAAGATCATCGAGGTATATGATCACCTTAGTGGAAAGACATGGGATTGGTATAATTCCAACACAGTTGATTATGATGGAATCCCATCAAAAGCTACGACACCAGGAAGACATGCATGGATCACATTTAAGACAACAAATGGAAAGACCTTTACAACTTACGTGATCAGTCCGGCAGAGAAATTGAAGAAACCACGTGTGGCTACTGGTTATAATTCTGCGAAGTTCTGGATAGATTATCCGAATAAACGGAACACTTCCGTAAGGATTCAGGTCCTGAAAAAAGGTAAATGGACGACAGCAAAAACAATAGGATACAACTCTTGCGGTACCAGTAATCCAGTTACGATAAAAGGATTAAAGCCTTTGACAAATTACAAGTTCCGTTTACAGTCTTATGCAAATGGTATGACAGGAGATCCATCTGATGTAGTAACGATGAAAACTGGATCTAGCAAGAAACCAGCCGTGAAGTCAATAAAAGTTGTAAAGAGGAAAAAGGTAACAGTGAAAGGCTGGTGGCGAAAACACTGGATCGGTGGACGCGTTTCACGTTATGAATGGGTACCACCTTATACTTATACCAGATATAAAGTAAAAGTAACTTTAAAGAAAAAAGTACCAAAAGTTGGCGGTATGTGGGTTGCTGGCAACTGGGTAAAAGGAAGCAAGAAGAGTTATACCGTATGGGTTCCTAATGGAGCAAGAAAAGGTAAAAAGCTGACGATCAGAATTAGTACAGCATTAGGAAAAGGATACGGAAACGGTCCAGAAGTGAAAAAAGTAATAAAAGTAAAATAATAAGGAAGTCGGCACGATAGACGAAACCTATCTGTTTCCGGCGAGTATGAAACTATAGAAATAGCACCTTACTTTGCTAGAGTGAAGATGCTATTTTTATTGCATAGGAAATTTCGATGAAATCCCCTATGCAATAAAAAGCCCTCCGGGCAGGATCACACTGCGGCGGAGGGGGATTATGTCATCAAAGCAAGCTGTCGTAAGAAAGAAGCTCGCAAAACGGGAATCTTTCTTACACTGAAAAAGGAATGGCATCAGGAAACAGCGCTGGTTTTGGAAAAGCCCGGAAGCTGTACCAGCACGATCGCTGCAAACATCAGAATACAGCCGGAGAGCTCGCGACCGGAGAGTGCCTGATGCAGGAAAATCCAACCGGCGAGAACGGAAAAAACGGATTCCAGGCTCATCAGCAGAGAAGCCATGGTGGGATTTAATCCTTTCTGCCCGATAATCTGCAGGGTATAGCCGACACCAGAAGAGAGAATTCCGGCATAGAGAATCGGTATCCAGGCGTGCAGAAGGTTGGAAACGTTTACGGTTTCAAAGAGGGCCATACAGACAGCTGACAGGATCGAACAGGTAAAAAACTGAATGCAGGACATTTTGATGCCGTCGACAAGCGGAGAAAAATGATCAATAACCAGAATATGTATGGTAAATCCGAGCGCACAGGCAAGCACAAGAAGATCGCCCTTCTGCAAAGAGAAGGATCCGTCTGTCATGCAGAGCAGATAGAGACCGGCAACGGCAATGAGAACTGCGAGCCAGACCTTCAGCTGTACTCGTTTTCGGAGGAACAGGCCGCAGACCGGAACAAGTACGATGTAAAGTGCGGTGATAAAACCAGCCTTTCCGACGGTTGTGTACTGGATGCCGATCTGCTGCAGGGTTGAGGCGACAAACAGTGCGATGCCGCAGAGAATACCGCCCGCCCAGAGCGTTTTTGGCTGTGTGCCATTTTCTGACGAAGCATCCGGCGGTAGTGTTCGCTTTTTACGCGAGGAGAAAAAGACAATCAGCGGAAGAAGCGTAAGTCCGCCGAGCAGGTTTCGTGCCGCGTTGAATGTAAAAGGTCCGACATAATCCATGCCGGTCTGCTGTGCGACAAAGGCAGAACCCCAGATCGCAGCGGTCAGAAGCAGAAGCGCTGACTGTCGGTACTTATGAGAAACAGTATTCATAATAGAAAAAACCTCCTGAAATTGATACGATATTCATCATAGCACAAACAGATGGAAAAAGCGAACGGAAAAATGTCGGAAAAGACGGAAAAATGGTACAAATAATCATAATGACGAAATAGTGCAGATGTTGCGAAAATGAATATGTGAAAAGTGAGCAGAACAAAGGAGATTAAAAAGGGAAAAACGAGCAATTCAACCAACACAAAACAAAAAAAGAACACCAAAAACAAAAAATAGACACTGTTTTTCTAACAGCCTTTGTGTATAATGAACTCATCAAGCAAGAACGAAAACCTTAAGGAGGTAAAAAGTATGAAAAAGCGTAACATGAAAGTCCTTGCACTGTTAATGACAGTGACAATGGCAGGAACGATGCTTGCTGGATGTGGAGACAGTGGAAGTACAAGCACCGGTTCATCCGGAGGAGCAACAGCATCCTCCAGCGGAACAGCAGATGCATCAAGCGATGCCACAGCAGCATCTTCCAGCACAGCAGATGCTTCCAGCGAAGATACCACAGGTTCAGATGATGTGGTAGGAGAGCTTCCAAGAAATGAAACTCTTTACTTCGCAGGACAGCAGTGGGGTACCGTCAACGATTACAACCCAATGTCCGCAAACTCAAACAATGCAATGGTTATAGCACAGGGCGATGCTTCACGTGTACTTGTTTATGAAACTCTTTATATGTGGAATCCACTGGATGCAAAAATGTATCCGTTGCTTGCAGACGGAGATCCAGTGTGGAACGACAATCGTACCGAGATCACAGTGAAAATCAAAGCTGACGCAAAATGGAATGACGGCACACCGGTTACTGCAAAAGATGTAGCAGCTACCTATCATGCACATGTAGATTACAATTCTTCTACCGGCGCTGAAATGAAGAGCTACATTGCAGATGTTGTTGCACAGGATGACAGTACCGTAGTCTTCAAACTGACAACCGATGACTCCGGCGAAGCAGTTAACCCGGTTCTCGCGGAAAGATATCTGCCGATGCTCTACATCATGCAGGAAAATTATTTAAAGACCGTAGCTGACAGAAACAACAACGATGCTGAAGCAATTAAAATGGATAAGATGGACGATCTGGTAACTTCCGGACCGTACAAAAAATACTTTGACAATGACCAGAACGTAGTTCTGATCCGCGATGATAATTATTGGGGACAGGCAGATTCCATGTGGGGTAAGCTTCCGGTTCCGAAATATATTTCTCACCCGATCTTTAAAGATAACGCAGCAGCTACCACCGCATTCCAGAATGGTGATATTGATGTGGCACAGATATTCATCACAGACCTTCAGAAATTGTGGTTAGAGCAGGATCTTCCGATTTCTACCTATGTTGATGAAGCACCGTATCAGCTGTGTATGACAATGCCTACCCTGTTCTTTAATACAGAAGTAGAAGGACTGGATCAGGTAGCTGTTCGTAAGGCAATCGCTATGGCAGTTGACTACGATCAGGTTATTTCTTCAGCAATGTCCGGACAGTCTCCTACCTTCGCAGATGTTCCGCGTTCTGTCATGAACCCGACCGATGCTGAGCAGGCTATGGTGGATCAGGATGCCTTAAAAGAGTATCAGTGGTCCAATGCCGATGTAGAAGGTGCTAAGAAGCTTCTGGACGATGCCGGAATCGTAGACACCGACGGAGACGGAATCCGTGAGTACAACGGAAAGAACCTTTCCTATAAGGCTGAGTGCCCGACAGGATGGTCTGACTGGAATGCAACCCTTGAAATCGTAGCAGCAGCAGGAAAGAATATTGGTATCAACATTGAGACCTACTTCCCGGAAGCAGCAAACTACAGCACGGATTACAGTACCGGAAACTTCGAAATCACCATGCAGTCCGGCCCTGGTACATCGGTTGCCAACCCGTACATGAGATGCCGTTTCTTCATGAGCTCTGATTACAACGATCTTGAGGTTAACTTCAGTGGTAACTTCGGTCATTATCAGAACGACCGTGTAGATGAAATCCTTGCAGCAATTCCTCATGAGACCGATGATGCAAAACTGAAAGATTACTATACAGAACTTTCCAAGATTATGCTGGAAGATTGCCCGTGTGTACCGCTGATGTACAGACCGCAGGTATTCCACGAAGTAAACGAGTCCGTATGGACCAACTATCCGCAGAAAGACGATGGAACCAATGTTCCTCCGATGGACTGCACCGATGGTTATGGCGTAGCAGCACTGTACAATCTGGAACTGATTGACGGCTGATTTGCCAAACAGAAAGAAAGCACACACTGAATTGTAACAGAGGCGCCGCTTTTACAAAATCAGAAGGAGGGTTCCTCTATGAAAGGAATGAAAAAGTATTATACGCAGAAGATCATGTGGTATCTTTTGACGTTAGTCTTTGCAGTGCTGCTGAACTTCATTCTTCCGCGTCTGATGCCGGGCGATCCGGTTTCAACTATTGCGTCCAAATCGGTAGAAGGTATGACCGATGCGACTGCAATTCAGAAAGTATATGAAGACTATGCAGCGAAATTTGGTATTAACAAACCAATGTATGTCCAGTTTTTTACCTGGGTAAAAAATGCACTTCGCGGTGATTTCGGCATTTCTTTCAGCCAGTATCCGCGTACCGTATCCGATATTATTTCCAGTTCGGTTCTGTGGACCATATGTTTACAGCTTCCGGCCATTATTGTTGGATGGATTCTTGGTAACCTGCTTGGTGCAATTGCAGCTTACATGAAAGGTGTTTTCGACAAGGCAATCCTTCCGGCATTCCTGTTTATCAGTAACGTACCTGCCTTTGGTATGGCAACCGTACTTTTATTTGTTTTCTCACTGAAATTACATATTGCACCTGCAGCAGGCGGCTATGCGAGCAGTATGATTCCGCATATGAGCCTTGCTTTTATGAAATCTGTGCTTTCACATTACCAGTTGCCGTTCTGGTCTATCGTAATCATCACGATCGGCGGCCAGGCTATTGGTATGCGTTCAATGTCAATTTATGAATTGAATGCCGACTATGTAAAATACAGTCGTTTCCTTGGAATCAAGGATCATACGATTGTGAAATATGTGTTCCGTAACGCAATGCTTCCGCAGATCACCGGTCTTGCAATGTCCCTTGGTACCATGATAGGCGGTAACCTGGTAGCTGAGATGGTATTCAGTTATCCGGGACTTGGAACAACGATGCTCTCAGCAGTTACCGGCCAGGATTATCCGCTGCTTTCTGCCTGTACGTTAATCATTACTATCATGGTTCTGCTGGCCAACCTGCTTGTTGAACTTCTGTATGCAGTCATTGACCCACGTGTCAAAGCATCCCAGCAGGATTAGAAAGGAGAATACGCTATGAAAAATACAATCAAACAGATTTTTCATTCAGGAAAATTCGTGACAGGATTTGTAATCTTCTTGGCAATTCTCCTGACTATTATCATCTATCCGCTTGTTGTGGCAAAAGATCCGCTGGCAATGATCGGAAACGGAAACTTTTTCAAACCGGGTACCTATCTTTCGATTCAGGACACCGTAAATTCCGGCAAAACGTATAAGATGAATGTTGATGCAACCGCATCCATCGTTGAAAGCAAACTGACAATGGACAACCGTTCTATGATGGCAGAATGGCTGGAAAAATACGGCGGTGTAGATGCCAGTGAAATCGATGTTACCGATGCAGAAGGTCTGATTGCTCTCTGGGAGGAAAAATATGACCCAAATGCAGAACAGAAAGGCCTTATCGCAGCAAAAAAGAAAAAATATCAGCGTCTTGACAAAGAGATCGATGGTATTTTAGAAGATGTTCCAACTATTATTGCCGAGAAAAATGAAGAGACCGGTGAGCTGGAAGAGGTTCAGAGCATCGACAGCAAGCAGTACATCAATGAAAAAGATGTTATTAACCGCCAGACTTTCGTGCTTGGTACAGATAACTTTGGTCGTGATGTTTTGACCGAGCTGATCTCTGCAACAGGTTCATCCCTGAAAATTGGTCTGGTTGCGGGAATCATTGCAACCGTGATCGGACTGTTCCTCGGACTTCTTGCAGGTTACCTTGGAGGTTTTGTGGACAACCTGATTCTGTTCTTTACCAACTTGTTCACTGTTATCCCATCCTTCGTTCTCTTGATCCTCATCTCCTACAGCGTAGGTGAGTCTCAGAGGGGAATCATGATGGTGGCACTCCTGATCGGAATTACCGCATGGCCGTGGACAACACGTTCTGTACGTTCCCAGGTTATTTCTCTTCGAAACCGTGACCATGTAAACCTTTCCAAACTGTCCGGCCACAGCATGCTGCGGATTGTCCTTACCGACATCCTTCCGTACGTTGCATCCTACGTTGTTATGGCCTTCATTCTCCAGATTTCCTCCGGAATTCTGGCAGAGGCACAGCTTTCTATGATCGGACTTGGACCGGCAACCACAAAGACGGCAACACTTGGTCTTATGATGCAATGGGCAACCCAGTACAATGCACACTTAAACGGTGCATGGTGGGCATATTTCCCGGTTATTCTTGTAATCGCACTTATTTCATTCTCTCTTAACCTGATGAACACCGGTCTTGACCAGGTATTCAACCCGCAGTTAAGAGACTAAGGAGGCAGCTATGGGAAAAGTAATGCTGGAAGTAAACAATCTGAAAACGAAATATGTAACTCGTTTTCATGAAGATGTATACGCCGTAGACGGAGTCTCCCTGAAGATTGAGGAGGGAAAATCCCTCGGTGTAGCAGGTGAGTCCGGCTGTGGTAAATCGACGCTGGCACTGTCCCTGATGGGCTATTATTTCGCACCGCTTCACTACATCAGCGGCGATATTATCGTAGATGGAAGAAAAATTTCCGGAATGAAACCAGACGATGTCCGGAAAAATATTCTGGGCAATGAGATCGCCTACATTCCGCAGGCAGCAATGAATGCTCTGAACCCGACACAGAAAATCATCCGATTTGTAGAAGACGTTATTCATGCGCATGATCCGAAAATGCCGAGAAAGGATATTTATGATCTGGCAAAAGAACGTTTTCAGATCTTAGGCCTGCCGGAGGAGGTACTGCAAAAGCATGCGGTTGAGCTTTCCGGAGGTATGAAACAGAGAACCGTTATCGCAATTTCGACCATTCTTTCTCCGAAGGTACTGATCGCCGATGAGCCATCGTCCGCGCTGGATGTAACTTCCCAGAAAATGGTTATTAAAATGATGCGTGATCTGATGGAAAAAGGATTTATCAAATCCATGATCTTCATCACACACGAGCTGCCGCTTCTTTACAACGTAACCGATGATATTATGGTTATGTATGCTGGACAGATTGTAGAAAAAGGTACCGCAAAAGAAATGGTATTCGATCCGCTGCATCCATATTCCAAAGGTCTGATGGGATCGATCATCGTTCCGGAGGAAGGTGTAAGAGAACAGAAGCTGACTGCAATTCCGGGAACTCCGCCAAACCTGAAGCATCCGCCGGAGGGCTGCCGTTTCGCAGACCGCTGTCCTTATGCACAGCCAACCTGCCGCGGTATGAAACCAGAGGTCATCGAACTGCCGAACGGAAGAGAGTACCGCTGCCTGATGTCTGAGAGAAAGGTTCGGGAGGTGTATGCAAATGCGTGATGGTAAAGAATTAAAACCATGCCTCTCCGGAAGAGGCGTAACGAAAGTGTTTGGCTTTGGCGATGCAAAAACGGTCGCTGTAGACCATGTTGATTTCGATTTTCATGAAGGTGAATTTGTTTCTATCGTAGGAGAATCCGGATCCGGAAAAACAACCCTTTCGAAGATGTTGCTCGGGCTGATCAGCGTAACGGAAGGTGAAATTGATTTCCAGGGTAAACCAAGAGACATCTCGAACGGAAAGAAGAAAAAAGAGTACTGGAAGGGAATTCAGGCGATTTTCCAGGATCCGTTTGCTTCCTACAATATGTTTAAACGTGTAGATTCTGTTCTGCTGGATTGCATTAATATGCGCGGTGACAAGAATCTGCCGAAAGAAGAAAAAGAACGTCTGATGACAGAGGCCTGCAGCTTTGTAAACTTAAAATACGCAGAACTGACAAACAAATATCCATTTGAGCTGTCAGGAGGCCAGATGCAGCGACTGATGATTGCACGTATTTTCCTTCTGAAACCAAAGATTCTGCTTGCCGATGAGCCGACGTCTATGATTGATGCCTGCTCACGTGCAACGATCCTGGATATGCTGCTGAAGTTGCGTGATGAGATCAATATGACGATTATCTTCATCACCCACGATATTGGTCTTGCTTACTATGTATCCGATAATGTTTATATTATGGAGCATGGAAAATTTGTGGAATCGGGACCGGCAGAAGAAGTAATTCTTCACCCGACAGCAGCGTATACCAAACGTCTGATCAGCGATGTTCCAAAGATTTATGAACCGTGGGATCTGACAACAGTATAACAATGGTACGAAAGCTGTTTCCCTGGAATCATGCTTTGCGTCATATATGAGTCTTGCGAAAAGAGAGACGGTGCACGGAAAAAAAGTGTACCGTCTTCTCTTTTTGTCAATAATTTTTCTGAAAAAATTGCTTTTTAAAGAAAAAACTGGTAAAATTAGTAAGGTTACAGAACCGAAAAGAAAACTGGGGGATGAAAAATGCGAAACTGGTTTCGCGGACTGAAACTGAACCAAAAATTTACCGTAACAACGTTGATCTTTATTTTTATTCCGCTTTTTGGCATGATGTGCTTTGGGTTTAGGAGTATCAAAAAGAATGCCATAGATCATGGGGTAAATGAAGCAGTAACGGCAATAGATCTTACCTGTGCGGAGGTGAATGCAAAAGCGAATGCCTGCTCAATGGTTGTAGATACGCTGCAGGAGTATGAACCGTTGGAAAAATATCTTCTTCATCTCAGGAGGGGAGAGGAGATCTCGGAGAGCTATTATCAGCAATTTCGAAACAACAGCATCAGCATAATCGATAAAATGCAGGAGGCAATGCCAGATCTGTACCAGATCCATATTTTTGCCATGGCAGATGGTTTTCTGGAGCAGCAGCCGATCCTGTACCAGAAGGAAAAGATGAAAAACTGCGCCTGGTACCGAAGCTATCAGGGCGGAGGACAGTGGTTTTTTGACATACAGGAAAAAAATATTATCTCCGGTACAAAAAAAGAAGGTTCCCATTTGATGACTTATGTACGGGAACTGCGGGATCAAAGCGGAGGAAGGCTTGGCGTGATCGAGGTATCCATGCGTATGGCAGACATATTTCCCGAAATTTATCGATCCGGTGACAGCAGCTGGGCCTGCTTTGTTGATGAAAATTGGAATTTATATGACTGCGGAAAAACAGCGGCAGCCTGCAAATGGCAGTCCTATCGGGGGCTGATTCTGTTCCGGGCAGGAATCCGTGACAGAAAAGAGAGTCAGCAGAGCGCGGTGATTGACCGGAAAAACGTTGCAATTGTGCTTCGGAAAGTCGATAAACTCAATGGAATGTTTGTAACACTGACCAATTTGGATGATGCAACCGGAAACATGATCAAACAGCAGCAGAGAATGCTGCTTGAATTTGCCGGCTTCGGGCTGCTTCTGATTGTGGTGGTCAATCTGATTGTGCGTGGCCTGCTGAAGGAGTTTTATGACGTCCTGTGTGAGATGCGTCAGATTGACAATGGAACAACAAAGATAAAGGTTTGTTACAGCGCAGAAGAGATGCGGGAAATGAGCTATGGTATCAACGGAATGCTGGAGAGAATTCAGAAACAGAACGAGGAAAGCATCAAAAGGGAGGCAGCGCTGAAAGATACGGCAATCCGGGCAATGCAGAACCAGATTAACGCTCATTTTATTTATAATGTTCTGGAATCCATTAAGATGATGGCTGAGATTAATGAAGAGTATACAATTTCCGATGCGGTAACAGCACTTGGTGAAATGCTGCACTACAATATGCGCTGGAATAAATTTCTGGTAACCGTTCAGGATGAGATGAATTATATTCAGAACTATGTGGAACTGATGAATCTGCGGTATGATTTCACAATAACACTGTCCGTTCAGATGCCGGAAAATTTGTATCGGCAGGATATCCCCAAGATGTCTCTTCAGCCGATTGTGGAAAATGCAATCACACATGGAATTGAGGAGCTGGATGCGGACGCCGTCATTGAAATCAAAGGAATAGAGCATGAAAAGAGCTTTGAGATTGAAATCACAGATTCCGGAATAGGCATGTCAGAAAAGCAGCTTGCAATTCTGAGACGTAAACTAAGAATGCGCCTGAATTCAGATACACAGCCGAAACATGGAATCGGGCTTCGGAATGTACAGGACAGAATCCACATTCAATTTGGAACAGAGTATGGACTGTCAGTTTATACAAAAGAGCATTGCTATACGAAGGTGAGCATTCATCTTCCCATCACGAGGGGGAAATATTCTCCGATGGATCAAGAGGGTGACGAGAAAGAGGAAGAAAAAGAAAATGAATACACTGCTGGTTGTAGAAGATGAAAAATTAATTCGACAGGGAATCGTGGCGATGATCCGGCGAAGCAGCGTGCCGGTGAAGGAGATTCTGGAGTGTCGAAACGGAGAAGAGGCATTGGAGATTTTGAGAAAACAGAGGGTGGACGTCATGTTCACTGATATCCGTATGCCCAAAATGGATGGTCTGACACTGGTTAACAAAATAGAGGAGCTGTCACAGAAACCTGTTGTTATTGTTTTAAGCGGCTATGATGAATTTTCCTATGCGGTTGAAATGATGAAACATGGAGTTCGGGACTATATTTTAAAACCGATCAAGCGGGAGACGATAGAACAGCTTCTGGAAAATCTGGAACGAGAGCTTTCGGAGACCCGGGAAACGGAAGAAGAGGAAGAACGGTGCTTTTTAAATCAGCTCCGTTATCTGATGATGAATGCAGAAATGGCCGAAGAAAAAGAATGGATGGATATGGAAAGCAGGATCCGGCGCCACATCGGAAACGACAGCTTCCGGATCCTGCTGACCAGCAAGGCAAATGGGGAACGGTTTTCGAAATGCAGCGGAATTCTGCTGGAAGGCGTAGAAGGAGGAGTTCTGTATCTTCTGCCGGAACCGGAGGCAGAGCGGATCATGAAAGAAAAAGATGAGAGATTTTGTCTCGGAGTGGGAAAAGAACATCGTTCTGTGATGGAAATTCCAGAGGCATACCAGGAAGCACTGCTGGCCCGGGAAATGGCATTTATACAGAAAAATCCTGTGGAAGAATATCAGAAAAAATGTTTTGAGGAAAAGCCGGAGCTGGCACAGTTTCAGGAAAAATTTATTCTGCAGGTGCCAACGGACCGGGCAGATACTGTGCTGCGAAAAATGCGGAACTGGTATTTTGAGGCGGCGCATCAGAGGGTCTCCCCCTATCAGCTTCTGACAGTGACGGAAGCAATCTGCAAAGAACTGGATCTTTTTTACCGCATGCCGGAAAAACAGGAAAAATGTCCGCGTCCTCTGCAGTACCGTGATGCAGATCTGTTTCTGGATGCGTTTGAAGAATGGATACACGTTTACAGGGAAAGCCTGAAAAGTCAGACAGCCGGAAAAGAAAAAATGGAAGAGGCAATTTCATATATTCGGGAAAATTATGCAAAAGATCTGAATATGGCAATGGTATCTAACCATATTTGCATGAATTATTCGCTGTTTTCAGCAGCGTTTAAAGAACATACCGGTGTGAATTTTGTGAACTATCTGAAGGAGATCCGCATTGCGGAGGCAAAGCGTCTGTTGATTCAAACAGAAGATAAAATTACGGAAATTGCCAAACAGGTTGGATTTGAAAATGATAAGCATTTCATGAAATCATTTAAAACGGCATGCGGCGTATCACCGTCTGAGTTCCGAAAAGATTATAAAATGGTTTCCAACGGAAAGGGAGGACAGGATGAGTAAAGAAAAAGAAACCGGAAAAGAGAAGGGAAGAATCCGCCAGCTGGCGCGGTATTACATTCCATATAAGGGATTGTTTTTTACCGACATGTTTTTTGCAATGCTTGGAGCAGCCATTACACTGGTGATTCCGCTGATTGTACGGTATATTACGAGTACGGTTGTGGAAAAGCCGCTGGAGCAGGCAACGAGTGAGATTATCCGCCTTGGTATTCTGATGATTGCTATGGTTCTGGTTGAAATGTACTGTAACTTTTATATTGCCTATTACGGCCATGTGATGGGGGCGCGGATTGAGCATGATATGCGGAACGAGATGGGTGCCGTGCGATCTGCGCGAACTGCGGCTTCTTCGGCCATTATCAGAAGCTTTCGTTTGCTTTTTTCGATAACCAGAAGGTCGGCCATCTGCTGTCACGCATCACAAGCGATCTGTTCGATATCAGTGAGCTTTTACATCATGGGCCGGAGAATATTGTCATTTCGTTTATCAAACTGATCGGCGCGATGATTATTCTGTTTGTGGTAAATCCGATGCTGGCATGTGTGCCGCTTGTGGTTATTGTGGTGATGCTGCTGTTTGCGTTAGTGATGAACAGCCGCATGAAGAGTGCATTCAAGGAAAACCGCCGCAGAATTGCGGATATCAACAGTCAGATTGAGGACAGTCTTTCTGGGATCCGTGTTGTCAAATCGTTTGGAAATGAGACAGAAGAGATGCGTAAGTTCAATGCGGGAAATGACCGTTTTGTCGATTCGAAGAAGGTCAGCTACCGCTATATGGGAATTTACAATTCGGGAATGGGAGCCTTTTCGACGCTGATTACCGTTATTTCGCTGATTGTCGGCGCATTGCTGATGACAGGTGGGAAGCTTGGGGCGGCCGATCTGGTTACCTTTCTTCTGTACATCAACAACTGCACGGATCCGGTGAAAAAGCTGGTGAACTTTACAGAGCAGTTCCAGAATGGTTATTCCGGTTATGAACGTTTCCTGGAAATTATGAGCATCGCACCGGATATCCAGGACAAGCCGGATGCACTGCCACTGAAGAATGTGCAGGGAGAAGTAACCTTTGAAAACGTTTCGTTCCACTATGAGGAGTCGAAGGAGAATGTGTTAAGCAATGTGAATCTGCATGTCCCGGCAGGAGACTATGTGGCGCTGGTGGGCAGCTCCGGCGCCGGAAAGACGACACTCTGTTCTCTGCTTCCGCGTTTTTACGATGTGACAGAAGGAAGGATTCTACTGGATGGAAAGGATATCCGCGATGTGAAATTGAAGGATCTGCGCGATGAAATCGGTATTGTGCAGCAGGATGTGTACCTGTTTGCGGGAACGATCATCGATAACATTCGCTATGGCAGACCGGATGCGACCGACGAGGAGGTCATCCGCGCAGCGAAAGCGGCCAATGCACATGAATTTATCATGGAGCTGGCGGACGGCTACGACACCGATATCGGCCAGCGCGGCGTAAAACTTTCCGGTGGCCAGAAACAACGGCTTTCTATCGCCCGCGTATTCCTCAAAAACCCGCCGATCCTGATTTTCGACGAGGCAACCTCAGCGCTCGATAACGAAAGCGAAAAAGTCGTCCAGAAATCTTTGGAACTTCTGGCGAAAGACAGGACAACCTTCGTGATTGCGCACCGGCTGTCCACAATCCGGAATGCAAAGCGGATTCTGGTGCTGACGGAGAATGGAATTGCGGAGGAAGGCACACATAAGGAACTGCTCGCGAAGGGCGGGATTTATGCGCATTTGTATGAGATGCAGTTTTGATGAAAATTTCATTAGTATGACAGAAAGGCAGCGGAAGAGAAACCGCTGCCTTTTTTGACACTTTCTTATTTTCTTCATA
>ENA-OOZN01001492-OOZN01001492.1-human-gut-metagenome-genome-assembly--contig:-NODE-1492-length-15332-cov-3.285200_pt1 | contig 15332 bp, 19 predicted proteins | sample MGYA00241187_ERZ501397 | MGnify/ENA primary metagenome ERZ501397 (study PRJEB25962, sample SAMEA2042921) | human gut metagenome | biome: human gut; feature: human-associated habitat; material: faeces... | reverse complement strand
CTTGACCTGCCCGCTATTGAATGGCTCGAAGAATTCCTGATCAACTTTGACAACACTGTCATCGTTGTATCCCATGACCGTTACTTCTTAAATAAAGTATGTACTCATACAGCAGACATCGACTACGGCAAGATTCAGCTCTATGCCGGAAACTACGACTTCTGGTTTGAGTCCAGCCAGCTCCTCATCAAACAGATGAAGGAAGCCAACAAGAAGAAAGAAGAAAAGATTAAAGAACTTCAGGAGTTTATTTCCCGATTCAGTGCCAACGCTTCCAAGTCCAAACAGGCGACTTCCCGTAAACGTGCCCTGGAAAAGATCCAGCTTGACGATATGCGTCCGTCCAGCCGTAAATACCCATACATCGACTTCCGTCCAAACCGCGAGATCGGTAATGAGGTCCTTATGGTAGAGAACCTTTCCAAGACCATCGACGGTGTAAAAGTTCTGGATAACATTTCTTTCACACTCGGTCATGATGACAAAGTAGCTTTCGTCGGTGCTAACGAACAGGCAATCACTACTCTGTTCAAGATCCTGGTCGGTGAAATGGAACCGGATGAAGGAAATTATAAATGGGGTGTTACCACTTCCCAGGCATATTTCCCTAAGGACAACACTGCAGAGTTCGATAATGACCTTACTATTACAGACTGGCTGACACAGTATTCCGAGATCAAGGATGCTACTTATGTTCGTGGATTCCTCGGACGTATGCTCTTCCCCGGTGAAGACGGCATCAAACGTGTACGCGTTCTTTCCGGTGGTGAGAAAGTCCGCTGTCTTCTTTCCAAGATGATGATCTCCGGTGCAAACATTCTCATTCTTGATGAGCCAACCAACCACCTCGACATGGAGAGCATCACAGCACTGAACAACGGTCTGATCAAATTCCCGGGTGTTATCCTTTTCACCTCACATGACCATCAGTTCGTACAGACAACAGCCAACCGTATCATGGAAATCCTTCCAAACGGAACCATGATCGACAAGATCACTACTTACGATGAATATCTGGCAAGTGATGAGATGGCTAAGAAACGTCACGTATTCGAGATCAACGAAGAGGACGCTTCCGATAACTAAAGAATAAAATACAGGGTACGGCTTAACCGTACCCTGTTATTTTATTCTGTCTTCATGATAATATCCGCCAGCTTTCCGCCTGTCACCTTAAGCAGATCAGCAAGGGGAACCTTCAGCGTCAGTCCGATACGGCCGCCGCTCACATAAATCTCTTCAAATTCTCCTGCAGATGCATCAAACACAACAGGATAAGGTTTCTTCATTCCCAGCGGACTGCAGCCGCCTCTCACATATCCGGTAATCTTTGTGATATCCTTCACATGGATCATGTCCACCGTCTTCTCACCGACAGCCTTTGCCGCCTTCTTTAAATCAAGCTCCTCAGCAACAGGAATGACGAAAACATAATGGTTTCCTGTCTTTCCCGTTGTCACAAGCGTCTTAAACACCCGCTCTTCATCCTGTCTGAGCACAGCTGCGACCTCAACTCCGCTTACTGCCTGCTCCGGGTCATAGCTGTGCGGTGTGTACTTTACCTTCTTCTGGTCAAGTATGCGCATTACATTTGTCTTTTCTTCTTCCTTTTTCATAACAAGCCCTCGTTTTTTTCACACTATTGTGCATTTTTCTGAAGCTTCTTAACCCAGTCGAAGTAGTCGCTCTCCGTTATCATCACATCGCCAATCACCTCAAGCGAAGGGATTCTCTCCTTCAAATATGCAAGGAACGGATCGCCGTACTTCTCATCGGCCTCAATTATGGTGTTGCCATTTTTGTTTACAAGACCTATATACTGATACTTTATTAACTTGTTGTTCGGATTGACTCTCTGCGTGTAGCATGCGCCTATGATGTCCTGTATCGGATGCACATTAACGTACGCCATCGAACCCTCAACTATATAATCGTCTGTGATAATAACAGGAACCGGCTTCGTCTTTTTTCCCTTAAGTATCAGAAAGCTTGCGTTTCCAGCTTTTACCTGATTGTCAAAATCACGAACCACGCTCTCAGGCAGGCTGCTTCCCTTGGCGGCCTCCTTCACCCAGTCATCAGCCGTCCTGTTTGCCCTCTTTATTCCCATGCGGATAAACAATGTTGAGGCAGCAAACCATAAAGCACCCAGCACTCCAAGCACAACAGTTATCGCGGAGACCTCATGCGTGCCATCCATGATAAGGTCCATATCAATCCTAAAGCCCCAGCCCGGAATGTTGCACAGCACACCCACAGCCAAAAACGCTATTATGTAGCCGACCATCGCGCCCTTCTTCTTGGAGATCTTCGCAAGATATGCAAAATAACCCTCGCCGAAAACATTCCGTCTCTCATCGTCTGTCATACTCTGGCAGAATATTTTTCCCTCTTTACCTTCCATTTTTCTTCTCCTTTTAAATTATTGCAGCTATTCTCTTTTTCCGAACAGCTGCAATTTATTTGGCTTGAAACCATGTACATTATTATACTTACATATCTGTCCTCTGGCAAGTGTCATTCCCGCAAAAAACAAGCCCCGGCAAACTCTCTCTTAATCTCAAGAAAGACCCTCATATCCTCCATGATATGATAGAGCATAGCCCGGTTCTCAAACTCCTCCCTGCTCCTTGGAAGCTCCTGAACCGAATAGCTCTCCCGAAGTCCCGCAAGCTGCTCTAAAAGCTCCTTCACATCATTCTCCTCCGCGAACTCGTCCGCCACCTTCATAACGAAATCCGCCAGCGCACTTACCTGCTGTGGCGTTGTTGTGAGGCGCACAATGTCCGAATACACCCTCTTTAGAATAATGCACTGTCTTGAACGCATCTGCATGTACTCATAATAGTAATCATTCTCACCAAGAAAATGATTGTTCATATAGTATAGCGCTTCTTTTTTAAGATTTGCAAGCATGTTGTCTAATTCATCAAAGCACTCACCTGTGTAATCCGACTTGTTATCACGCTCCATATACAATGACATTCTCTTCAAGATATGTACCATCTTGTCATCAACCGTCCTCTGATATGCCACAAGCTTCGCTCTGCTGTCGGGCATGAACAGATTAAGCAAAATTCCGACCCCGACACCAATCACAAGGATAAGAAATTCATTAAGTATCATCTGCCATGAACAGCTTCCCGCTGAAATATAGTGGGTGCACAACACCGCTACCGGAGCTATAGCCTCCTTCATATCCAGTACAATACAGAATGTAAGATACGGAATCAGCACAATTCCGAACGCCCACACATGATACCCTGCGAGCGGAAATATCGCTGCCGAGAGAACCGTCATTATAAAAAAAATAACAACTCTCTTAATGGCAATTCTCACCGTCTCCCGCTTGGTATCCTGAATGGTCAGAAGCGTTATGATTCCCGCCGCGTAAGCAAATTGAAGCCCGACCGCCACGGATAACAGCACTGCCGCCACAGAACCGGCAACATACTTTATCAGCTTTATTATCTCTTCTTTTTTCATAAATGGAGTGCCGTTTTTCATGAATAAACTGTCCTTTTTAATTTATCGATTCTTTCCTCTGTCAGCCTTTTCCACTCATCAACTATATTTTTTATCTGTGCAATATCAATATAATCGCACAGCCTTATACGCTCTGCCTGCCCCTTGAACACCGCAGCAATATATTTTTTCTGCTGATCCCTGATGCTCTCCGCCACCGACGATGAACCTGCAAGCTCCATCACCGCAAATGAATCAAGAAGCAGCGGACGGAACAATGTATCCACTGTATTTAAAACATTTTCCCTTGATTGATGCCCTGACGAAAATTGTTCTGCTTTTGAGTAAAGCTCGTCCAGACATTCAAGCGATTCCTGCATATAAGGGAGCGGATTAACCGCCCCGCCCTCATAAGGCTTTAACGATGCGACGACTGTCACCTCATCCAGGCGTTGCAGCAGTTCCCCTTCATCAAGCCTCATCTCACACGGCTCATCGGATTCCCTGTGTTTATTGTTGATGAACAGCAGTACATCACCGTCATTACCTGTGTAAACAACGGCATGCTTGTGCTTCTCATCGATTTTTATTCCCAGCATCGCGCAGCTCTTTGTTTCCTTCAAATACGAAAAAACCTTCTGCCTGCTTATCTTTTCCTCTGTAAGCTCATAACCGATTTTCTTTAAAAAAATGTCAAAATATTTTTTCTCCTGCAGCATCGCCCCCGCTATGTAGCCGCCATTGTCCCGCGCAACAATGTACGGCAGTTCCATGCCTGCGGCAACTTGATAATCTTCGTAAGCATACCCCATGCGCTCAAGCATATTAGCGATACCGGCAAATGAGCAGGATGAGTTAAAGGTCATGTATTTCATTTAAAACCGTCCTAAATTTAATGTTCTCAAATTTCCTTCACCACATCGCACACTCTTCGCTTCGGCACGACATAATCCCTGTTATCATCAAGATAGTACTTCACGTCGCCGTCCTTCATATCCTCAATGCGGCTTGTGTGCGACGGGTATCCAAAGGCTATGACCATGTGTAACGCCTGATTATCGGTGAGTCCGAATATCTCGGAAATTTTCTGCCTGTCGCACGCGCCTATGATACAGCTTCCGACTCCGTGCGCCCACGCCGCAAGTCTCATATTGGCAATGGCAAGTCCCGCGTCAGTATCACAGTTCTTGTTGATATCGGTATTCTCGACAACACCGATGAAAAGCACAGGCTCCTCGCCTGCCTTTGGCTGTCCCTGCTCAGGTGGAAGATAGCCTGCCCACTTGGTAAGCGCGAACACCTCCGCGACCTTTTCCGGGGATTTCACCACCACATAGCCAAGAGGCTGCCTGTTAGCCGCGCTTGACGCGTTGCGTGCCGCCTCCATAATCTCGCCGATTATCTCATCCGAAACCGCTGTCTGCTTAAAACGGCGATATGTCCTGTTAGTTCTCATCAAATCCATAAGTTCCATAAAACCAGCCCTCCATGTTATATTTATTCACAAAATATGATACATTTGCATTTAGTATATCACATCCGGATTATCTTTTGTAGAATGATTTGTGAGAAATCCTATTCCTGAATCGTTATATATATGAGCATCAAAAAACTCATGAGTGCTCATAAATGCAAAATATACCAAAAACCAAGGAGGAGCGTGAGTGAAAACCGACAGAATACTAACCCTGTTTGATTCGTATGCGGACGACCTGTACCGATTTGCCGTCTCGTACACGGGCTCAAAGCAAGAGGCGGAGGATATTGTTCAGGATGTCTTTTTGAAATTGTTGTCAAAAAACATAGCGATAAACAGCAGCTCCGAAAAATCATACCTTTTTAAAATGACCGCCAACCTATGCAAAGATTATTTAAAATCCAAGCGCGCAAAAAATACGGATGACTATGACGAGGTCATGGAAGGCATGAGCACTTCAGACTCGTTTACCGACGACGAACGGCAGCTCTATGATGAGCTCATGCAGCTTCCCGACATTCAGCGAGTCCCCGTGTATCTTCATTTTTACGAAGGTTACACCTATAAGGAAATTGCAAAAATTCTGCAAATATCCGAATCTGCCGTCGCAATGCGTATAAGCAGGGGCAAGGATGAATTGAAAAAAAGATTGGAGGAATGATTATGGAAAATTTAATTAAAACCACATTTGATAAGCTTGAGATGGATTCCGAAGCAAAAATGACAATCAAAAATAATCTTCTGCATGCACGAAAGCGGAATTACACTTGGATGCGTTACGCCGCCTGCGCCGCCACATTCATCGCCGTGCTTTTTATGATTCCAACAACCAGAGCGGCTATCGTCAATGCCGCCGAATACCTGACGCGCATTTTTCATGGTGCCGACGGAGCCGAGATAATCTATGAGGAAACCGACAATATGGTAAAGTTTTCCTTTGAAATATCCGACACCGGGTACACGGAGATTTCCGACGGACGGCTCTATTTTGTGCTCGGCGATGTGCGTGATGACATCACTGACCTTTGCAGCGAAAGCACATATTTCAGATATGAGCTTGCAAACTCCGATGGCAGCAAAAGCGTAATTTTCGTCGGCGGAACGGTCACGGACAACGGCTGGATTGAGCTTTTGTTTGATGCTGACGGAAACTATGTTTTCGGCAAAAGAAAGGTTCACTCGGGAGAGCTTGCGGACTCCGATGAAATGCCTGCATGGGCGGACGCCGCGCTTCGGAGTGAGGATGTGCAGTATTATTAAGCTGTGCCTGTAACCATTACACAGATAAAGGACGGTGCTTTACCCGAGACACCGTCCCTTTTTCTTACACTGTTTTCTCATAATCGCAGAGATATTTAAGCCATACAACTATCGCCTCATTGTCCTTGTCCGTCACCGCTTTGTGTATGGGACAGGGGTCAGACCCCGTGTCCCAGACTTGGGACATGGGGTCTGACCCCTGTCCCAATAAGCCCTTTCCAGCCCTCAATCACCTGCTCCAGCAAAAGCATATCAATATGCCTGCAGAGTTGTACCTGCTCTGCACCACTCTTAAAAGCCGCATCCATGTAGGCTCTCTGAAGTTTTTTTATGTTCTCTGCCATGTCTTTCTCGCCTAACAGCTCCATCATCGCCACCGAATCTAATAAAACCGGACGGAACAATGTGTCCCTTGTCCGCTCCACACTCTCATGCGGTTGAAAATCAGCGCAGAACCGGACAATATCGCAATGCAGCTCATCAAGACATGAAATCGAAGCCTCCATAAACGGAACCGGACTGTCCACCTTACCGCTGTACTCCTTAAGTGAAGCAACCATTACCTTATCGTCAAGCCGCTGCAGCAATTCATCTTTGGTAAGCTCCAGCCTGGCGGGTTCGTCCGATTTCTCATGCTTATTATTTATGAACACCAATGTATTGCCGGCAGTGTTCACACCCTTATACACAACTGCATGCTTGTGTCTTTCGTCAATTCTTATACCGAGCATTGCGCAGTCCATCTCATTTAAGATAGCTATGACATCCTGCCTGTCAACGTAATTTTCAACCAGCTCATAACCATTTTTCTTAAGAAAAATATCAAAATACTTCTTTTCCTGCAGCATTGAACCTGCCATATATCCGCCGTCACACTTCGCCACTATATACGGAAGCTCCATTCCCAATGCAACCTCATAATCCTGAAAGTCAAGTCCCTTGCTCTCAAGCATATTGGCGACACCGGCAAATGAGCAGGATGAATTGAAGGTCATATATTTCATCTTTTACATTTCCCCCTGTTTTAACTATTTAAAATGTATTTGGGTTCAACATCTGTAAGCCGGACTTACCAGTTTTCTCCCGCTTCATTTGCCTTATTCATCAGCGTATTTTCAAGCACGGAAAAAGCCGGTATGAAGCTGTCCCTTATAAGAAGAAGCAGTTCATCTGCCTCATCTTCATTGTATATATGAACGGATGTATTGCGCTTTTTCAACATTGACAGCCACACGGCTGAATCATCCAGAAAGCCCATTTTATATCCGAGCTGCAGTATCTCGCGGGGCGAACCTGTCTCTGCCTCCACCGCTCCATGAAGCTTTAATATCTCCTGCAACGCCTTCCACGCAAGCTCGAATGTCAAATTAAACTGTCCGATTATGCCTGTCCTGTATATTTCATTTTCATCTGCAAATTCAAAATCCGCTTTTCTCAAGACAGCAAGGCAATTGGAAAAATTATCAAGCTTTTTCATATATGACAACACCATCCCTCTCAATCTCTTTTTTCAATTCTTCCGATATCCCTGAATCCATATCAATCACATCAAACATCAATAGCGAATGTACGTTTTCCTTGATGTCCCAATAAAATTCATCAAAATCCCCACCATACACGGCAATATCCACATCACTTCTCTCAGTATTGCTCCCTCTTGCCCTCGAACCAAACAGCACAACCTTCGTAACCGAATGTTTTCCGGCAAACATAACAATCTCCCGCTCAACTCTTTCAGGAAGATTATATTTCATTGTACATCCTCCTCTAAATCCAGTAGTCCGGACAATGTCCTCCGTACGCTCTGCAGCAATCAAAAATATCCGCAAGCCACTTCGTTTCCTGCCCATATATAAACGATAATTCGTAAATTTTATAAATTAAATTTCCGTCACCACATCGTCTATCCTGCGCTTAGGCACAACATAGTTGCGGTTCCCATCAAGGTAATATTTCACATCGTCATTTTTCATGTCCTCAATGCTGCTTGCATGTGACGGATATCCGAATGCGATAACCGTGTGAAGCACCTGATTCTGTGTAAGCCCGAACATCCGTGAAAGCTCAGGCTTATTGCATGCGCCTATAATGCAGCTTCCAACTCCATGCGCCCATGCCGCAAGTCTCATGTTCGCGATGGCAAGTCCTGCATCCGTGTCACAATTCTTGTTAATGTCCGTATTTTCCACAACTCCGATGAACAGTACAGGCTCCTCACCCTTTTTTGGCTGTCCCTGCTCAGGTGGAAGATAGCCCGCCCACTTGGTGAGTGCAAAGACCTCTTCAACCTTCTTCTGCGATTTCACAACAACATAGCTGAGCGGCTGCCTGTTCGCCGCACTCGCCGCGTTGCGCGCCGCCTCCAGTACCTCCGCGATTATCTCATCAGATACTGCTGTCTGCTTGAAACGGCGGTAGGTTCTGTTCGTTCTTATTAAATCCATAAGCTCCATGAAATTGTCCTCCTTTTAAACCAGTAAGGATGGGTAGAAATCATTATTCAACGATAATTTTTCGCCCCATCCAAGCAATATTTATATACTGTTTATAATTCTATCACACATGCTAGCACAATGTATCATCCTTAGCAATACAGTATTTCAACCGGCGCGCTCAGATTTCACTCCCATTTCACCACCACAATGTCTTTATCCAGCCTGTCATACGGCATATACTCGTCACAATATGCCATTATAATGCCTCAACGGCTCTCCTATATTCATCCATAAAAAACCGGACATATTTTTCAGCGCTCCTGTAATAAATTCCATACTCTATATTCTTTGTATCCGCAATCATTTTGTTAAAAAATGTGCAGAATATCATTTCCATATCCTGTGGCTCATTAACCTAATTCATTTTCAAGAAGCCTTGCCGCATCCCTTACGCAGTCAATGCACTCCCTCTTTACGACTCCATCCGCAATTCCCTTTAGCTCCTTGCAGATTACGGTGCCGTTCTGCTCCTTGAAGGAGGTGATTATGTTTCTCGCACTCTTCATCGTTTTCTGTGGGTTCTTATTGATTGCACCAAGCACGTTGACTGCCCCGATAATCGCACCGCAGGTCGCCTCCATGCTGACACCTATTCCGACCGCAAAGCCCTGATTCAGATTCTTCATAGTCACCTCATCAATGCCTGCAAGGTCGCAGTATGTACATGCCACCGCCTGTGCGCAGTTAAAACCACACTGCTTTTTCTTCGCTGCCTCTTCAACTCTTGTTTCCATGCTGTATTCTCCTGTCAATTAACTTCCATATATATGGTATTTCTCTCCGGCACAGCCCCGCTCTTCTTAAATAAATCGCGTATCGTGACAAACTCATAGCCCTGCTTTTTAAGCTCCGGAATAATAGTCTTTATCGCCTCAACCGTCTGCTCATTCCCCTGCATATCGTGCATGAGAATAATGAAGCCCGGCTTAGCCTGCGCAAGGATTCTCTGTACCCTCTCCACTGCCGGCACCTCAGGAAGCCAGTCCTCACAGCCGTAGCCGCAGATAAAGGTGAGGTCGATTAGATCATACATCTTTTTATCGTGGTCAATGTACGGCGGTCTGAAAAACTGCGGCTTGTCGCCTGTAAGCTTCTCGATAACATCCGATGTATAGCTTATCTCGTCAAGGATTTCCTGTTCCGATAAAGTGGTCATCGCGCTATGTGTGCGTGAATGGTTTTCGATTGAACAGCCCATGTCATGTGCGCGCTTAACAAGCGGTGCCGTACTGTCGGTGACATTGTTTCCTATCAGGAAAAAGCTTGCCACCACGCCGTTCTCCTTAAGCACATCAAGCACCTTGTCGGTAATGCCCGCCGTCGGTCCATCGTCAAAAGTCAATGCAACTAATTTTTTCTGCTCCATCATGTGTTCTCCTTTATATTTCGGTATAAAAATGGCTGTACCGGCAATTTACGGCTACAGTCCCTCTATCACTTGCTCCTCTTACTCATCTTTTTAAGATAGCTGTTCTTTAACTCATTCTCACCCTTAAGTCTCTCTATCTCAGCCTTCAGGTGCAGGACATACTCGCGGGTCAGCTTCACGCCTCCGCGCACTGCGATATCCTCATGCTTTTCCATCTCGTCAAGCCACTGGTTTAACGATTTTTCCCTTATTTCGTTGTAGGTATTATCATCCTTTATAAACATAGTCTTCTCCAATGATATTGAAGTCAAAACATTCTCCAATTCCAATATATTTTATAACCCCAGACCAAGCCGCAAAGAAATTATCAGAACGCCTTTCTGAGTATCCCCACTCCAAGCGGATAAGGTCCCGTATGCACCGCTATCGTCGCGCCAATCTGGAATATGTCTATGTCATTTCTTCCTGTATCCGCCTGAACCATATCCCTGAACTGAACCGCTTCCTTCTCATCATACCCAAAGCCTACGACAATAACATAGTCATCTATGTTCTCCCCTGTCTCCGCAAAGTACTTATGCATAAGGTCGATGACCTTGACCATGGACTTCTTTCTTCCATGTGCTATTCCGCCGGAGTAGATTTCTCCGTCCTTTAATATAATCATCGGCTTAAGCCCCAGTGTTCCGGCAATTATCCCGGCAGTCTTTCCCGCTCTTCCGCCATGCACAAGATAGTCCATTGAGCCGACTGTGAATAATATTCTTGAGTGAGGTATCATCTCGTTAAGCCTCTTAACCGTATCTGAAAGGCTCCAGCCTGCGTCACGCATTCTCGCCGCCTCAAGTGTGAATATTCCCTGAAGCACTGTGTCAACCTGCGTATCCATAACCTCAATGACCGCATCCGGATAATCCTCAAGTATCATGTTCCTGGCATTCATCGCAGAGTTATATGAGCCTGAGAACTTGGTTGTTATGCACAGGCACAGTATCTCCTCGCCGTTTTTTACATACGGCATAAATGCCTTCACATAGTCATCAACCGATGGCATTGATGACTTAGGGTACACACCCTTGTCCTTAACCATTCTCTCATAAAAATCGCGGATTCCTATATCTGCTATCTCCCTGTCATACTGCTTCTCATCAAAGGAAACATAGAAAGGAACCACATCTATATCATACTTTTTTGCGCGCTCTGTGCCAAGGTCGCAGGAGCCATCTGAAATTATACGAAACATAATTTACCTCATCTTTTCTATTAATAATTTTTATTGCCGAAGCTTATATTGCCGCACAGGCTTCCTCCGCTTCTAAATCCAGTGGGATTACGGTAGCCCTATTTCAAAAAATCAATGTAACTGTTCAGAACTACCTCGAAAATGCTATGCATTTCCTCGGTGTGACATATCCGCCAAATATCACATCTGCTTTCTTACAACGGCATATTCATCGTTCATGGAAAAATATGCACACCTGTCATTAGTGCCCTGAAGAAACTTCACAAGGTCATCCTCATCAAGGTCCATATCGCATACATAGCACTCGGACTCTTCATCATATACATAATAACTGCACATCTCGCAATTAGTAGCTGCCATTATTGTACCTCCCATCTTTCCGCCTGCTCTGCGGCATTCTCAAGACCCTTCAATGACATCCCGTATGAAAGGACTGTAAGAACCCCCAGCAATACCAGCCTGTAAGCTTCATCCGAATGCAAGCCTCTGTTTCGCATAGCTGCGTCCGCGAGCAACACTGAATGGACTATAAGCTCCTGCTTTATATCAAGCTTATCCTGCTCTTCTCCAAGAATAAGGCTGATGTCATAATCATCCGTATTGCCGCACCGTGCCTGACACACCGCACAGCCCGGGGAAATGTTGTACTTTTCCTTGTGCAGCCTCTCAATCCACTCCTCAGCCTGCGCCTTGTCACAGCCCTCATTGAACGCTAAAAGAGCGTCACATATAAGCTTAATCGTGTCATCCGTGTACGGATTGTTTCCACAGGTCTTTGCAAGCCCGACTATGGCACCAAGCAGCTCCCTGTCATGCAGGCTCATCTTACTTATATATCCTTTGTGGACATCATTTCTATTCATAAAAAATAAATCCTCATTTCCAACACCGGTTTTATTTTATCCATAAACTAGTATTTATAACTACATTGTAGCACATTTATCTCCATGTCACAACTAAAACAGAACCTTTTTACTTTTATTTAAAAATTCAATTCGTGGGCAACGCGTGCCAGTTAGTATTTGAGTGTATATCGTATTATGTTTATGCATATCAGCTCCGTTGTACAAAGCAAGATGTCCTAAGAACTCTGATAAGGGTATTCTTTACGTTCGCACCAGAATCTGATTCCACCCAAAAAAACTGCTGTCATATCAATCCGCCAATGCAGCAGACTGTATATAACCGCAGTTTCTTTACCAATATTTTTTCTTATAGTTGTCGGGTATCAGAACATGCTATATCCCTGGCCGTGCATAGCGTATTATATCTATGCATAAATATAATACGTTATACACTCATAGATTAATTATGCATGTTCTGACACCCGGTCTATGACCCTTGCGGTAAAAAAGGATTTACTTCATTCTATCCTTAACATAGTTCATAATGTCCTCGTTGTCCTCAGGCATACGGCAGCCGACTATGTAGGTACCATCATCATCCGTTGAACGGATAATAACACCTGTGAGCTTCTCTCCCTTCAACAGCTCAAAAGCATTGATTTTTATTTCGACTTCTTTTCCTATTGCAGTCTTAAATGCTTCATCTCTGACTGCAAATGCGAATCCGCCTGCACTTATGTTCACCAGCTTACCTATTGCAGTATGTGCTGTTCCCTTAATTAAAGTCTCGCATGAATTGGTCATCGCAAGTCTCGGATACTTTCTTCTGTTCATGACCTCAGGTCTTGAGGAAAGAACAAGCATGTAATGTCCGGACGTGTTCCTGTCTGCAGCAACACACGAATCCTTCCATATATACAGTGCATTGTTAACTATAATATGTATGTTATACTTTTTATTCTTAAAGTCACCTAAGAATGAAGCCAGCTTGTCGGCTGCCGGAATATACACATTCCCCTGCTTTACCAACGTAACTGTTGTGTGATACTCTTTTCCACTCTCCTGGTCGAACAAGGTTACACTCATTCCCTCCTGAATATCCTCAACGCTCATGAACCCGCCTGCTCCAAGCTCAGATACCAGCTTACCTACAACGTTCTCTATATCTGAAACGCTCTTGGCAGTCTCATCATACTTGCTCATCATGGTTCTGGTAGTCTCTTCCGACTCCTTAACACCCTTTACAATCGTAACCATAATGTCCTGAACCTGCTTCATATTGTCAACCATGCTCTGGTTTGAAGTCTCAACATGCTTCATTGCCGAATCCACAACCTGTATCTCGTCTCCAAGCTGCTTGGAATCGCTTGCAATCGTTCCAACGCTGCTATTTACAAGCTCAATAGTCTTCAAGGTCTCTGATATAAGCTTGAGTATTGTTGTTATTGATTCCGTCATTTTGTCCGATGTGCTTTCAAGAAGTCTGAGAGCCTCCATAATACTGCCGGAGGACTTCTGTGTGCCTGTACTGAGATCTCTTATCTCATCGGCAACTACCGCAAAGCCGCGGCCTGCATCCCCGGCTCTTGCAGCCTCGATTGACGCATTAAGCGCAAGCAGGTTAGTCTTTGAGGTGATTCCCTCAATAGTACTTGTCTCCTCCTTCACACGCTCAAACTGGCTGTGGAAGTCACTTAAAATATTTTCGACATCTGCCGAAAGCTCTGCCATGGAATTGGTTGCTTCAACAGCACTCTCAAGCTGTCCGGAGCTTGAAGCTGCATGCTGTGCTGACTTCTCACTTATATCAACAATATGCTCTACAAGACCAGCTACATTCCCTACCTGTTCATTGATATCATCAGTCATGTTCATTGTAGAATCAATCTTTTCACTGAGCACGGCGTTATTCTGTGCAACATTCTCCATTCTTGAAACTACAGCACCCGCACCTTCCTTATTCTCCTCGGACAACTCACGTATTACCGTAACACCATCAACTATTGTGCTGCTCGCACCCTTTACCTGATGTACAGTCATCACCACACGATTAAGATTATCCTTCACAGAACCTAAAAGCGAACCATCAGACCTTATAAGGTGGCTGGTTGACATGATATATCCAAAATAACAAAGCATGGTTATTCCAAACTCCAGCTCATAATACAGCTTATCCTCAGGAGTTTTCATTCCGCCAAAATAACAGCTTGCAATATTGATACCCACTATCACAAGATTCATTGTCGAGAAACGCAGCAGGTACCACTTATCCTTATAAATCATGACCATGCTCGCAAGCGGAAAAATGTATGTAAATGCAAAGCCCTGCTTCGTAGTCGCCATGATATACAGGTAAACTATACCGAAGCCATACGCAAGAACATTCTTATATTGTTTTGTAGACGCTCCCTGCAGCTTCAGCAAAATGCAGCCCGCTATAAAAGGCACCCAGCCGCAAACCAACAGCATGGCATAGTAAGCTGTGCTCCTGCGCCCCTTCGCAACTTCAACCGCATAAGCAGCTGAAAATACAACCAGCATGGCAAGCCACATTCCTCTTGCTATACGATTGGCACGCGCCTCAAATTCTTTTTCATCATGCTCCATATTCTGTCCTCCGTTTTATCATGAGTATAATGTACTCACATTCAATAATTGATTGTAACACATAATAAAAAAATTTACTATGGTTTACAAAAAAATATTACGATGTCAGGGGCAAAACATACTCTATAAACTTAGCGTGTATAACGTATTATATTTATGCATATCACCGCATCATGTGGTACTTCTCCAGTCCAAGCGAAAGGGCGATGACGACAATGTCCGTCACCGCCCTTCGCTCAAAGGTTCGCAGCTGATTTATTCAGCGTTTTCTTTCTTCTTTTTGCTGTAAACGGTGATGCCGATCACAGCACCGCCGCTGATAAACAGCAGTGCGATCCAGAGGAGCATATTGCTGTTGTCACCGGTCTGCGAAGAATCCGGATCAGTCGGTGTTCCGGTAGCTGGAATCTCAACTGCCGCCTTCTTGCAGCCGCAAACCTTGCACTCTTCATGCTTGGAGCCATTTTGCGTTGCGGTCGCTTCCTTGTCAACAATCCACTTGAAGTCGTGCGCCGCCTTATCGGCCTTATCTCCGCAAGAGCATTCATGCCAGTGGTTGTCGGCATCGTAC
>ENA-OOZN01001490-OOZN01001490.1-human-gut-metagenome-genome-assembly--contig:-NODE-1490-length-15345-cov-2.575932_pt1 | contig 15345 bp, 10 predicted proteins | sample MGYA00241187_ERZ501397 | MGnify/ENA primary metagenome ERZ501397 (study PRJEB25962, sample SAMEA2042921) | human gut metagenome | biome: human gut; feature: human-associated habitat; material: faeces... | reverse complement strand
TGAATGAAGGCAAAATATACCGCAAATTGGGGCGTGCAGATTGTAGGAATGGTTTTTCAAACACGCTCTAGAGCTTGTTTGAGAAATCCTCTAATTTGCATCAAAAAGTGTATTGTATAAATCTTCTACCACTGGTGCAAGTGTTTTTCCAATTTCCGTTGTCTTTAAACGATTTGCAACGATGACATACTGCGGATTATCTGCCGGTGCAAATGTAACAAGCCATGCGTTGTTCGTTCCATCTCCCCGCTCCGCAGTTCCTGTCTTCGCAGCAATAGAATATTCTTTCTCTCCTACTGTGGACATTCCATAAGACTGTGCTGCAGCCTTCATTGCTTCTTTAATCTCCTGCGCAGTATCCGTATCCATTGTCTCTACTAACTTTTCTGACTTGCCTTCCGCTGTTGTCTGCCCTTTTCCATTGACTACAGATTTAAAAAGATATGGCTTTAACATTACACCATCATTTGCAATACTCTGTGTAACCATCGCCATCTGAAGGGGTGTAACAAGAGTTTCTCCCTGGCCAAATGCTGTTGTCGCAACAACATTATCTTCATAACCCTTTAAATCAAAGTTAGAATGGATTGTTGCAAAATCAAGAGAAATGTCTTCCCCAAGTAAAAAGCTTTTTCCTGTCTTATAAAGGCGAAGGCCGCCAAGCTTTAACGCCCGGTTCATAAAGTACACATTAGAGGATTTCACAAACCCTTCCCGGAATGAAATACTTCCATAGGCTTTACCACCATAATTTCGTATTGTCTGTCCATTTACCGTAATTGAACCAGTGTCTTCAACTTCTTCTCGTTCAATACCTGCTTCTACGATTTCTTTGGATGTGATTAATTTAAATACGGAACCTGGCGCTACCGGATTCTGGTATGCATTGGAGAGGAATACTCCTTCTTTTTCATTGATTTTTTTCCACTTATCTTCAATCTCAGACACATTAAAAGATGGCGAAGATGCTAACGCTAATATTTCTCCTGTCTTTGCATCAAGAACTGCAACAGATCCTTTATATTTCTCAATGTCCTTATATGCTCTTTCCTGCAAAGCCGCATCAATCGTAAGAGAAACATCCGCACCTTTCTTTTGCTTTGGATTAGCCCCGCAATTGCTGTGAACAAGTTCTTCATTCATCGTCTTTTCTACACCGTATGTTCCATAAATCTTGGACCAGTAACCAACGAGATTAGAAAAAGCATAGGGATGAGAGTATGTGCGTGCTCCGCCCGGCTTTTGTGAAAATGCAATCGTATTTCCATTACGGTCTAAAATAGATCCTCTCACATATTCTTTCTCATATATCTTTGCCTTGGCCTGACTCTTCTTTTTGTCCGCTTCTTTTGATACGCCCGGAAGCAGCGCGGAAACTCTCACGAGAGAAATGATCATTAAGATGACGCAGATAAGCGTGGCACTTTGCAGTAACTGCGTTCTCCTTAAAAAATTTATCCTGTTCTTCTTCATCTTCTACTGTTCCTTTCCATTTGACATTACTTGACACCGCTACGATAAGTCCCACGATCATAAAGCTGATCATAAGTGAAGTTCCTCCGCTTGAAATAAATGGCAGCGTGATTCCGGTAAGTGGGCACAGCCCGGTACTTCCAGCGATGATAATTAATGTCTGGTCAAAAAGCATAAATACAAATCCCGCGCCAACTGCTCTGTGATAGCGGTCCTGTTTTCTTACAAAAAGTCTTACTCCCTCAAGCCACATCATAATAAATACAATAAATACAAGCAGTGCAAATATCATACCACAACGCTGAATCAGTGCTGGATAAACGAGGTCACTCGTCTTAACCGGCAGCTCTGTCACAGAAGAGGTTCCAAACCACCCTCCAAGTACGATAGACTCTTTCGCTTTAAGAAGCTGATATCCAAGTCCTAAAGCATCCTTTTCCGGATGCAGCCAATAAATAAAACGATTCGCTATCTTGTTATAATTTGAAAGGAAAATCTGTGCCAGTTTGTTCGTTCCAAGAAACACTCCTGCACTATTCCACTTTGTAATCTGTGCTCCTATAACAGAAAGTCCGACAGAACCTGCTGCCATGACGAACACCGTTCCGATAAATACCTTTATATCTGGAACAAATAAAAAGAGGAATGTTAAAAACAGCATAAGAATCAGAAGCATGGTTCCAAATTCACTCTGTAATGCCAAAAACAATACTTCTAAAAATGTTACAGTATAAAAAGCCCGTATATTCTCCTTATCCGGATTCGCCTTTGTTCCTAAAAGTCCTGCCGCAATAAATACATATAGAAACTTAATAAACTCTGTTGTCTGTAAAGAAACACCACCTATTGTAATCCAGTTTCTTACGTTACCAACACTCTTTGCAAGAACAAGAGTTGCTGCTGACAGCAATAAGGAAAACCAAAAGAATATTCTGCATACCTTAATCGTCGATAATTTAAAACGCTTCAAACACTTTATAGAAGCAATATTTCTGCTATTTATATAAATGAACGCTGCCAAAAGAGCCATCACAAATCCAAGAATATACTGAAACTGCAATGATGTTGCCGGATTATGTGTCGCATAATACTGCGGATTCTTTAATACCTGCTCTTCTTTAAAAATACATTGCAGCATCGTTCCTACCGTAAGAAGTAACAAGGTATAAATAACAATCTTCTTATTTCCGTGTATCACAGAGGTAAAAAACCAGGATAATAACGTAATCGCAAGTAAGATTCCTATCATATCAAGATAAATCTTTCCTGCGCCTTTCGCCTGCACAAAGATAAAGGCCGCTGCCTGCATCAACAGCAGGGCAAGAACCGGACTATTTTTAAAGGAATAAAATGCTCTCTGGATTTCCCATACCACCCTTTCAAAAGAAAAAGCTTTTGTTCCAGTATCATGCCTACTCATAGCTTCCCTCCGCATTTTTATAAAATCTTGTAGACTGGCTTCTTCCGCCCTCTACCGTAATCTGAAATTCTTCATTTCCAATGTAAACTCTTAAACCATCTGACAGTGGAACCTGCCCTGTCACCATTCCATTCACATAAAGCTTATTCATCGTTCCCACATCTTCTAATAGATAACGTCCGTCTCTCTCAATAATGCGGCAATGATTCCTTGCTACACATAAATCATCCAGTACTAAATCATTACTTGTACTTCTTCCAATTGTAAATGGAATCTTATTCACGCGGTACCGCGCCATAACTCTGTGATTGGCATCCAGCTTCATAAGCGTAATTCCCGTTGTTTCTCTCTTCTTCATCGGAACGATCTTGCCACTTTCGTCTTTATAATCCTGCCCTGCGCTGCTTTCTTCCGGCTGCACTCTCTCCTGGCGCTTTCGTTCCTGCTCTTCATAGTCATATAACCAATCTGTGTTAACTCGAATACTCTCTCCATCATATCCGTCCTGCTGAGATTCTTCCTCATATTCCATCTCTGAGAAATCATTCTTCTTTGGATATTCTTCGGCATACTGTTCTTCCTCTAATGCCTGTTTTTCTTCTTTTTCTTCACGTAACTCATACTCTTCAGGTTCGTTATCCTCATCAACCAGAATTCCTTTTCGTTTCTGTTTCTTTTGTAACTTTTTCTGTTCTTTTTCTTTTTGAACTTCTAACTTCTTTTCCTCACGTTTTTGCTTAATTTCCTCCTTCTTTTCCTGTCTTAATGCCCACTCATCTACGAAGTTCTCTCCCTCCTCGGAAGCCTTCTTTAGATTCTTATTCGAACGTATTAAAACAAGTACAATAAATGCAATTAAAATAACTACCCCAATCTGCGAAATAATAGACATAAATATAGCTCCTGCCTTTCGTTATTTTTAAAAACGCTGCTGCGTTCTTACCAATCACTTTCAACAGGAGCATACCATAAATAGTGCCTTTATTCAAATATTAGCTTTCTGAACTTTTACTGATTCTTTCTTACTTTTGCTACTGCTTCTACCATAGAAGACAAGTCGCTTTTCCATCCATCCTCTTCTTCTCCAAGAACTTCCGCCAGAATAGAAAGAAGGGCTTTTCCATCCAGATTATTTTTTATAAATTCTTTCTGGATTTCTTCCACATTCTGCATGCCATTCTCTTTCTGGTAACATTTACCTGTCCAGATTGAATATAAAGTTGCCGCATAAAAGTACATGTCATTACGAAGGAAATCCTTCGTAAAGCGGCTAGGCCGTCTCACATAACAATAGTCCTCAAACTTTTCCATATCAAGAGCATCCGGTACATAGTTCTTTTCAATCAAAAGAGCTGGAATTTCCTGAAACTCAACTTCCTGCCAGTTATCAATTCCCTCTTCCATATATTCTGCCGCACTCTTCTTAAAAGAAACATTTTTCTTATTGCGGTTCATATCATCAAAAAGCAGTTTATCTTCCATTGCAAAACGGCAGTAGCCGTTCTTCTCATACCCAAATTCTCTATTCTTTTCATTTTTTAAGATTTGTCTGCCGATACAGAAGGAAAACCACCATTTCTGTGCAGCTGGAAGTTCATAAACAGAATTATATTTCCGGCATAAATCTTCCTCGATTTCATAGCCTTTCTGGCGCAGTCTCTCTGATGCAGATTCAATCATAATCCAGATTTCCTGGCTATTAGCCACTGAATTCGACTTGTATCTGGCAATCATTTCGATAATGACTTCTGCCGGTGTAATGCCAAGAGGTTCCATCTGTGCCTTTGCAAGTAATTTCTCAATGGATTCATACGTTGGCTGCAAGGCAATACAGAACCGCAGCAGCCATTCTCTTGTAACAACTGCTTTGCCTGCTCTTATCTTTGAAAACTGTGCTTCACAGTGAAGACAGCCAATATCTCTTAAAAACCAGGCAGCCTTATCATAGTATCCATATTCTTCCTCAATAACTTCTTCAAGACACTGGCCAAACTTCCTTGTTCCATCCTTAAACTCATCTTTGTAACTTCGAATGAGTTCATAGAATTCCTCTAATGTCTTCACTTCAGAAAGCATAACCCACAAATCCATCGTTGCAAGGCTTCTGCTGTCCTGCTGTATATTTTCTTCTAAAATGTCTTCAATATGTGCCCGGACATCTTCAAAAGCATCAATTGGAAAAAGTCCATTAATCAGTGCAATCCACAAAGCATCATCAATATTCTTACAGTAAAGTCCATATCCCATATAGGTTTCCAGAAGGATGTGGTTAATTTCCTCTAAATTCATTTCAAATGCCATACCAAGTGTGACATAGATATCCCTGGATGATGGCATGGAACCACGAAGCCATGCCCCGATTGCCTGTCTTGTCACAGGTACATAAGAAACTGTTCCCTCTTTCTTCTTTTCTACACGGTGAAACACCTTTTTTGCCAAAGATGTATTGCTGTAATCAAAGGCATCCATTTTTTCCTCTAAAAATCTGGAAAATGGAATTTTATTTTTCTGCCCTTCTGCCAGCCGTTCTTCTATCGCATTCATAAAAGATTCTATCGTATCGTCTGCTAATCTTTCCATAACTTCCTCTTTTTCTATCTGCCTGCATGTGCCGATTCTTCTTCCATCTGACTTTTTTCCTTTTTCAGGCGAAGGAGATTCACTACCTGAATACATACCGTAATTACTCCCAAAATAATAAAATAGTACAGTCTCACTTTTTGCGAACGGAAAAACCAGGCCGCCGCTTCAATAATCCAGCCTTCTACCAGACACAGGCCAACTACCTTCCACAGAGGATAACTCGCCTTTCTCTGAATAATCACAGCCTGATAATTTAGCATGAGAAGAACCCACATGCCCGCCATACCAAGTGCAATCTTCCAATGGCCAATCATTAAAGAATAATGAGATAAGTACATGATACAACCGGTGAGAAATCCTTGCGGGAATCCCATAAGTAAAAATGGAACTGCCGGTCCTTCCTCTTCTAAGCTGTCCTCTACTGCCTCTGCCTCCACATTCTCTATCTCCGTGCCTGTTTTTCTCGCTTTTTCTTTCTCTGTTTCTGCTGCTTTCTTATACCGTCGTCCCATGTCACTGTCCTCCTCACCACTGTCTTTCGATTGTCCGCCTTTTTTTATTCTATGTGTTCTGTGTCCGCGTTCCTGACGAAGCACCATTCTTGTTTCCGGCCGGTATCCGCCGAGCATTTCCTCCACATAACACGCTGTATCTAACTGCTTTTTATTAAAGAGCGCTGCATGTTCCTGTAGCTGCTTTACAAAATCCTGAAGAATCTTAATCCACTGCTCCCTTCGGTTCAAATGAATCGCTATTTTATCGAACAGTTCAAACCGGTCTTTGTCAAAAAGTTCCTCATTCAAAAGGCCGATTCCTGTACGAAGGATCTCATCTTTTTGTTCTCCTGGTACTTTCTCCTCATTAAAATCTTTCACATACTTATACAGACTTTCCATGTCCCTCGCATTCATGCGAAACAGACTTTTTCCATAATCAGATAGCTTCTGATTCGCCAAAGTTTCACATAGAAGGCTGGTATAAATATCCTTATTTTTCTCTCTGATCACAGCAAGAAGTGAGGCAAACTCTACTTTATCTTCCTCAAATACTTCCCCTAACACTCTGTCGATTTCTTTTAAAATCCGCTCTCTTGAGCGTCCTGTCATGCCAGTTAAAAGATTCTCTATATATTTCTGTCTTTCTTTTGCTGAAAACTTATATTCCCTGATTTCTTTTAAAATATCTTCTGCTACATATTCTAATGCTTTGTCTTTACATACCCAATATAATAGTTCTGGAAAATTTTCACTTAAAATTTCTATGCTAAGTGCACTCTGTCCATGCTTTCTTGCAATATCATAGAAAATCCACTCTACTTTCTTAAGAAGATTTCCGTTATCTCGAACAGTCTTTAAATACTTCCCAGCCGTTTTTTGAAAATCTCGATAGATCTCGTCTTCTTTTTGGCTTGCCTGTGCAAATCCATTATAAAAATACTGATCAAGGGCTGTCTGCGTGTTCTCCCAATCATTTCTTTCAGATTTTTCAGAAAGGTTAAAATACTTTGTTCCACATACTTTCTGTGAAAAATAGAAAGAAACGGATGGGATTGCCTCTCTTGTAAAGGAAACATATCCTGCTCTTTCCCTTGCCGGCTGCGGCAGCAAGCTGTGAATTACATACATCAAACGCTTTGCTTTTTCTGCAAATTCTTCTTCTTTCCAATCCGGTGCCACAATATTAATTCCCTCAGAGTGTCCCGACAAACACCAAAAGACTACCTGCATAAATTCAGGCAGTCTTGACATAAGATTCATCTCCTGCAAGATATCTTTTCTATGAAATTCCGGTTCTTCAAGGAATAACGGCTGTAAATAACCAACACTCTCTTCCTCTGCCCATTCCCCTCCCGGTGCAAGATAGGCTACTGGATTACTTTCAGGAGCCTTGGGCTGATAAATTCTAACTCTCTTATTCTGCCGCTTATCCTCTCCCGATTCACATGGAACAGAACTCATCTTTACAAAACCACAAACAGAACTATAAACAAGTTCATCTACTTCTGTTTTTCCAGTCTTATCTATAACAGCTGCCTGTGCCAGCTTTTCAAGTTCTCTTAAATAGGCTCTGTCTTCCGGCATGGAGGAAGCAGTAATTCCCCAGCCAAGTTTATTCCCGGAAATGCAATGATTCGACCACATATACTCATGTATTAAATATTCTGTCTTCATTCAAGCCACCCTCTTTCCTGCATGAACTTCATCATCATCCACAGTATTGGTTCCTCTGTTCGAATCGGCCGTACTCTTCCTACTGTTTTCACTTCCTTTTGTGTTCCCTCCATCGTCTCCTCTGTCTCACAGCCAAGTGCTGATACTGCAAAGAGACCACTCTCTTTGTAATCTGCAAGATTACGCTGCAGACGGAACACTTTCTGATCAAAAATCTGTTTTAATATCTCCTGTCTTAAAAAATGATGATCCATATTCATAAAGCCATAAGATACCTGCTTTCTCTCAAATAAAAGACTGCTTCCCCTGTATTCCTTTATCTCTCCAAGTTCCTCTAATAAATCACTCTTTGCGATAGTAAGAGCCATATACTTCTGCTTTAATTCATGATCTCCAAGAACAGAACGAATAGAATCTAAAACGGTGTCTGCCTTTCTCTCATAAAAATACTCGTCACTCATCGTATTCTCCATCATGAAATCCGCCTGATCCATAACCTGCTTTCCATTCTCATTACTCATTCTCTGAATGGACATCTGTTCTTCCTTCCCCATGACATAAAGTTTCTCTAATACTCGCTCCTCATCAGGAATCTGTTTATTAATAAGAGAATGTTCCAGATGCATCTGCGCTGGATCTACCAGGCAGATAAATCCATCCATATGCCGGACAAATCCTGTTCTTCCTGTACCTGCACTGTCTCTGATAAGCTCTCCCGCCACATCATAAATTGCCGTAAGCATATGCAGATTCTTCTGTCCAATCCGATAGGTCACTTCCAAAAATACCGGTTTTTTAAAAGCCTTACTTGTTGACTCCGGACAGATTCCATACCGCATAAGACGGTCGGCATTCCGCTCCATCTCTATCTTATAATCATCATTTGGATTGCCATAAGCATTACGAACCGTAAGATTCTGTCTCTGCATCACATCAAATCCATTCATCATTAGAGAACAAAGATACACGGTCTTACCAGAAGCGACACTTCCTGCAAGCCCGATCATCAACATCTCATATTTAAAAAAGTTCTGTGGAAGTACATTATGACAGTGCGGACAGACCATCGTATTGGAAAAAAGAGTAACCGCTCCCTCTTCCACATGAAACGTATATCCACAACTATCCGTATCAAAGCGTTTCACGGCAAGATCTCTTCCGGCCGCCGTCAGTTCCTGATTCAGTTCTGTCATAACTTCATTATCTATAATAATTCTCTTTGCATCGATTTGTTCTTCCGGGATTCCCATAGCGCTCCAGAAATACAAATACGCCGTATCTGTCTTATAAGAAAATACTTCATTTAACGCTGGTGACTGAAATCTTACCCCGTCTGTTCTTAAAAGAAATCCTGCATCCTCATTTGAAATATTACGGAAACAGTAAGGACATTTCTTCACCCGTATTGTTTTTGTCTCCTGCATCTGTATCTCTCCCGTCTAACATCTTTTCGTTGCTTTAATCGAAATCTCGTGTTTTGATTCCAAAATAATATAATACTTGACATCCTGCTTTATGACCGCCTGCTTTGTCGGAACACCCTGTCCTCGCGAAAGACCTGCCTCGCGAATCTCAAATGGCTGCTGTTTCGAAATAACCGTCAGTTCTTCTGGATTATCGCAGGCACAGATTTCCAATCCCTGATCTTCGATATAATAAGTAAACTCTTTACCCGACGGATGCTTTCCATACATAAGAATATTATCAAGCGCCACCTTATCCCTGCGGATTCTTCCATCTGGACAAATCGCTGCACAGCCACCAAAGGCGGAACCATGCGTAATCATAAAGTCCATGCCAAATAAGCGGTCTTTCTGCTTCTTTTCTTCTTCCTGTCTCTGCTGCCGTTCTTCTTCTCTCTTCTGACTCTCTAATTCCGAAACTTGCCCGGCATAATCCAATATGTATTTTTCCTGTTGCTGCCGACCACTCTGCCGCTTCCACTGAACGACTCCGACCACCGCCATTAATGCCGCAATCACAAGCCCGGCTTCCATTGTAAAAGTAGAAATCAACTCTTTACACCTCATTTTTATTCATTATATGCAAAAAGAAATCTTTTTTATTCTCCTTGCCCTTATACGATTATAACAGAAAAAAAGCATTTCTCAAAGAGGGTGATTTATTGGTTTTTACTAGAGTGTGTTTGAAAAATGATTTTTTAAACACACTCTAGATTTCCACAAAAAAATATTATAAAATAATAAATATATGTAACGACCTTACTTTACGCAAATATCCTAATTCATTCTGCGTAGTTATATAACATATATTTCTGAATAATTATCATAAATACTATTTTGAATAATCAGCATATAACACTATAGAAATAACATAGAAATGAGGACTTTACTATGGCTCTTGAATCATTACATCTGAAAAAAGAATTTGAAATACGGCAGCTTACTTCTCTCCACTATTTTGAATATAAAAGTGACTTTATTTTTAAAAGTGAGTATCACGATTACTGGAAACTTCTCTATGTGGAGGATGGCTCTGCCGAAATCTCTTTTTCCAACAAAAAACAGGCACCTGTCACTTTGCAAAAGGGTGAACTTTTCATCCAGTCTCCAAACGAATACTACTCTTTTAGGGCCTCCTCCGGCAATATTGCCGTTCTATTTACCGCAGGTTTTTACAGTGATACCGCAAATCTTTCATTGCTCGCCAACAAAAAGCTTGTATGCCAGAAAAAAGAGACTGAGTTATTACAGGCACTCGCCTTAGAAGGAAAAAGCAACTTTTCTCCAAAAATCAACCCAGCATCGCCTGCTGCCCTCGAACGAAGATATAACCAGCCTTTCGGCGGTGAACAACTTATCGGCATTTACCTTGAAATGCTCCTCATCAGCCTAATGCGCCAGTATACTTCTTCCGAAGAGAAAAAAGAAACTCCATCTGAAAATACAAAAAAAGACGCTTCCGCTTCTCTCTTAAAAACAGATTCTATTCTTTTCAACCGAATCACCGATTATTATGAGGCACATATCACCGAACATATTAAGGTAGAACATCTTTGCAAAGAATTTGGCATAGGCCGCTCCCATCTACAGAGAATTTTTCGTGAACAGACTGGCTATGGAGCAATCGAATACTTTTGCCAGATGCGAATCAGTGCCGCTAAACGGTGCATCCGAGAGAATCGTATGAATCTGACAGATACCGCTGCCTCGCTGGGCTATACCTCAATCTATTACTTTTCAAAACAGTTTAAAAAAATCACGGGAATGTCTCCATCACAGTATCAGAAGATGGTGCGAAGTTCTAAGAAAGACCCTCTTTATGAACAGAGAGAGCTTTGATTTTCTTTGCAAAATAGACGAACTCGGAAAATGAAAAAAGATATATTTGTGACTTTAGTCGCTGCAGGTTGAATGTTCGCTCATGCGCTCGCATCCAACCTTTGCTCCGAGGCCACAAATATATCTTTTTTCATTTTCCGGGTTCTGATTGTGGTTGCTGAAGTAAATTCAACAGCTGTCTCTATCAAAATATTCGAGGAGTTTTATAGAACTTCGCATTTAGACGATTTGTTGACTCTCCAGACACTTTTGATTTTACTACTGTGGCGTCTCCCCTGCCTGCGTCAATCAGAGTCCTACTTCCACAAATCTTCTGGATACACTCCTTGCTGTTTCATCTCAGAAATTGCATCCATTACTGATTTTTTATCTTCTTTATAAGTTACGCCATACCATTTTTCAGCGGATTCCATCACCTCTACAGTTGCGCGTTTTTCTTTGAGCAGTTCTTCTACTACGCTTGGAAGGAAGTATTCGCATTTCATAGGTTTTTCTTTTAATCCTTTGTCTAAAAATGCAGGGAATTTGTCCTCAAGTACTTTTAAAAATCCTGGTGTGAATCCCCAGCAGTTCATGGAAACTGGTGTTTTGTCTGGAACTGGTGTCCAGCTTGCTCCGTCATCAAGAGTAAAGGCAGCTTCTGCTCCTCGTTTTTCAATCCTTGTTCTTTCTGTGATTTCTTTTAAGTAGTGGTTTTTGTCTACCTGACATACGCCTCGGGATACATGACCATTTTCTGTGATAGTTTTTTCGATATGAAATGCAATCATAACATAGCGGTATAAATCATCATCTTCATGTGTTGTCAGATAATCATAGAGCATCTGAAATGCTTTTGGCCCATAATAATCATCGGCATTGATTACGGCAAATGGGGCATCTACCACGTCTTTACAGCATAGAAGAGCATGACCTGTTCCAAATGGTTTTTCTCTTCCTTCTGGCACCTGATAACCCTCTGGCAGCTTATCCAGCTCCTGAAAAACATATTCTACTTCCATAAATGGCTCGATTCGTTTTCCAACGATTTCCCTAAAGTCTTTTTCAATGGCATGTTTTATAATAAACACTACCTTTTTAAAGCCAGCTCTTTTTGCATCATAAACACTAAAATCTAAAATCGCATGTCCCTGTTCATCTACTGGATCCATCTGCTTTAATCCACCATAGCGGCTTCCCATTCCGGCAGCCATTACAATTAATACTGGTTCTTTCATTCTTTCTTCCTCCTAAAATATATCATGCCCTCTCGGAGTCTTTTTGTTCCTGCTTTTGTGAAAAGATTTTTTATCAGTTATGTCTAAATTTTCGAAGTGTATACAGTTTATACTCTGATGAAATTCAGGTACATCTGGCAAAAACCCGGCTGCAAAAGCACATGTAAGAAAGGCTCTGAATAGTACATCTAAATTATAAAAAAATTTAAGCTAACTTTTTCATTTTCCCATAAAAAAAGTCAAACTTCAATCAGAATTTATATTATTTTTATAATTATTATGGATTTATCCCAAATGTTTATATTTCTTTCGTTGAGAACGGTAAAAAAAGACAATATAATATAATTATCGACATTTGATATTTTCATCACAAGCAATCATTATGCAAAACGAAAAGTCGTAAATCAAAAAAGGAGGCAGTTATGACGCAAACAAGGTATACTTTACAGCAGCATCATGTTAACCTAAAGTCATCTGTAAAATTGTCGCATGTCAATATGTATCATTGCGAATCCCCTGCTTCAAACATCTTTCCGGGGCATCCGTATTCAAAAATTATCTTTATTCAAAAGGGACAGGGACAATTTTATTTCGGCAATCAATTTTTACCGGTTCGAGAAAATGATTTATTACTGGTGAATCCTGATAAGCAGAAATTTTCTGTTGACGTTCGGGAATCCCCTCTCGATTTTGTGATACTAGGGATTGAAAATCTATCTTTCATTGATGACACCAAACAGTGCATCCCTCCATTTACCAGATTATCATTTCCTTCTGATACCTGTCAGCATTTAATGCATATGCTGATTCATGAGTTAGAAAAGCATTCTGAGTTTTATGAAGATGCATGTCGGTATTACCTGAATCTTATTCTTATCGAAATTCAGCGAAATACCAACATTCATTATGATTTTCCTTCTAAAGAAAAAAATAATCGGGACTGCAAGTTTGTCAAAGAATATTTGGACAGCCATTACACAGAAAATATCACTCTTGATATTCTCTCAAAAGAAAGTAAGATGAACAAATATTATCTTGTTCATTCTTTTACAAAGCACTTTGGCTGTTCCCCAATCAGTTATCTCAATGACAAACGAATTGAAGAAAGTAAGAACCTACTTGAAACAACCAATCATTCTATTGCAGCCATTGCTTCTATGATTGGTTTTTCCTCGCAATCTTACTTCTCACAATCTTTTAAGAAAAATACTTTTATGACTCCGAATGAATACCGAAGGGCTTCACGGCAGATTTAAACCCCATGATTTCATTGTGCATCGCATAATAAATTGAAATTATTTTACATATTATATAATCCGGGTATCATTTTCTTTCAGCATATCCGGATTATTTTATCATTTTCTACTTTTATTTTCTATTTTGACTGCCCATTTTACTTTTTTCCCGTCACTTTTGGTCATTATTTTTTCGTGTTTCATCTGGAAAAAGCGTTTAAGTTATAGTATAATGATATAATTAATGTAAAAACAGTATCTAATATAGGAGGATTTTATCCATGCCAGTAAAATACGTATTCGTCACAGGTGGAGTTGTTTCCGGTTTAGGAAAGGGTATTACTGCTGCTTCCCTTGGACGTCTTTTAAAAGCTCGTGGTTATAAAGTAACCAGCCAGAAATTTGATCCATATATCAATATGGACCCAGGTACAATGAACCCAATTCAGCACGGTGAAGTTTTCGTTACGGATGATGGTGCTGAGACAGACCTTGATCTTGGACATTATGAACGTTTCATTGATGAGAAGTTAAATAAGCAGTCCAATGTTACTACCGGTAAAGTATACTGGAGCATTCTTAACAAAGAACGCCGCGGAGATTTCGGCGGTGGAACGGTACAGGTCATCCCTCATATCACCAATGAGATCAAGAGCCGTTTCTACCGCAATTTTACGGATGATGAGACCCGTATCGCCATCATCGAGGTCGGCGGTACCGTAGGTGATATCGAGAGCCAGCCTTTCCTGGAGTCCATTCGTCAGTTCCAGCATGAGGTTGGTCATGATAATGCCATTCTGATCCACGTAACACTGATTCCTTATCTGAGCGCTTCTCAGGAACTGAAGACCAAGCCTACCCAGGCCAGTGTTAAGGATCTGCAGGGCATGGGCATCCAGCCGGATATCATCGTCTGCAGAAGTGAGCATCCTCTGGATCAGTCCATCAAGGACAAGATTGCTCTGTTCTGTAACGTACCTCAGAGCCATGTATTGCAGAATCTGGATGTGGAATATCTGTATGAGGCTCCGTTAGCTATGGAAAAAGAGCATCTGGCACAGGTAGCCTGTGAATGTCTGCATCTGGATTGTCCGGAGCCGGATCTGACAGACTGGAAGAAGATGGTAGAGGATCTGCGTCATCCCACCGATGAAGTGCAGGTGGCTCTGGTCGGAAAATATGTCTCTCTGCATGATGCCTATATCAGTGTCGTAGAGGCTTTAAAGCATGGCGGTATCACCAATCATGCGACCGTACACATCAAATGGATCGACTCTGAGACGGTAACGCCTGAAAATGTGGAAGAACTGTTAGGTGACTGCAACGGTGTCCTGGTACCCGGCGGCTTCGGTTCCCGGGGTATCGAAGGCAAGATCCTGGCGATCCAGTATGCAAGAACCCATGGGATTCCCTTCCTGGGACTGTGTCTGGGAATGCAGCTGACAATCGTGGAATATGCAAGAAATGTCATCGGGTATACGGATGCCCACAGTGTGGAACTGGATCCTAACACCACACATCCTGTGATCGCTCTGATGCCGGACCAGAACGGTGTTGAGGATATCGGCGGTACCTTAAGACTGGGTGCATACCCTTGTGTACTGGATAAGGATTCCCGTGCTTATCAGCTCTACGGACAGGAGAATATCTCCGAGAGACATCGTCATCGTTATGAGGTCAACAACGATTATCGTGCCGTCCTCACCGAACACGGTCTTCGTCTGTCCGGTCTGTCCCCTGACGGACGTATCGTGGAAATGTGCGAGCTTACCGAGCACCCCTTCTTCGTAGCCACCCAGGGACACCCCGAGCTCAAGTCCAGACCCAACAGACCCCATCCGTTATTTAAGGGATTCGTGGAAGCGGCTTTGGAGAATAAACACCGGAAGTAAATTGAAAGTTTACGCGGGCAATGAGCCGCGCATAGGCAAAATAAGAACCGTG
>ENA-OOZN01001464-OOZN01001464.1-human-gut-metagenome-genome-assembly--contig:-NODE-1464-length-15508-cov-3.417459_pt1 | contig 15508 bp, 12 predicted proteins | sample MGYA00241187_ERZ501397 | MGnify/ENA primary metagenome ERZ501397 (study PRJEB25962, sample SAMEA2042921) | human gut metagenome | biome: human gut; feature: human-associated habitat; material: faeces... | reverse complement strand
GCGGGCTTATCTTTAAAAAAGGCGAAATTCTCCGCAAGGTTGATGAAAAAGATTTACTCGATGAGTTAATGAAGGAAATTGATAAATTATAATGAATAGATTTGCAGACTATTTTTCAAATTACGTTAATGACGATACAATTACATATATAGGAAACGGTGATATTACTTCCTTTACCGTGTCACGTCAAGACAGGGAGCTTGCAGTCGGTCTTAATTTGGAAAGCTTTATTGATTACGGCATTATTGAAAATTCTCAAAACCAAATTGCAAGGGCAATGGAACTAAAAAAAGTTCATATCAATCCACGCTTTCCGAAAAGTGAGTTCTCGCTTGATAATATCGAAAGAATACTTGAATATGTTAGGCACGAATCTCCTGCGGCTAACGGCTTTTTTGACGGCTGTGAGGCGGAACTTGAGGACAGAACGCTTACCCTTTGCCTTAAAAAAGGCGGCAAGGACGTGCTTGAATCGCAAAAGGTTGACCGTGCGATTGCAAATAAGATTTATGAACTTTTCGATTTGGATTTTGTTGTTATTTTTCTTGAAGTTCAGGCTTTTGATATCGAAAAGGCAGTGCAAAAGGCTGTTGAGGAAAGACGAGCAGAGGAGCAGCATAAAAAGGAAGAGGAAGAAAAAAACGTCAACCACGAGCTTTGGGACGAACTTCCTGTTTTTAAAGATACACTTAAAAAAATATACGGCAAGGCAATTCACGAAAAGCCGAAGAATATTGCCGATGTTTCAACCGAGGACGGCTATATAACCGTTTGGGGTGATGTGCTTAAAACAGAGGTACGTGAAACAAAGAGGGGAACAAGCAAGATTTTCGATTTTGATATATCTGATTACACCTCCTCAATTACAGTTAAAATGTTTGACGATAAGCGTGTTATTGACCCACTTGTTGAAAAAATAAACGAGGCAGGCACTCTTGTTATTTCCGGCGGCTATCAGTTTGATACATTTTCAAATCAATATGTTCTTCGCCCTTACGCAATTGCGAGCATTAAAAAGGCGGAGAAAACAGATGACGAGCCTGAAAAAAGAATTGAACTCCACATGCATACCTCGCTATCTGAGATGGACGCCATTTCATCTCCGACAGCTCTTGTTAAGCAAGCTATTAAATGGGGGCATGAGGCTGTGGCTATAACTGACCACGGCGTAGTTCAGGCACTTCCTGAGGCTTATGCCGCTTCCGGCAAGGGCAGTAAAATTAAACTTATTTTAGGTATGGAGGGATATCTTGTTGATGACGAAAAATATCCCGACTTCCTTAATATGAAAACAAATCAATATGAACGCTATCATATTATCTTCCTTGTTAAAGAGGATACTTCTATGGATGAATCTATCCCTAAGGAAGAAAGAAAATACGGCAGAAAAAATCTTTACGAAATGATTTCTGCATCTAATGTTAAATATTTCAAAAAACGTCCGCTTATTCCCAAATCTCTTTTGAGAAAGAAAAGAGACTGCATTATTGTTGGCTCTGCATGCGAGCAGGGTGAGGTTTATCAGGCGATTTTAGATGATGTTGACGAGGACAAGCTTGAGGAAATCGCATCTTTTTACGACTATCTTGAAATTCAGCCAAACGGTAATAACGCTTTTATGCTCAGAACGAGCGATCAGGAATACGTTACTAATAAGCGTGGCGAGGAAAAGAAAAATCGCTATTGGAAAGTAAACAGCGAAGAAGATTTAATAAATATTAATAAGAAAATTATTGCTTTGGGCGATAAACTCGGTAAGCTTGTTGTTGCTACGGGTGACGTTCATTTCTTGAGCGAACACGACGCAAAATTCCGTGCAATCATTATGGCTTCAAAGGGCTTTGACGATGCGGACAATCAGGCACCGCTGTATCTGCATACCACGGAAGAAATGCTGCACGAGTTTGACTACTTAGGCAGTGAAAAAGCCTATGAGATTGTCGTGGAAAATACGAATAAAATCATGAACCTGTGCGAGGAAATTTCTCCGGTACGCCCGGATAAGTGTCCGCCGGTCATTGAAAATTCCGATGAAATGCTGCGTAAAATCTGTCATGACAGAGCGCATGAAATTTACGGTCCAAAGCTTCCGCAGATTGTAACGGAGCGTCTGGACAGGGAATTAAATTCCATTATTTCAAACGGCTATTCCGTAATGTACATCATTGCGCAGAAGCTGGTGTGGAAGTCTAATGATGACGGTTATCTGGTAGGTTCGCGGGGGTCGGTCGGTTCGTCCTTTGCGGCAACCATGGCGGGTATTACGGAGGTAAACCCCTTAAGTCCGCATTATCTGTGTCCGAAATGTTTTTACAATGAATTTTATTCGGAAGACGTTAAGAAATTTGCGGGCGGTGCGGGGTGTGACATGCCCGATAAAATCTGTCCAAACTGCGGACATAAGCTTAATAAACTCGGATTTGACATTCCGTTTGAAACATTCCTTGGATTTAAGGGAAATAAAGAGCCGGATATCGACTTAAACTTTTCCAATGAATATCAGAGTAAGGCACACGCATTTACCGAGGTTATCTTTGGAAAAGGACAGACATTTAAAGCGGGAACAATCGGTACGGTTGCCGAAAAGACGGCATACGGCTTTGTAATGAAATATTTTGCGGATAAATCCGAAAAAACAGGCCATCCGATTGTAAAGCGCCGGTGTGAAATTGAGCGTATTTCAGAGGGGTGTACGGATATCCGAAGAACCACCGGACAGCATCCGGGCGGTATCGTTGTACTGCCAATCGGTGAGGAAATTCATTCATTTACACCGGTACAGCATCCTGCCAACGATATGAAAACGTCGATTACAACGACCCATTTCGATTACCACAGCATTGACCACAACCTGTTAAAACTCGATATTTTAGGACATTTAGACCCGACGATGATTCGTATGCTGCAGGATTTAACGGGGCTTGACCCACTTGAAATTCCGCTGGATTCCAAAGAAGTCATGTCACTGTTTCAGAATACATCGGCACTTGGAATTACACCACAAGACATCGGCGGCTGTAAGCTGGGGGCGCTTGGTATCCCGGAATTCGGTACGGATTTTGCCATGCAGATGTTAATTGACACCAAACCACAGTATTTTTCGGATCTTGTCCGTATCGCCGGTCTGGCCCATGGTACCGATGTATGGCTTGGCAATGCACAGACTCTTATCAAAGAGGGAAAGGCAACCATTTCCACGGCGATTTGCACGCGTGATGATATCATGGTCTATCTGATTCAGAAGGGACTGGAGAGTGAACAGGCGTTCACAATCATGGAAAAGGTGCGTAAGGGGAAAGGTCTGACACCGGAACAGGAAGAAGTCATGCGTGCGCATGATGTACCGGACTGGTATATCTGGTCGTGTAAAAAGATTAAGTACATGTTCCCGAAAGCCCATGCGGCGGCTTACGTTATGATGGCATGGCGCGTGGCTTACTGCAAGGTCTTTTATCCGCTTGCGTATTACTGCGCGTACTTTAGTATCCGTGCCAATGCGTTTGACTACGAAAAAATGGCAATGGGCAGGGATAAGCTGGAATATTTCCTTGCGGATTACAAGGCGAGAAAAGCCGAAAACCAGCTGACCAATGCCGAAGAAGACGAGTTAAAGGATATGCGTATCGTGCAGGAAATGTATGCACGTGGATTTGATTTTACACCGATTAATCTGTATCAGGCAAAGGCACGGTCATTCCAGATTATTGACGGAAAAATTATGCCGTCTTTTAAAGTCATCGACAAGGTTGGTGAAGTCGCCGGGGAATCCATAGAGATTGCGGCAAGGGGCGGCGAGTTCTTATCCAAAGACGACCTGCGCCAGCGTGCAAAGGTCGGACAGACGGTTATTGAAAAATTAAGCGATCTGGGGCTGTTACAGGGAATGGCAGACAGCAACCAGCTGTCGCTGTTTGATTTATAGGAAAAGGCAAGTATGAAGAATCCTTAAATCTAAGATTCTTCATACAGATATTTGTGCCGCAGGCAGCACAAATATTTTTTATCGCAGGACTGAATAAATTCAGTCCGCGGTTCCTCTGGCATTAAAATGCCTGCGGAAAAGAGGTACATATGAAACGTGTAGGAGCGGTAATTTGTAATTTTAATAAAAAAGAAGATGTACTGAACTGTATCCAGTCAGTGCGGGAATCGAAATACACAGACTATGATTTATACGTTGTAGATAATGCTTCGTCAGACGGTTCGGCAGAAGCAATCCGTGAAAAGTACGGCAGTCAGGTAACGGTGCTTGTCAACGCAGAGAATCTCGGTGGTTCGGGTGGATTTAATACCGGACTGCGGAAAGCTTTGGAAAAAGGATACGAATATCTGTATTGTCTGGACAATGATGTGCTGGTTGATGAAAATGCAATGGGTGAGCTGGTGGAGTTTCTGGACACACACCCGGACAGCGGCATGGCAGGTTCGCGCGTGTATCACATGGAAAATCCGGGTGTTATCCAGCAGTTTGGTCAGATTGTGGATTTTAAAGACTACTGTACCGAAGCCAAATTCCTTGGAAAAACCGATGCAGACGGAATTCCCGATGTCGAATATTCCGATGCGGTTGCCGCCTGCTCTCTGATGGTGCGGAAAAGTCTGATAGATGAAATCGGACTGATGCCGGAAGATAATTTTCTCTACTGGGACGATACCGAGTGGGGATACCGCTGTAACCTTGCAGGTTACAAAGTGGCATCAGTCGGCAGTTCCGTGGTGCTTCACCGTATGGGCGCAAAAAAAGAAGTTGTTAATACATTTCCAACATATTATGCGTGGCGCAACTGGATTTATTTCTTTATGAAATATACCCCGCAGGATGAATGGGAGAAAATGTGTGATACCTTTTTAAATTCTGTGTTTGAAGTGCAGTATGAAGGCATGTACCGCGGTGAGTATAATAAGGCAAAAACAGTCATGTTTGCCTATGATGATGCGATTCACGGTGTCCGCGGAAAAGCGGCAGACGGACGGATATTTGAAGTGGACTGCAAAGATACGGCACTGCGTGAAGTGCTGGCGGGAAAGCAGTGTATTTATTTAGAACGCGGTCAGGGAGAAGATTTTTCCTACGATCTTGCGGAGCGGATTTTAAAAATCAGTCCGCAGGCACAAATTACAGTCAATCCAGACGATACATACGACTGTAAGCTGGTATTGTGCGATTCCGTTTTTGCAGTCAGCGACATGAGCCTGCAAAACGTATATGTTGACAGTGCCATGAACGTCTTTGCGACGGAAGACGATGCCATGAAAATCATCAACTATCCATACGCAAGGGAACTGTTCCGCTTCGCCAACAAGCCGCTGTTCTTAGACAGCCTCCGTCATATGCACGAATAAAAAAATACTTGCTTTTATCAGTATACTTTTGTAACATAGATTGTGTGCACAGCGCATAAAATAAACCGTGTATGCGGAGAGAATGGAGAAAACTAAATTTATGTTAAAAAAATATCTTATGATTTTTCTGGTATCCATGGTGCCAATCGTAGAATTGCGAGGTGCGATTCCGATTTCGCAGGGCTTTCAGCTGCCGTTATTACAGTCCTACATCATCTGTGTTATCGGCAACATGCTTCCGGTTCCGATTATTTACCTTTTTGCAAGACGGGTGCTTGAGTGGGGCAAGGATAAAAAATACATTGGTAAGTTTTTTACCTTCTGTATTGAAAAAGGTCACAAGGGCGGACAGAAGCTGAAAGAAAAAGCAGGAAACGGGTTATTTATCGCACTGCTTTTATTTGTGGGTATTCCGGTTCCGGGTACAGGTGCATGGACAGGAACATTGGCAGCCAGTTTTCTGGATATGGGATTTAAAAAGAGTGTACTTGCCGTATTGGGCGGTGTGCTTCTGGCAGGTATTGTCATGGGTGCTGCCAGTGCAGGACTTTTCAGCGCACTTTTTGCAGTCTTTTAAAGAAAAATACAAAAGCGGTTTTAAATTTATAAACAGAACGGGCAGCAGCAGGGCATGGGAATTCCTTATCCCGGAAGATGCCCGTTATTTTTTGCCTGAAATAAAAGAAAATGCAAAAAAATAAAAAAAGTGCTTGCAATGTGCATAAAAAAAGTGTATTATATGAAAGTACTGTTAAACGCACGTTGTAAATACGGCATACAGTTACAGGAATATGGCTAATTGGTCAAGTGGTCAAGACGTCGCCCTCTCACGGCGAAGACAGGGGTTCGACTCCCCTATTAGCTATTCTGTATTATAGTGTTCTGGAAAGAGTGGGCAGAAATGTCCACTCTTTCGTTGTTAGGCATAATACAGGCGGACTGACAGGCGGGGATTCCTGCGATTTAAAATAATGGAAAGGCGATGAATAAATGGGTAGAAAGATAAGCTACGAAGAAAAAACAGAGCAGCTCATTCAACCGTTCATTGATGCGCATCATTTTGAGCTGGTTGATGTGGAATATGTGAAAGAGGGCAGTGACTGGTACTTGAGAGTTTACATCGATAAAGAAGGTGGCATTACCGTAGATGACTGTGAGGTAATCAGCAGAGAATTTAATGAAGTCCTTGACAAAGAAAACTATATTCCGGATCAGTATATTTTTGAAGTCAGTTCTCCGGGGTTGTTAAGACCGTTAAAGAAAGAAAAAGATTATCAAAGAAGCATTGGAAAATTAATTGATATTAAGCTTTACCGTGCCGAAGACAAACAGAAAGAATTTACAGGCGTGTTAAAAGCATACGATGAAAAAACAGTAACACTTGCATTTGAAAAGGATGAAGAAAAGACATTTGAAAGAGCGAATCTGGCAATGATTCGTCTTGCATTTTGTGATTAATAATAAAGAATAAACGATGCCGCAAGGCCAAATGGAGGAAATTATGAGTAAAGAATTAATAGCAGCACTTGATGCGCTTGAAAAAGAAAACGGAATCAGCAAGGAAGTGATGTTTGAGGCAATTGAAAAATCACTGATGGATGAATATAAGACACAGTTTAACACTGTAGAAAACGGCCGTGTTGTATTAGACAGAATCACAGGGGACTTCCACATTTATTCAGACAGACAGGTCGTTGAAGAAGTATCTGTTCCGGAACCGGCAGAAGGAAGCAATTCCAGAAAAAATACTGAAAAGTATATTTCTGCAACAGAGATTTCCCTTGCCGATGCAAGAAAGATTAAGCCAAACTGCCAGATTGGTGACATTGTTACCGTAGAGGTAAAATCAGAAGAATTTTCAAGACGTGCGGCAAAGAATGCAAAGGGTACAATTGTACAGAAGATTCGTGAAGAAGAAAAGGCAGCACTTTACAATGAATACCATTCAAAGGAAAAAGAAATCATCACAGGAATTGTACAAAGAATTGATGAAAAGGGTAATGTTTTGGTAGACATCGGAAGAACACAGACAACCTTAAAGGTCAGTGATCAGGTAAAGGGTGAAACCTTTGAACGCGGCGACAGAATTAAACTTTATGTTGTAAGCGTTTCCAACAAAGAAAAACCGGGGACACTGGTAAGAGTATCAAGAACATCACCACAGCTTGTAGAACGCCTTTTTGAAGAAGAAGTAACGGAAATCAAAGACGGCATTGTTGAAATTATGGGTATTGCAAGAGAAGCCGGTTCAAGAACTAAAATGGCAGTCCGTGCAAAAGTACCGAATGTTGATCCTGTTGGTGCATGTGTCGGTGTAAACGGTGCGAGAGTAAAGGCAATCGTTAATGAACTGGGCAACGAACAGATTGATATTATCGAATGGGATGAAAATCCGGCACAGTTAATTGTCAATGCGTTAAGTCCGGCAAAGGTTGTATCCGCAACAGCAGATGACGAAGAAAAGAAAGCGGAAATCATCGTTTCAGAACAGCAGCTTTCTCTTGCAATCGGCAAATCAGGACAAAACGTAAGACTTGCAGCGAAGCTTACAGGCTTTGGCATTGATATTAAGAGTGAAGCACAGGCAAATGAAGACATCGACGAAACAGCCGGTGACGAAGAAGACGTTGAACTTACATTGAGTGAAGAAGAATAAAAGATCAGGGAGTGATTTATTTGGCCGGAACAAAAAAGATTCCTCAAAGACAGTGCATAGGCTGTCGTGAAATGAAGAATAAAAAAGATTTAATCAGAATCTTAAAAACAGATACGGAAGGCATTATCATTGATGTGACAGGCAAGAAAAACGGCAGAGGTGCATATATATGTCCTAATGCGGATTGTTTTGCAAAGGCTGTGGCATCAAAGGGACTGGAACGTTCCTTTAAAATGCCGATAGAAAAGTCTGTGTATGACAAGTTGGCAAAGGAGCTGGAAAATATTGAAGCAGGATAAGGCATTAGCAATGATCGGACTTGCGCAGAAAGCAGGAAAAATCGTAAGCGGAGAATTTGCAACAGAAAAGGCAGTCAAGACCGGGAAAGCCGCACTGGTTATTGTTGCAGGAGATGCATCGGAAAATACAAAGAAGATGTTTACAAATATGTGTGCATTTTATGAGGTGCCTGTTTACTTTTACAGTGACAAAGAAACACTTGGTCATGCAATCGGCAAACAGTTTCGGGCATCACTCGCAGTCGCAGATGAAGGCTTTAGAAATACAATCGAAAAGCATTTAAAAAATGGTTTGGAGCAGCAGATGTAAGCGGTTGTTCGGAAGAGAGGTTAAATGGCAAATATGAGAGTTCATGAATTGGCAAAAGAGTTAAATATATCATCAAAAGAAATTATAGAAACATTGAGTAACGACACAAAGAAGTATACCGCTTCCAACGGTCTGACAGACTCAGAAATCACGTCTATCCGCAGCAAGTTCGGTAAAAAGGCGGCACAGCCGGAAAAACCAAAGACAGAAGCAAAGCAGGAAGATAAAAAGTCCCATATTTCACAGGTGTATTTTCCACAGAATAGTACAAAAGCACCGGGAAATGATACAAGAAAGGGAAATCAGAATCAGACAAAGAACGATAATCAGATGAATAATAGAAATAACAATCAGAATAACAACAGAAAATCAGATACACCAAGAAACGAAAACGGTAGAAATAACTATGCCGGAAACCGTGACAACAACCGTAACGACCGTGACAGAAATGACCGTGGCGGAAACGGAGACAGACATAACGGTTACAGAAATGACCGTAACGGAAACGGCGGCGGAAACAACGGTTACAGAAACGATCGGAATGACCGCAACGGAAACGGCGGCGGAAATAACGGCTACAGAAATGATCGGAACGACCGCAACGGAAACGGCGACAGAAATAACGGCTATAGAAATGACAGAAATGACCGCAACGGAAACGGTGGCGGAAATAACGGCTATAGAAATGACCGCAACGGAAACGGCGGCGGAAATAATGGCTATAGAAATGACCGCAATGGACAGGGTGGAAACAGCGGACGCAGAAATGACCGTGACAGAAAAGAAAGTCTGCCAAAGAATGATTTTATGTTTGAAACCAAGCCGGATGCAAGAAAGCCGGAGTCCAGAAGGGACAACAAGAAGAACGACAGAAGAAAAGATGAAGAAAAAGAAAATCTGAAGTTCGCAAACAGCCAGGCAAACAAGAAGGTAAACAAGCCGGTAGAAAAAGAAGAAGAAACCATTAAGCAGCTGGTTCTGCCGGACAGCTTAACCATCAAGGAACTGGCAGATAAGATGAAAGTCCAGCCGTCCGTTGTTGTAAAGAAGCTGTTTATGCAGGGGAAAATTGTAACAATCAATCAGGAAGTGGATTATGATACAGCAGAAGAAATCGCACTTGAATTTAACTGCATCTGCGAACACGAAGAAAAGGTTGATGTTATTGCGGAACTGTTAAAGGAAGATGATGAAGCAGAAGATACACAGGTTACAAGACCACCTGTAGTCTGTGTTATGGGTCACGTTGACCACGGTAAGACATCATTACTGGATGCTATCCGTGAAACACACGTAACGGCTAAAGAATCCGGCGGTATCACACAGAAAATCGGTGCGTATACGGTATCAATCAATGATCACCTGATTACATTCCTTGATACACCGGGTCATGAAGCGTTTACAGCCATGAGAATGCGTGGTGCACAGGCAACAGATATTGCCATTCTGGTTGTTGCGGCAGATGACGGTGTCATGCCTCAGACAATTGAAGCCATCAACCATGCAAAGGCAGCAGGTGTTGAAATTATCGTTGCTGTCAACAAGATTGATAAGCCGAGTGCCAATATCGAAAAGGTAAAGCAGGAACTGACAGAATACGAACTGATTCCGGAAGACTGGGGCGGTTCAACCATTTTCGTACCGGTATCCGCACATACAAAGGAAGGTATTGATGACTTACTGGAAATGATTCTTTTAACCGCAGAGGTACAGGAATTAAAGGCAAATCCGAACCGTAAGGCAAGAGGTATCGTAATTGAAGCTGAACTGGATAAGGGACGCGGTCCGGTTGCAACCGTACTTGTACAGAAGGGTACATTAAAGGTTGGTGACCATGTGGCAGCCGGTGCATGCCATGGTAAAATCAGAGCGATGGTAGATGATAAGGGACATCGTGTAAGAGAAGCAGGACCTTCTATTCCTGTTGAAATTCTCGGTTTAAATGACGTGCCGAATGCCGGTGAAATTCTCGTTGCAATGGATTCTGATAAGGAAGCCAGAAACTTTGCAGAAACCTTTATCAGCGAAGGCAGAAAGAAGCTCTTAGACGATACAAAGCACAAGGTATCCTTAGATGCATTGTTCGAACAGATTCAGGCAGGTAATGTAAAGGAACTTGGTATTATTATCAAAGCCGATGTACAGGGTTCGGTAGAAGCTGTAAAGCAGAGCCTTGTAAAGCTTTCAAACGAAGAAGTTGTGGTTAAGATTATCCACGGCGGTGTTGGTAATATCAACGAATCCGATGTTGTTTTAGCTTCTGCTTCCAATGCAATTATCATTGGCTTTAATGTTAAGCCGGATAATCAGGCAAGAATCGTTGCAGAACGTGAAAAGGTTGATTTAAGATTATACAGTGTTATCTACAATGCAATTGAAGATGTAGAGTCCGCTTTAAAGGGTATGTTAGAGCCGATTTATGAAGAACAGGTTATCGGTCATGTTGAAATCCGCCAGATTTTCAAGGCATCCGGTGTCGGCAACATTGCCGGTTCATTTGTAACAGACGGTAAGATTACAAGAAATGCTTCTGTCCGCATTACAAGAGAAGGCGAAAAGACGTACGAAGGACCGATTGCTTCCTTAAAGAGATTTAAGGATGAAGTCAAGGAGGTAAAGGCCGGATATGAATGTGGTCTTGTATTTGAAAAATTTAACGACATTCAGGAAGGCGACATCATTGAAGCTTATGAAATGGTAGAAGTGCCTAGATAAGTTTTAGAAAGGGCATAAGGTTTTTAGAATGCGTAAAAACAGTGTAAAAAACACCAGAATTAATGGTGAAGTATTAAAGGAACTCAGTAACATTATCAGGGGAGAAATCAAAGACCCGCGGATAAACCCGATGACCTCGGTGGTATCCGTGGAGGTTGCCCCGGATTTAAAAACCTGTAAAGCATATATCAGTGTCCTTGGGGACAAAGAATCCCAGGAAGACACGATGAAAGGGTTGAAAAGTGCAGAAGGATATATCCGCAGGCAGCTTGCAAAGAATATCAATCTGCGCAACACACCGGAAATTACTTTTATTTTGGACCAGTCCATTGAATACGGTGTCAATATGTCAAAACTGATTGACGAAGTAACACAGTATGACAATGAACATCATGTTGAGGAACCTGTACAGGATTCAGAGGACTAAGTATGAATGTTTTAGAAGAATTAAAAGGTGCAGAAACGGTAGGTATTACCGGACATATCAGACCGGACGGGGACTGTATCGGTTCCTGCATGGGATTGTATTCCTATTTAAAGGATAATTGTCCGCAGCTGGATGTAACAGTTTATCTGGAAACACCGGGCAGTGAATTTCATTATATCCGTGATATTGATAAAATTCAGACAATCCCGGATATCAAAAAAGAATATGATGTCTTTTTTGTACTCGATTGCAGCAGCTTAGACAGAATTGAGCCATTCCATAGCTGCTTTGAAAATGCAAAAAAGACTGTCTGCATTGATCATCATATCAGCAACGGAAGCTTTGCTGATGTCAATGTAGTAGACGCGCAGGCCAGCTCTGCCTGTGAAGTGCTTTACCGTACACTGGAAGATGATAAAATCAGTAAAGACACAGCAGCCTGCATTTACACAGGTATTGTGCATGATACGGGCGTGTTTAAGTACAGCTCGACGTCGGCACAGACGATGCTGATTGCCGGAAAGATGATGGAAAAAGGAATTGATTACTCAGATATTATCGATAACAGCTTTTATACAAAGACATATATCCAGAATCAGATTCTTGGCAGGGCATTATTAGAGAGTGTTTTATTCTATGACGGCAAATGTATTTTCTCACTGGTTACACAGGATGAAATGAATTTCTATGGTGTTACCGGCAGGGAGCTGGGCGGCATTGTGGAACAGCTGCGTCTGACGGAGGGCGTGGAAGTTGCCATTTTCCTGTATCAGACCGGTGAGGAAGAATATAAAGTCAGCTTACGTTCCAAGAAAGTCATTGACGTGAGCAAAATTGCAATGCACTATGGCGGCGGTGGACATATCCGTGCGGCGGGCTTTACGGCAAACGGTGCAGTGCATGACATTATTAACAATATCGGTGCCAGAATTGAGGAGCAGTACAATGCACTTTCCGGCGCAGAAAATGTTGAATAAAAACTGTGAAAACAGTATATGAGGAATGTTATGAATGGTATCATAAATGTATATAAAGAAAAAGGATATACTTCGCATGATGTCGTTGCAAAACTCAGAGGAATTCTCCATATGAAAAAAATCGGACATACAGGTACGCTTGACCCGGAAGCGGAAGGCGTGCTGCCGGTATGTCTGGGCAAAGCAACAGGGCTTTGCAGCATGATTACAGACTGGGGAAAAACGTATGAAGCAGTGATGCTTTTGGGAACAACGACAGATACACAGGATACCACCGGTACCGTAACGGCAGAAAATGAAGTCCATGTCACCGAATTAGAGGTGATAGAGGCGTGCAGCAGCTTTGTAGGCGAATATTACCAGACACCGCCGATGTATTCGGCTTTAAAATATAAAGGCCATAAGCTGTATGAACTTGCAAGACAGGGCATTGAGATTGAACGTGCAGCCAGAAAAATTACAATTCATGCACTGCATATCAATGAAATGAATCTGGCAGACGACGAAAAAACCGTTACTTTTACCGTGGAGTGTTCCAAAGGAACTTATATCCGTACTTTATGTGAAGATATCGGAAAAAAACTGGGCTGTGGTGCCTGTATGAAAAAACTGGTGCGGACAAGGGTCGGCTGCTTTGGACTGGATGACAGTCTTACACTGGAACAGATTGAAGAAATGACACACAATCAGACGGTGGAAGAACATATCGTTCCGATTGATGAGATGTTTCCGGATTACAGGAAGCTCACCGTCTTAGAGGAGTACGAAAAACTGCTCTATAATGGCAATGCTTTTCCTGCGGCGGCAGTGTCCATGCAGGAAGCGGATCTGATGGAGCAGGAGTGTTTCAGAATTTATGACAGCCATGCGGCATTTATCGGGATATTCCGATGGAGTGCGTGTGTATTTAAACCGGTGAAAATGTTTTATTCGCATGAACAGCCGGGGAAATAGCATTTCGCAGCAAGATGCTCAGAAATGGAGATTAATATGAAAGGGGTGTGAACGTTTTGCAGTATATTCAGGGAATCCGTGATTTTAGTCTGGACAGGCCCTCTGCTGTTACGCTGGGAAAGTTTGACGGCGTTCACATGGGACATCAGAAACTGATAGAGATGATTCAGGAAAAAGCAAAACAGGAAAATCTTTTATCGGTTGTTTTTACATTTGATAAAATTCCACTCCGGCTCTGCCCGCAGAAAAACCAGCATTTTATTACAACCAATACAGAACGGCGGATGTTTCTGGAAAAACAGGGTGTCGATGTGGAAATTGAATATCCGTTCACAGAAGATTTTATGAATATGGAACCGGAAGCGTTTATTGAGGAAATTCTGATTGGCAGACTGCATGCAAAGTATGTGGTGGTCGGTACGGATTATCACTTTGGCAAAGGCAGAATGGGCAATGCGCAGATGCTTTTGGAACGCGGACCGGAATATGGGTTTGAAACCACGATTGTCGAAAAAGAGCGGTATCAGGAGCGGGAAATCAGTAGTACATATGTCCGTGAAGAGCTGCGCCTCGGACACATGGAAACTGTCAATGTGCTGCTTGGCAGACCCTACAGCATCTATGGTATTGTATCAAAGGGAAAGCAGCTGGGCCGTCAGTTAAATCTTCCGACGTTAAATATTTATCCGCCGGACAGTAAGCTGCTTCCGCCAAACGGTGTGTATGCATCCATTACACGGCTGGACGGTAAAGAATATTTTGGCGTGACCAATTTAGGCGTCCGTCCGACACTTGATGACAGTCCGCTTTTAAGCGTGGAAACCAATCTGTTTGATTATAATGATGACGCCTACGGACATTATATAGAAGTACAGCTTATGCACTTTTTACGGCAGGAAATGAAATTTGATTCCATCGAAACTTTAAAAAAACAGATGGAAAGTGATGCTTCATTTGCAAAAGAAATGTTTTTACTTAAAAATTAATGAAAATTAGTATGCAAAATCACATGAAAAGCTTGCATAGCAGATGAATTTATGTTATATTTTTAAAGTATGTTAGCCGTTATTCAGATTCAGGACACTCCGACCTGATTCTTAGTAGCAGGCGATTATTAAAAGGAGGAATATCAATCATGATATCTAAGGAAAAGAAAGCAGAAATTATTGCAGCATACGGAAGAAAGCCTGGCGATACAGGTTCACCGGAAGTTCAGATCGCAATCTTAACAGAAAGAATTGCAGAACTTACAGAACATTTAAAGGTTAACCAGAAAGACCATCATTCAAGAAGAGGACTTCTTAAAATGGTTGGTAAGAGAAGAGCTTTACTTGAGTATTTAAAGAAGAACGATATCGAAGGTTACAGAAACCTCATCGCTCGTCTTGGAATCAGAAAGTAATTTTAAGAAGGGCGGAGATTTCTCCGCCCTTTTGTATTGTGCGGAGCATCATGGAATAACCGCAGACCGTAAAACAAAGATAACAGAAGTTTCTACCGAGACTGCTGAAAAATGTACCGTAGGTTGTGAAATGCAATGAGAAAATGGTGGGTTTTTCAGTTGTTTCGGGCTTCTGTTTCTGATAAAAAAAGAGCCGGGCAGAAAAATCAAAAATCCGGCAGAATGGAGAATTTATGTTTAAACAGTTTACAATGGAGCTGGCTGGCAGAACACTGCGTGTTGATATCGGCAGAGTCTGCGCACAGGCAAACGGTGCAGCGTTAATGCACTATGGCGATACAGTTGTGCTTTCTACAGCAACTGCATCAAAAGAGCCAAGAGAAGGAATTGATTTCTTCCCGTTAAGTGTAGAATATGAAGAAAAG
>ENA-OOZN01001444-OOZN01001444.1-human-gut-metagenome-genome-assembly--contig:-NODE-1444-length-15735-cov-1.563329_pt1 | contig 15735 bp, 17 predicted proteins | sample MGYA00241187_ERZ501397 | MGnify/ENA primary metagenome ERZ501397 (study PRJEB25962, sample SAMEA2042921) | human gut metagenome | biome: human gut; feature: human-associated habitat; material: faeces... | reverse complement strand
CCTCGTATTTAAGGATTGGCGTTACCAGTTCGCATTTTTCGCTGTCCGGTCCTGTAATACTGACATCCTTTTGGAATTTCCATTCTCTGCCGTCCGCATCCCATGCGCTCCATGTTTCGTAGCCATTTCTTCTTGCTGTGTACTTGTATCTGCCTGTGCCGAAGAAATCAGCGGCAAGCTTGGCGGCTTTCTCACGGGTAATGCTGTTCATCTCAACCTCAACGCCGATGGTCTGTGTTTTCATTTCTTCAATCTGCTTTGTGGTTTTCTCGTTCATGGTGTGTACCTCCGTTTTCTTTTTTCGTTGTACACATATTCGCTCTTTTTGGCAGATATAGCAATACGATTACTACACAATGTTCTGCACAACATCTTGTGTATATCTGTTGTTGACTTACTATATTTTGCGTACTTCATCTTCGCCATAAACCACATTTAAACGGGAGCCGTTATCCCAAGCCACAAGGAGTGATACCGTATCATCCACGCCTTCAACAGTTCCTTTGGTGCCGATTGGCGGTGCCTGAAAATCATCCATTTCCACAAGCTCCACCCTTGTACCGACAGGGTATTGCCTGCGTACCTGCTCCACAATCTCTTTACTCGGAAATCTCATCCGCTGCCGCCTCCTTTGTTGTTTTGAATGCACTGCTGCCTGTCAGATTTTTCAACAAAATCTTTCGGTCTGCCTTATATTCTGCTCCGATGAATCCGAGGCGGAGAAGAAAACAGCGGAATGCGTATTTCTCGTTGGTTACTTCCTTTTCTGTGGAGTTGATGCGTTTCTGCTCCTTGCTCATCCTACACAGTGCGGCAATAAAGTCGGTATAGGCTTTTGCTGTGTCTGCATCGGGAATGGTGTCAAACCAAGGGAATGAAACCGCATCCTCAGTAACTTCTATAGGTAGTTCAGTAATGCCCAGTGCCTTCTGAATCAGCTGTCCCTTAACTTCCAGAAGTCTTGTAAGGTTTTCGACTGCAACTGTTTCAAGCGGAACTGCCACTGCCAACGCAGTACTTTCGCCCTGTGGCTCGGTATCCGTTTCTTCGGCTACTTCCTCGGCAAGTGCTTTTTCTTCGCTGTCGGCGGTTGTAAAGCCACGCTCGGCAAGCTGATACAAAAGGTCATGGATATCCTTTGGGAACACGTTGTCTTCAAACTCCAACGCTCCGCTCTTATCAATAATAAGCCCCCCAAAGTCATATGCCGCAGTTGGCATTCCCATGTATTTTGGCTTTGTTCCAAGAATTTCCGCAATAGCCGTAACCAGTGCTTTTCTTTCTGCTCCCGTTCTGTTAAATTCTACTCTCATTCTGAGTACCTCCTTTGTTTTTTCGGTACTACATATATCACTCTAAAAGGCACATATATCAAGCATTTTAGGTGTAGAATAATCTGCAAATTATTCTGCAGGAAACTGTGAGTAGTACACAATACCAGAAAGCACAAAGCAAACATTGGGAAGTGCCACACCGTTGCCCCACATCTTATATTCCGCAGAATCGGAATGTGGATTTTTCAGCCACTTTACTATCTGATTTTCCGTTTTCGGCTTTTTTGAAGTTCCAACAAGCTTTCTGTGCGTTTCAAATACCTCAGTCCAGTACGAAATATCTTCATCAGTTGGGTTTTCCGTACCGAGATCATCACACCACCAGTCGGGAAATCCTTGCAGCCTTGCACATTCCGTTGGAGTCAGACGGCGAACAATGTAATCCATAGCATTTTCATCATTCACAATGGGCGGATCTTTATAATCCGTAGCCACCAGTGTGTTTGTCATCTCCTCAGAAACCTCTGTAAAAAAGGATGCTTTACTGGAAGAATAGGTAGAATGTGCAACCGCACCGGGACCTTTTGCCACAATGGTCGGTTCCAACTCCTCTTCCACAGCAAAGCCGAATTTTGCATTTTGCCCTTGGTTGAATGCCGCTCTGTCGATGCCGTAGACTTCCTCGCATACGAAGTTGGATTCTGGATTCTTCAGCTGCTGACTGGAAGGACCCTTTGGGCCGTCATTGGCAGATAAGGTGGCAGTCTTTTCACAGAATGCCACCACATGGTGGTCTGCCGTATTAAGCGTAAAGCTGATATCTTCTCCGATGCCGCTGCACTGAGGACCGTTCTTCTCGGCTCTGCCGATCATGGAACCCTGCACCGCCACCACAGCCATGCCGCCTTGATTGCATGACGGATTTCCGCCGTTGGCATCCAAACATCTTGAAGTCTCCGCTTCATAAAAGCCGCTGTGCGGATTGTCCGATTTCATAGAGTTGCTGTCCTTGGAACAGATACCATAGCACTTGGGTACGAACACCGTTTGGTCATTATTACAGGAGAGCGTTGCAGATTTATTTTCCTGTATCAACGCTCCTTTACCTCCGCCATCACATCCGGAACGGATTTTCAGCGTTTTCGGCGTTTCCAATACGAACGGCTGATTGTTTCCGCCTGTTCCGTAAGCGGAAAGCACTGTTTGTGCCACATAAAGAGGACCTTTATATCTGGTGTCTTGACCGTGATTTTCAAATACAAGGGGTGGATGATTGGATGTTGCACGAAGGGTTGCGGTGAGATCCTCTGTCACATTCATCTGCTGACCGCCTTGGTCATTTAGGCAGAGGCTTGACGCTCCAATGCTTTCTTCAGCACCTCCGGCAGTTCCTTGCCACGAACGGAAGCCCTGCGGAGTATACCCTGACACGCCCTCGGACTCAAATAATATTTTTCCGGCACTCTCGCCATCAAAATCTGCGACAAGGTAGATACGTTTTCTTCTCTGGGGTACTCCCCAATACTGTGCATCGAATGTTCGCCAGGCAATATCAAATCCTTCTGCCACATCAATGTGTCCTGCGCTTGTCCATTTTCTTTTCGGAGGGACAGGGATAGAAACGGAATCGGCTTTGACCGAGCATACAGATGCAAGGACTGCCTTGAAGTCTTCTCCTTTGTTACTGGAGAACGCACCGTGTACATTTTCCCAGACGATAAATCTCGGATATTTTCCATTGGTTTTGCACCTCATTTCTTTTACGATTCGCACTGCCTGATAGAAAAGCGAGGAACGCTCCCCGTCAAGACCGCTACGTTTTCCCGCTACCGACATATCCTGACATGGACTGCCGAAGGTAATGATGTCCACAGGCGGAAGAACGGCACCGCTGATTGCGGAAACATCTCCATAATGTTTTACCCAAGGCATTCTTTTTGTTGTGACACGAATAGGAAACGGCTCTATCTCCGATGCCCACAAAGGGGTAATGCCGGAAATCAAGCCGCCAAGTTCAAACCCACCCGAACCAGAGAATAAACTTCCCAGTGTTAAGTTGTTATTCTCCATCGGCAGACACCTCCACATCTGCAAACGGAATGGTTTTTCCGTCACGAACCACAGACACATTTTCCGTAGTGCCGACCTGCTTAATATAGCGTTTTACGATAACATCGCAGTATTTCTCATCCAATTCGATGATGTGGCAGATTCGGTTGGTCTGCTCACAGGCAATAATGGTACTGCCGCTACCACCGAACGGGTCAAGCACGATGCAGTTGCTCATGCTTGAATTCTTAATAGGATAGGCAATCAGAGGAACAGGTTTCATGGTAGGATGGTCACCGTTCTTCTTCGGCTTATCAAACTCCCATATGGTTGTCTGTTTGCGGTCGGAATACCACTGGTGTTTGCCGTTCTTTTTCCAACCGAACAGACAAGGCTCATGCTGCCACTGATAAGGACTTCTGCCAAGAACAAGGCTCTGCTTTTTCCAGATACACGTTCCGGAAAGATAAAATCCTGCATCTGAGAATGCTTTTCTGAAATTCAAACCTTCCGTATCTGCGTGGAACACATAGATACTGGCATCATCCGCCATTGCCTTTTCCATACAGGTGAACGCATCAAGCAGAAACTGATAGAACTTGTCATTTTCCATGTTGTCATTCTTGATTTTGCCTGCGGTGCCCTGATAATTCACATTATACGGAGGATCGGTTACCACAAGGTTTGCTTTCTTGCCATTCATAAGCAGGGTATAGCTTTTCTCCTTGGTGCTGTCCCCACAAAGCAGTCTGTGGTTGCCAAGCAACCAGAGGTCACCTGTTTTTGTGACAGGCGGCTTCCCTAATTCCGTATCCACATCAAAATCATCCTCTTTTGCGTTATCGGAAGTATCAAAAAATCCTCAGACTTATCATCTCCGGCGAAAAAGTCAGCAATCTCATCATCGTTAAAGCCAGTCAGCCCTACATCGAAATCCATGCCCTGCAAAGCTTCGATTTCAATTCTCAAGAGTTCCTCATCCCAGCCTGCATCCATTGCCATTCGGTTGTCGGCAATAATGTATGCTTTCTTCTGTGCCTCAGTTAGATAGTCCACGAACACACAAGGCACTTCGTTGATGCCCTCTTCTTTCGCCGCCATGATTCTTCCGTGGCCTGCGATAACATTAAATTCTCTGTCGATGATAACAGGGTTGATGAATCCGAACTCACGGAGAGAAGAACGGAGTTTATTGATTTGCTGTGTATTGTGGGTGCGGGCATTGTTTACATAAGGAATCAGCTTGGAAATAGCCACAAGCTGCATTTCAGTTGTTGTCTTGCTCATCGTCCTCACCTCCATCAAAAAAGACCCCACTCGGCAAATTTCTCAAAACCGCCGATGGAGTCTATATATTCTTTTGCCTCTGCCACAATGTCTGCATAGGGAACGCCGTCTACGGTATCATCCCCGATGGCACACACCAATGTGACAGGCTTGCCTAATTTCTGTGCTTTTCGGAATGCGTAGATATTGACGGATACATCTGCTTTTGACAGGTCTTTGCCATGCAGACCGCCGCCTGTTACGGAATCTGCCATATCGGAACCAAGCTTACGGTTCGTGGCTCCGCTGTCTACATCCGTGCCGCCTGTCCAATCGCCAAGGGGATTGATTTCAGCATTCGGATATGTGTTTTTCAAATCTGTAGTTTTTGCGTTGCTCTGACAGATAATCAGTCTTGCTTCATCCAGAATGTACTTTCCATCATGCGGATAAGAAGTGTAGATTTTTCTTGCAATCTTAGAGAGCTCTTTCTGCTCCTCTGTCAGTGGCATTCCCTTAAAGATTCCATTGTCACCACAGCGAAGTTTTTTTGACTGGTTATCCGATAAATGCTTATCCTGCGGAACAATCACAATGTCCGGCTGCACATCTCCCGCAATTCGTTTTATGGCATCCATGATGTCACGCATAATCAGCTTGGTATCGGTTTCCACAATCGCATGGCAGAAGCCATGTCCAATCAGCACCTCAACGGCAACCTTCGGATTTTCTTCTTTTGCATAAGCCACATCAACAATGGCACCTGCTATTCTGTCTGCCACCTTATCAGGATGGCTTGGATTTACTTTTTCAATCATGCTATCTTCCTTCCCTTGCTCTTAAGAGTCTCTCCATCAAATCGTTTTGCGGAGCAGCATCGTCATAATCGGTACTGCAGTTCTCCTTCACAATCTGAAATATTTCATTCCAGAGCCTTACGGCTTGGTTCATATAGTTGATGCCAATATTAATAAACGGAGATGGGATAGGTTTCTGTGTGGTTGGGTGCTTTGAAAGAAATCCCAACTTATTGGTCATCTCTTCGCACTGAATCCATCTTGCAGAACACATCGCATATCTTTCCAACAGCTGTGGGGATACCTTCGATGAACAGCCAATCTTGTTAAGCCAGTTCCATGTTTCCGTATATATTTCGTGAGCCTGCAGTTCACTGCCATCTCTCTGTTCTGCAGACAAAAAGTCATGTGGCTTTGGCATCTCCACACCTTCCACTTCAGGAATATCCAGAACCTCTAATCTTCGTCCACCCGGATTTCCGTTATTTGCCTTTTCTTTTACAGCCGATTTCTTACGTCCGGCACCCAGTCTTCTGCCTCCACGGCCGCCTATATTATTTGATTTCGTAGGCACGTCTCATGTTCCTCCTTTATTACCCTTTTGATTTCGCCTTTTTTACACGCAAGACCCCACGCCGTTCCTCGGGTCCTTGATGTGTTTAAGATTCCGACCGCCCCTGGGGTCACTTATCATAGCTGTACACACGATGTTTTTTGCTTCCCTGATAATCACCACGCTCGGCATGGATCTTGGCATGACAGCTTTTGCAAAGAGAAATCAGATTGCTTCTGTCATGGCTGCCACCTTCCGACAATGGTTTCTTATGATGAACCTCATCCACCGGAACAATGATTCCTTTCTCAAAGCACTGTTCACAGAACGGATGCGTCTTCACGTAGCTGTCACGGATTCGTTTCCATGCTCGTCCATACCTACGGCGTACAGCTTTGTCTCTGCCATACTTCTCGTAGGAACGGTTCGCTCCATTCTCATGCTCCTCACAGTACCTTCCATCCGTTAGGTTTGGACAGCCAGGATAACTGCAAGGACTCTTCGGTCTTCTTGGCACATCTGCACCTCCTTTTGACATAACAAAAGCCTCTGCGGGATTACTCCTACAAAGGCTCTGCTCTCATTTATTCTTTTTCTACATTTTACATTATAGCGCATGGTGCCCGTGGTCTGGGAGTGGCTTGGGGGGTGGCCTAGGGGTGGCTTCTTTCAAATTCCTCCAAAGCACGACTGTGAAGACGCTTCGTCCATCGAAGTGAATAATGCATTGCGATTGCTATCTCAGGCATCGTCTTAAACATTACATATCGATAATGCAGAAGAAGCTGTTCGCTTGATTCTTCCAATTCATCGATTGCAACACTGACCTCCGTCTTCAGTCTTTCCAGTTCTTTTTCATCTGCTGCTATCTCTTCCTCAAGTTCATCTGCCTTTTCCAAGTATCTGATAAAGGGTGCATTCGTATTTCTGTTGCTTGAGTAATGTTCCTCAAAGCCGGGAGACGATACGCTGCATGCCATCTGTCTGTAACAATCCAGTTTGACTCTTTTATCATTGATACGGTTATTCAGATAAAAAGGCTGATTTAAAAATTCTCTTGCTGTCATAAGCCGAACCTCCGAAAATATAAATTTCCCTCGGATTGACTCTGATTGTCTTTGATTTACAATTCTGCTTTTACTGCATCGATCAGTGCCGATTGTGTGCTGTCCTTATCAGCCAGTGCTTTCATGATTTTCTCATCGACTGTACCTTCGGTGAGAATATGAATCACGGTTACGGTTCCACTACTCTGTCCTTGTCTATAAAGTCTAGCTACTGTCTGCTGATAAAGTTCAAGGCTCCAGGTAATTCCAAACCATACTATTGTGGAACCACCACTTTGAAGATTTAAGCCATGTCCTGCTGATGCCGGATGAATCAGTGCCACCGGAAGCTCTCCCCTGTTCCACTTTTTCATACTGGCATCACTATCCAGTTTCTGAAACGGGATCTTCTTTTCAGTAAGACGCTGTTCAATTCTCATAAGGTCATGCTTGAACCAATATGCAATAAGAATCGGTTTCCCATTTGCAGATTCGATAATATCCTCCAGTGCATCCAGTTTTCTGTCATGAATGGGAAGAATGCTCTCATCATCTGCATAAACGGCTCCGTTTGCCATCTGTGATAACTTTCCTGAAAGAGATGCTGCATTGGCCGCTGTGATTTCTCCCTCCGGAAGTGCCAGAACAAGTTCCGCTTTCATATCCTCATATTTCTTCTTTTCCTTTTCTGACAGATGAACCATATACTTTGTATTTACAAGTTCCGGCATCTTCAAATGATCTGCTGCCTTCATGGAAATCGTGATATCCGATATTTTTTCATAGATGGCATCTTCTGCTCCGGGAAGTGGCTTGTAGCTATAAACGATAGGACCATTCACCTTATCCGGTTTGAAATAAGTATTTCTGTACTGACCGATGAATCTGCCAAGTCTCATGCCCATATCCAGAATCTTAAACTCTGCAAATAGATCTATCAGACCGTTGCTTGATGGTGTTCCGGTAAGACCCACGATTCTTTTGACCTTTGGTCTTACTTTCATCAATGCCTTAAATCGTTTTGCTTGATGATTTTTGAAAGAACTCAGCTCATCGATTACTACCATATCGTACTCAAAGGGTTGTCCACTTTTCTCAATCAGCCACTGCAGATTTTCACGATTGATCATTGTGATATCTGCTTGTTTCTTTAATGCCTCCAGTCTTTCTTTTTCAGAACCGACTGCAATGGCAAAGGTAAGGTTGTGAAGATGCTCCCACTTTTCAATCTCATCGGACCAGGTATTTCTTGCCACTCGAAGTGGTGCTACTACCAGGATGCGATGGACAGCAAAATAATCGAAAAGCAGATTATTAAGTGCAGTCAGTGTGATGCTTGTTTTTCCTAAACCCATATCAAGAAAGACCGCCGCCGCCGGATGTGATTCAATATATTCTGTTGCATACCTTTGATAATCATGTGGATTGTATTTCACGAATCACACCTCCAATCTTCTCCGTGCCATCAATGACATATACTCTAAACCCCAGTCCCATCAAAATTTTGTGCCTTGCGACCTGCAAAGCCCTCGGTTTCTGCCCTGGGGTCTTAAGTTCTGCAAAAGCAAACTTGCCTTTCGGAAGAAGGATGATTCTATCCGGCATTCCTGAATATCCAGGAGATACAAACTTCGGACAAATACCGCCATTCTTTTTTACCTCTGCCACAAGTCTTTTTTCTATTTCTTTTTCTCGCATAAGTACCTCCAATTGCTTAACAGTGAAGGTCTATGAATATCATTTCATAAACTTTATATAGAGTAGTTTTTTCTAAAAAATCTGCCCTAAAGGGGTTTTATATATAGACATTCACAGACCTGCACCTTTTATGAATTATTCCTCAAGAAAGTCCGATTTTAAGCGTATTCCATACACTGTAATCCCCGACTTTGCTCTCTTTCTCTCAAAGCCTGCATTCTCAAGTGCCGTATAGAAATCCGTGGTACTTCTGGTATACTCTCCGGTTCTTGCACAGTAGGAACGATACTCATGATAGAACTCTCCCGACTTCTGCGTATAAGTAGCATCCACCTCACAGCATTCCTCGACAAATGCAGAGAACCAGTCATTGTTCTCACGATATTTATTGATGGCAGCCTCTACTACCTTTGGTGTCCTCAGCTTGTACTTGTTTTTGATGGCTTTTGCTGCTCCATCAATAATCCATGAAAGCACAGCACCTCCTACATTCTCATAAAGGTAATCGGCATAATTCTTTATGTCACTGCTGCCCGTAATCTTGGCATTGAACGGAATCACAATGAGCCTTCGCCAGATACCGTCATCATTGGCTCCCACCCTTGGGAGATGATTGGTATATAAGACGAGGGTGTGTGTCGGCACGTATTTAAACGGATCCTTATACTTCTTCTCAGCTGTTACTTCATCAGTGGAACACAGCTGTTTTACGATGGAAGTATTCAGTCTCATTCCTTCTTCCAGTTCGGCAGCAATGACCAGTCTTTTTCCTTTCAGTTCTGCCATCTCCGGTTTGACATTACGCTTGCATCCCACAGTAAGAGCATCTGCAGAAATCGTTCCGCTGTAAGTTCCAAGCACCCTGGCAATGGTATTCCAGAAGGTACTCTTTCCGTTGCTGCCCTCTCCATATGCAATGACGAGTGCCTCGACATACACCTTTCCGATGGCAGAAAGTCCTACAATCTGCTGCACATAATCAATGAGTTCCTTGTCACCGCAGAAGAAACTGTCGAGTGCCTTCTTCCATAAATCCATGCCATCCTCACTTGGAGAAACTGCAGTCATCTTGGTAATCAGATCCTCGGCTTCGTGTTCCTTACTGCTTCCATCCTGCAAATCGTAAGTAGCATCGGGAGCATTAAGCAAGAACTCTTGGCTGTCGAAGTCCGTGATATTTTTAAGGAGCATCGGCTTTGCAGCTTGGAGTGCAGAAATTACATACTTCATATCTCTTCGCTTCATCACAAAGGCATAGTACTTTGATGCCATCACAAATTCCTTGAATGTCTTCTCACTACCTTCATCAATCGCTTTTTCCAGTGTCTTGCCGCCGGCCATAACAGTCTCTTTATCGACACCGGAATCAAGGAGCATTTTCTTTGCTTTCTCTACGGCAGCTGTTGCTTCCTTTAACTGTTCATCCAAAAACTCCTCGCATGCACCCACAGCCATCTGTTTAGATTCTGCCCAGTGCGTACCATCATATCGCATATAATCAGTGGAATCTGTAAATGCAAGTTCGCCAGCATATTCACGAGACAGCACCTTCGCCTGTCCAATATCTGAGTAATCATCCGGTTTCAGACTAAATCCCTTATTGAACTCTTCCGGTGATACATAGCCAACCTGTGCCTGCACCTTCTTTCCAAACTTCACGGCACTGCTCCAAATCAGAGCAAGTTCGCTGTCTTCCAGTGGCGGATTACAAAGCTGTGCCTTCTCAAGATAAATATCATGAGCCTTTTCTGTATTACCGTATCTCTTAATCAGTCTTCCGGCAATATGACTCATGGTGCTGTTTCTGGAACCTTCGGCAATGCCTTGGGAAGCACTGTCATATTCTGCAAAGTCCATCTCACCCAAGAACTCTGTTATTGTTTTACTGCCCTCATGCCAAACAATATCTGAGGGATTGCATCCAAAGATGAATCTTGCAGCATCCAGTGCATTATCATCAAAAAACGGAGCATACTCTTGGAGTCTTGTTTTGATGCCTGCGACCTCTCCTGCATCAGTCACCTTCTCATGAGGGAAATAGATATGGTGTCTTGGTCTTGCTGATTTGTTTCCCTTTACCTTGCCATCATTTTTACTTGGAACAATTGCATAGGCCACATCCGGAAACAGCTCTTCATATTTTTCTATAGTCATCCAATCTTCGGGATTATCGCTATGGTCATTATCACAATCCATAACCTCTACATCAGAAGAGATAAAATCATCGATACTGCGATGTGCTTTCTTAAATTCCCCACACACATGATCCCTTGCAATCACCGACTGCATATCCTCTTTATTCGTAATTTCTGCTTTATTGGGATAGACTGCATTGGCAGCATTACCTGCGCAATTCGCTGAATATATCGTAAATTTCATCTCTTTGTTTCCTCCAAATCCTCTGTAAAATATCTGATCTTCATTCTGCGTCTTTCGGCAAGTGCTATCTCACGAGCCATCCCTTCCGAGACATCCTCTCCAAACACCCACATTTCCTGGCACTTTCCAACCAGTACATAATTGATGGTATGGTTTGCCAGATATCTTTCTTCCGGATTACTGTCATCCATAAACTGTGGATACAAAAGATGCGGAGCAATAGGGATCACCTTATTCTCAATTGCAAAGCGAGCGTACTGTCTTGCTTTTTCGACATTCTTTTCTGTATCTCCACGATACGGACTGCAGATATATACAAGCGGTCTGAACTCATCTGGTTTGTATAAATTGGCAGCTCTCTTAGCTGCCCTTTCCTCTTTTTCTACTGTTTTCAAGGCTTCATAAGTTGTTGGATCATGATAGCCTTCGCTGTTGTATTTACTGATTGCCATCCATTTCTCCTCCCATAATTCTTCTCGTACAGTTTTCACATAAGACGGCTGTTCCAAAGAGATCACTGTCACCATCACTTAAGATTTGCTGCAAATCCACCTGTACCTCAGAACCACAATGTGGGCATCTGCAGAATACATTCTCGTCATTGATTTCGATGTTGACTTCCACTGCGTCTCCCATCGTCTCTTTCACATAAAACATAGCGTTACCTCCATTTGAAAAAATTAAGGGTCCATGCCCTCTGATAGTGAAAGGACATGAACCCTCGTTTTAAGTACCGCTATATCAATCTTTTTTATAAAAATCGCATTCGTATCCGTCTGCACGAAGAAGAAGTCCCGGAATCCACGGTGGAGTTCTTTCCATCTGCTCACAGATAGCATCAAGGGATACATCCTTGGTGCATTCAATAATAAGTTCATCATGCACGTGGCCACAGATAAAACAATGGGATAACGTTCTCATCGCATAGGCAAGAATATCTCTGCTGATTGCCTGGACGATGTTCTCCACAAATTTAGGACCATAACTTTCAATCTGCTCCCATTTCTTTGTTCCTCCGATGCCTTCATATACTACAGACTCACTCCCAAACTTATTGACTCCCATCTTTGGTTTCACATAGGAAAGCCTTCGGCCACTTGGAAGTTCGATGAACAGCATCCCTCTTTTATAATAAAAATGAATGCCGTGTGTTTCTGTCTCCATGCGTTCACGGATAGTCTTTTTCACACATCGATCAACTGCCCACCAGAACTGCACGATATTCGGATTCGCATTTCTCCATGAATCTACAAGTGGCCGCAGTTCATCTTCTGATAATCCCATCTCGATGGCACCCATCGCAGTTAAGGCTCCTACGGATCCTCCATATCCAAGGGCAAGTTCCGCAATCTTACCTTTTTGCCGCAGTTCCCCATTCACACCATGCTTTTCCACCGGAACTCCAAACATGGCCGATGCCGATGCACAATAGATGTCTCCATTATTTTTGAAGACCTCACTTCTCCATTCTTCCTTTGCAAGATACGAAAGCACTCTTGCTTCAATAGCAGAAAAGTCTGCCACGATAAATTTCATTCCTTCTCTTGGAACAAACGCTGTACGGATAAGCTGTGATAACGTGTCCGGAATATCGTCATACAGAAATTCCATTGCTTCATAATTTCCACTCTTCACAAGTTCTCTTGCTTCTCTTAAGTCCGGCAGATGATTCTGTGGCAGATTCTGCAGCTGAATCATACGTCCCGCCCCCCTGCCACTTCGATTTGCACCATAAAAACGAAACATCCCTCTCGCCCTGTGGTCTTCGCAGACAGCATTCTCCATTGCCTGATATTTCTTTACGGAAGACTTGGCAAGCTGCTGTCTGATTTCCAGAACTTTACGGATATGTGCAGGGGTACTTGCAATCAGTTCTTTCACTGCTTTCTTATCCAGACTGTCCGCTTCAATTCCGTTTTCCAACAGCCATGCTTTCATCTGTATGACACTGTTTGGGTTTTCGATTCCTGTCGAATGTTGTATCTTAGCCGTCAGCTTATCCTTGGAATGCTTGTCAAATACAATCGCATTTTTAACAACTGCCATATCAAGTGCAATGCCCCTGTCATTGATTTCCTGGTCAAGCCAGAACTCCTCCCATACAAAATCCGGTACCGGAAACTTCGACAATCTCCCCTGGATGGATAATTCCACCTCAACATCGCGGATGTTATATTTTACGAAAGCATCCCACTTTTCTTTATCATGCTTTGGAAGATTTCTTGTTCTTCCGCCATTTACCTTGGTAGGCTTACACGGCACACAAAAATAACGGATGAGGTCTTTCCCCTCTTTCAGCTTCTGTTCCGATAATCCCAGTACTTTGCCGGCACCTTCCAGTGATAACGGAAGTCCCATATAGGCAGACCAGGTCATCGTACATTTCCATGAAACCGGTGAAAGATAATCTCCCACGGTATCTTCTGCAATGCTGTAGCTTATAAACTTCTGCGGATAATACCTTCTCAGATACTCCGACAGACAGATTCTTTCAAACTGACTGTTAAACGCCCACTTTGTAATCTGTTCATTTGTGAGTGCATCTAAAATCTCATCCGGGATTTTCTCTCCCTGTGCCAAATCAACCACCTTGACTGCACTCTCATCCACTGAATATCCAAACAGCAAGATTTCAAAATTCGGAGACTGGACATACTTATACACACCGCACTTCTGCAGATCCACATCACTATATGTTTCCAAATCAATACTGATATTTTTCATTCTGTCACCATCCTAAAAAGCAAGGCAGCAAGATTGCTCCTGCCGCCCACCGTCATTTCATATACTTGTTTTTACTTGAAATCGTTCATTCTTTTTTCGTGATATTCGAGGTCTCTTTTATCCTTTTCAACCTCTCTTTTTTCATGTCTGCGGTCATAAAGCAGGCTCTGAATTGATGCAATCAGAAACGAAATGCTGATGCATACCCATACTGCGAGCAATACGATTACCAAAATTGTCTGTGCTGTTTCCATGTGTTGTCACCTGTCCCTTTCTTAAGATAAAAAATCATCATCGTCATCTGTTGCAAAATCGTCCTCTGCTCTAGACTTGCCGCCAAGAGGCTCACCATCGGCAATTTTCTGCAGATTGTTAAGACCGCAGGCGATTCCCTTGTTTCCGTTTGAATTGAAGGCGTAGAAGTTGATGCTTGCACGGCCATAAACACCACTATATACTTCAGAGCGTTCAAGGATAGGCTGACGGTCAGCATCCACGATACCAGGTGCAGAAGCAGAATTGGCATTGATGAAGTAGCTGTCTGCATAAGCTGCATCATCCGGACGTTCCAAGTCTCCATCTCTGAGAGGTGTTTTTAATACCTTGAGAGAAGGTACGGACTTGCCGTTACCCTTAAGCTTAGACTCGCCTTCCTCATACGCAGCCTGAATAGCCGCTTCAATCTTCTTCACGGTTGCCACATCAGACTTCGGAATGATAAGGCTTACACTGTACTTCGGCGTACCACCATTGATTGACTTCGGATCCCATACATTTGCATAGCTCCATCTTGTCTTAGGTCCTGTGATTACTTTCGTTGGGTTCTTATAATTGTTTGACATATTAGTTGTCCTCCTTAAAATCGTTGATTGCTGTATTTTTCATTGCCGGACGCTTATCCGACATAGGTACTAAGGTTGGCTTGCCCTGTGGTTTCTCAATTAACCCAGAGAGCAATTCTTCAAACTTTGTTTTGCCGAGCATCTTTGTCATAGCTGTAATACCGATGACCTTTTTCTCATACGGATCATATCCGGCACTCTCAATCTTTTCTGCTACGGCTTTATCATTTACATACTTACGATTGGAACGGCCTTCGACCAGTTTCCAGTCTTTCCATTCCTTACCGCTGATTGCCTGCTGAAGAGCATATTCTTTGATATCTCCCACCCAGGATACTATCTCGTCTGCTTTTGCAAGAATGACCTCTATTTCATCATCTTCAAGGTTGTCAGGCATCTCAAAATCATAACGGGCAAGTTCCAGGTTGTATTCGGCTCTCTTTCTGCAGATAGCCTTGACCTTACAAAACTGACAATGACTTCCGGCTTTGTATTCGCCCTCACCCTTTGCTGCCAGCTGTGCTGTCGGTGCAAGTGTTTCTTCTGCCCAGGAAAGCAGTGCTTCCTTTGAAATCGTAAAGGTGCTTACATGTTCCCTTCTTGGCTGAAAGATGGTCATCGTTATCTCTTTGATATCATAAATCCCATCAAAGATAGATAATGCTCCCAGTGCATAACACATCATCTGTGGATTGTTTTCTGCATCTACCAGAATGCCGACACCATACTTGAAATCAATTACGGTCAGCGTTTCATCTGCAACAATGACACAGTCTCCGGTACCAAATCCCTCCGGCACCCACTGCGAGAAATCCAAGTGCTGTTCAATAAGAACAATCGGATCACTGCATCTTTCTTTTGCTGATGATAACTGCTCCATCACATACTGTGCATACATATCGGTGCAGTCTGCCATCTCTTCATTAAAGAAGGTAAGATCCTCTACTGGGTCTTTGGACTGCTGCCCTAGTGCTGTTTTCAGCTTATGTTCACAAAGCGTATGGGCGTCTGTTCCCTGCACCGCAAATTCGCTGGGCTTGTCCTTTTCCTTTGCACAAAGAATTGCAGATGGCGGGCAGGCAAGCCACCTGTAACTGGAAGATGCAG
>ENA-OOZN01001443-OOZN01001443.1-human-gut-metagenome-genome-assembly--contig:-NODE-1443-length-15740-cov-7.762639_pt1 | contig 15740 bp, 8 predicted proteins | sample MGYA00241187_ERZ501397 | MGnify/ENA primary metagenome ERZ501397 (study PRJEB25962, sample SAMEA2042921) | human gut metagenome | biome: human gut; feature: human-associated habitat; material: faeces... | reverse complement strand
ACTTGAACCAAGGACCCTCTGATTAACAGTCAGATGCTCTAACCGACTGAGCTAAGGAAGAATGTTGTTTTTTCTCAAATGCGCTGCAAAAGTAATAGGATATTTTGAAATATGCAATATCTTTGCAAAAAAAATATCGAAGATGGATAAAATAATTGGGTTGGGCAATGCTTTGGTCGATGCGCTGGCAATCATTGAAGATGATAATATTTTGACGGAGATGCAGCTTCCGAAAGGAAGCATGACGCTGATTGATGAAGATAAGTTCTTGAAAATTAGTGAGTATTTCAGCCGGATGAAGACACACCTGGCTAACGGAGGTTCTGCCGGAAACGCAATTCGGGCAATGGCATGCCTTGGTGCGGGTACGGGATTCATCGGAAAAGTAAGCAATGACTTTTACGGTAACTTTTTCCGGGATAGCCTGCTGGAACGTGGGACAGAGGCGAATTTATTGCTTTCCACTACCCTTCCGTCCGGTGTAGCCTCTACTTTCATTTCTCCTGATGGGGAGCGTACTTTCGGCACTTATTTGGGGGCGGCTTCTACATTGAAGGCGGAAGATCTTTCGCTGGATATGTTCAAAGGATATGCTTACCTATTTATAGAGGGGTATCTGGTGCAAGACCATGATATGATTCTCCGTGCCATTGAGCTGGCTAAAGAGGCCGGCTTACAAGTATGTTTGGACATGGCGAGCTACAATATAGTAGAAGGAGACCTTGAATTTTTCTCTCTGTTGGTCAACAAATATGTGGATATTGTTTTTGCCAATGAGGAAGAGGCAAAGGCCTTTACGGGTAAGGAACCGGAGGAAGCATTGGACATCATTGCCAAGATGTGTAGCATAGCCATTGTAAAGGTGGGTGCCCGTGGTTCTCTGATTCGCAAAGGTACAGAGATGGTGCAGGTACAAGCGGCTCCGGTAGAGAAAGTGGTGGACACTACAGGAGCTGGCGACTATTTTGCGGCAGGTTTCTTGTATGGACTGACGTGTGGCTACTCGCTGGAGAAATGTGGCAAGATAGGCTCCCTTCTCTCCAAAGATGTGATACAAGTGGTGGGTACGGAGCTTCAGGCTGCACAATGGGAAAAAATCAAGGAAGAAATTTTATTAATTAATTAATGTGCTGATGTGCCAATGTGCTAATTGGCTGCGCAATATTTGTTTCGCTATTACGCTGCAGGTTATTAGCACATTGGCACATTGGCATATTAGCACATTATCATAATTATGAGAAGAATTTTAAAGATACACTGGATGGTTACCTTGCTGATTGTAGCGGGAGCCGTTTGTTTTTGGGGATTCAAGAGTGGTGATAGCCGCAGTTTCCAAATAGCAAAGAATCTGGATATATTCAATTCCATTGTGAAAGAGTTGGATATGTTCTACGTGGATACGATTGATCCGAACAAGACTATCCGTGAAGGCATTGATGCCATGCTCTACTCGCTGGATCCCTACACGGAGTATTATCCGGAAGATGACCAAAGCGAATTGGAGCAGATGCTGAAGAATTCCTATGGTGGTATAGGTTCTGTGATTACTTGGAATCCGAAACTGAAACGTTCCATGATATCTGAGCCATACGAGAATATGCCTGCTGCCGATGTAGGCCTGAAAGCCGGAGATATTTTGATGGAAATTGACGGAAAAGACCTTGCCGGAAAGAACAACCAGGAAGTCAGCGAGATGCTTCGCGGACAAGTGGGTACCAGCTTCAAGCTGAAAGTGCAACGTCCCGGTACAGAGAAACCGTTGGATTTCGACATTGTGCGCCGTTCCATCCAATTGCCGTTCATACCTTATTATACGGTGCTGGATAATAATATAGGTTATATCAATCTCAGCACCTTCTCGGGGAATCCTTCCAAGGAGTTCAAGCAGGCTTTTCTGGACTTGAAGAAGCGGGGGATGACTTCGTTGGTGATTGACTTGCGGAACAATGGGGGGGGCTTGCTGGATGAGTCTATAGAGATAGCCAACTTCTTTCTGCCTCGCGGAAAAACACTTGTGACGACAAAGGGTAAGATTAAGCAAGCCAGCAATACCTACAAGACATTGCGTGAACCGTTGGATCTGGAAATTCCTTTGGCTGTTCTGGTCAATGGCGGAACGGCTTCTTCGTCAGAAATCCTTGCGGGCTCTTTGCAGGACCTTGACCGTGCGGTCATTATCGGTAACCGTACTTTCGGTAAGGGATTGGTGCAGACCACCCGTCCGTTACCATACGGTGGTACCATGAAGCTGACGACTTCCAAATATTATATTCCCAGCGGCCGTTGTGTGCAGGCTATCGACTACAAGCACCGGAATGAGGACGGCAGTGTGGGACGTATTCCGGACAGCCTTACTACCGTGTTCCATACGGCTGCCGGACGTGAAGTGCGGGATGGTGGAGGCGTGACTCCGGACATTGCGGTGAAGCAGGAGAAGCTGCCCAACATTCTGTTCTATCTTGTCAATGACAATCTTATTTTCAATTATGCTACGGACTATTGCTTGAAACATCCTACCATTCCTTCAGCAGAGAAGTTTGAAATTACAGATGCCGATTATGCGGACTTCAAGGCGATGGTGAAAAAGGCGGACTTCAAATACGACCAGCAGACAGAGAAGATGCTGAAGAACCTGAAGGAGATGGCCGAATTTGAGGGCTATCTGACTGATGCTTCGAAAGAGTTTGAAGCGCTGGAGAAAAAATTGTCGCATAATCTGGACCGTGACCTTGACCATTTCTCCAAGGACATCAAGAGCATGATTGCGGTAGAAATCATCAAGCGTTATTATTTCCAGCGTGGAAGCATTATCCAGCAGTTGAAAGATGATGATGATTTGAAAGAGGCTGTAAAGATACTCACTGCTCCGGAAAAATATAAGGAAATGTTGAGTGCTCCGGCAGTGACGTCAATGTCTCTGCAACAAAGAAAGGAGACAGCCCCGGTTTTTCTGAGTACCGCTACGAGAGCAAATGAACATGTTTATGATGAAATAGTATAAGGACACTCTTAAGAGGATTCTTTTATTTGCTCCTTAATTTATACCGGATAGTCTCTGTATAAGCCTTTTATACACGACTATCCGGTTAAGTTGTTTGTAGGGTATTAACTTGTTTTATATTTTTGCAGGTGATAATGAAAATATTGACAAGGTTATGAAACAATTGAATTCTCTGAAAGTATGGCTGTCTGTGGTATTGTTGCTTTGCTTCTCTCTTTCCGGACAAGCCCAGTTCCTACGCACTTCCTACTTTATGGAAGGAAGTAACCAGCGTATGCAGCTCAATCCGGCCTTGATGCCGGGACGCGGTTATCTGAATATTCCCGTGATAGGTTCGTTGAATGCTACCGTCAACTCCAGTTCCCTGGGGTATAGGGATATTATGGACATTATTGAGAACAGTGATGATAGCGACTATTTCATGAGCAATGACTTTATGAACCGACTGGATGCTACCAATAACTTGAATGTGAATTTGAGTACCGACATTCTGTCTGCCGGGTGGTATAAAGGAAAGAACTTCTGGTCAGTCAATGTGGGGTTGCGTAATGATATCGGTGCCGCCATACCGAAAACCATGTTCCAGTTTATGAATAACATGAGCAGCCGGGAGTTCGGTGACAATATTTCTGACTATTTGGGTATTAACGAAACCATTAATGGACAGAAGCTTGAGATAAATTCCTATGCAGAAGTCGGCGTTGGCTTTGCAAGGAATATAACAGACCGACTGGCTGTAGGCGGTAAGGTGAAGATGCTGCTGGGTATCGGTAACTTAAAGCTGAACATCAACCGGATTCATGTGGAAACTCCTTCTGTCGGCTCTTCAGGAGTGACGAGTAAAGCTTCCATTCAAGTGGATGCAACTTTGGAGAACTCGTCAAAGCTGTTAGAACTTCCCGAGAATGAGAATGGTGATTATATCGATGAAATTGATTTTGGCAGTTTTGGTTTTGCCGGATATGGTGGGGCTATTGATTTGGGAGTATCTTACAAGTTACTGGATAAATTGACACTTTCTGCTTCAGTTCTTGATTTGGGCTTTATCAAATGGTCTAAATCGAATACCAGTATAGCGCGAGCCAATGCAGAGCAGACTTATGATCTTCTTGACCCGGCCTCGCAGCAGGAGTTCATGAATATTGTGAACAGCGGCGAGATTCTTAACTATGACATGTTGCAGCTCAAGACGGAGGAGGCTTCTGAGAAGAGCCGTACCCGTGGATTGACTTCTACAATGGTTCTTGGCGCTGAATATGCCTTACTGAATGATTGGCTGGTAGTGGGTGCCTTGTATACCGGTCGTTTTGCCAAACCGAAAACTTTGAATGAGTTGACTTTCTCTGCCTGCATCCGTCCGACGAATGCTTTCAATGTAGCTGCCAGCTATTCCGTACTTCAAGGAGCCGGTAAAACCTTCGGTCTGGCACTGAAACTGGGTCCTTTCTTTGCGGGAACAGACTATATGTTCTTTGGCAAGAATACGAAGAATGTCAATGCTTACTTGGGGGTTTCTATTCCTTTGGGAAAACAGAAAACGGCTGAAAATTAATAAAGTGAGTTATCAGTTGTCGCGGGTTATCTTTCTATAAAAGAGGATAATCTGCGATTTTGTTTTTACGAAAACGCAAAAAGCTTTATCTTTGCTGGTAAATACCTATAAACAGTACTCATGAGAATTGCAATAACGTTTCTCTTGTTTTTGGTTTTCAGTAGTTTGCTGCAAGCTTCACCCATACCTTTTTCTCCTATAGTGAGGAACTATTCGGTGTCGGATTATAATGCCGGTATTCAGAATTGGGCCATTGCTCAAGACGAAAGAGGAGTGATGTATTTCGGTAATAACAGTGGGCTGTTGGAATTTGATGGAAGTGCTTGGCGGCTGTATGAATTACCGACAAAAGGAATTGTGCGTGCTATATATATCAGTGAAGATGGAAGAATTTATGTAGGCTCTTACGAAGAATTCGGTTATTTTGTCCGTACTCCTTATAATACCCTTGAATATCATTCGCTAAAAGATGAGGTGAAGGATTTTACTTTTCATAACGATGAAATCTGGAACATTGTTTGCGTTCAAGGAGAAATTGTTTTTCAATCGTTTGGTTCTCTCTTTTTTTATAATGGAAATTCGGTGGAAGGTACTCGGATGAAGAGTCTTCCTCTGAACTTATTTCAGGTTGGAAATACTTTTTATTCTCAAAGAATAAATGGTGGACTTTGTGTCTTTTCTGGCAGGAAAATGGAAGAACTTATTCCCAGAAAGGCATTTGGGAATAGCGATGTCCTGGCTGGGCTTCCTTATGATGATGCGGTTTTAATGCTTACCCGTAATCAGGGAGGTTTTCTCTATCGAGATGGGAGGGTGGAAAAATGGGAAACCGAATGTGATGATGTATTCAGGAAGCATACCATTAATCGTGCGGTGATGACCAAAGACAGTTGCTACGTTGTTGGCACAATATCCGATGGCATATATGCGTTGGATAAAAAAGGAAAGCTGATTTGGAAGGTCAATACGGATAATAAACTACAGAACAATACTGTTTTGAAGTTGTATTGTGATGATGACAATAATATATGGACAGCTTTGGATGAAGGTATTGCCTATATACACAATAATTCTCTAATCTATTATTATGAACCTCCGTTTCGTAAAATAGGTATGGTATATGATGTTCTAGTAAGGGAAAATGAAGCTTATATTGCTTCTAATCAAGGACTTTATTGGCTTAAGGATGGAAAGGCTGAATTGGTTCCGGGCTTGGAAGAACAAGCGTGGTTCGTCGATGAATGGGGAAAACAGATTTTTTGCGGACACAACAAGGGTACTTTCCTTATATCGGGATTGAAGTCAAAGCAGGTGGCTGACGCAAAGGGAGGGATGTGTATGGAAAAGATTGAATTGAAGGAACAGTCTTTTTTATTGGAGGGGACTTATGCGCTTTTGAATTTATATACGGAAACTGCTTCGGGAGAGTATTATTTTACTCGGTCCTTACGTGGGTTCAGTCACATGATTCGCCATATAGAAGTGGACCATCAGGGGAATATCTGGGCGAAACACTTAAGGAATGGTTTGTATCGCTTTCGGATTGATCCGGATATGAAGCTGGTAAAGGATGTGCGGAAGTATGAGAGTTTGGGAGAAGTAGAGGGTGGAAGTTTCACGCTTTTTAAAATCAATGGTCGGGTGGTTTTTTCTAATGGAGAATACTTTTATACTTATGAAGATATGACCGACTCGATTGTTCCTTATGAAACGATGAATGAACAATTGGCGGAATTGAGGGAAATCAAGACTGTGAGTCGTGCAAGTGGAGATCGTTATTGGTTTGTAGGGGACAGAACGGTGTATTTGGTGAAATGTGCGATAAATACTTTCGATATAGAACTCCGGATTCCATATTCTTTGTTTGACGGTCTGACGGTGGAAGAACGGGGAAGCGTGGCTTATGACGTGAGGAATGGCTGTTCCTATCTTTGCCTGAACAATGCCATTGCCCGTATTGAGACGGATAGTTCTTCGTTGTATAAATCCCGAGTCAAACGTTCTTTATGGATTTCGGGAATGCGGGCTATTGATGAATTCAGTGGTGAGCGGAAAACATTGGTGGCGCAGCCGGGAGTCCGGGTGGAGTCCGAATTTAATACAGTGAGTTTTACCTTGTGTTATCCGGTTTATAGTGATTATACTTATAAGGTAAGATATAAGTTGGATGGCTATTCCGAACAATGGGTGCCCAGTGGACGCAGTTTGCAGAAAATGTATGCCCGTCTTCCTTATGGAAATTATATTTTCCAAGCTGAGATATATAATACTGATAGGGTTTTGGCATCGGTAGAGCTTCCTTTTGAGATATTATCTCCGTGGTACTTGTCTTATTGGGCTGTGGGAAGTTATATCTTGGCAGGATTGTGTCTGTTGGCTTTGTTGCAATATCTGGTCTACCGTTTCGTGAAGAAAAAGAAAGACCGTGTGATTGAACGGCAGCGCGTAGCCCATCAGGCAGAACTCGAGCGGCAAGAGAAGAAGATTGTTGAGTTGGAAAAGGAGCAGCTTGAGGCCGATTTGCGTTTTAAAAGCAAGGAGTTGTCCAGTGTGGTAATGACAAATATCGCCCATCAGGAATTTCTGAATTCCTTGAAAGAAGAGATACAGCGGCAAAAGTTGTCGGGGCAGTATGGCCGTAAGAACTTGGATAAGCTGCTCACTTTAGTTAATAGCAATATAGTGTCCGATGAAGAGAATTGGACTATGTTTCAGGCTAATTTTGACCGTATACACGAAAACTTCTTCCGTAATCTGAAACTTCAATATACAGATTTGACTTCAGGAGATTTGCGCTTTTGTGCATTGCTTCGCTTGAATATGCCGACAAAGGAGATAGCGAAGTTGCTCAATATTTCCACGCGTGGGGTTGATGCTGCAAGATACCGGTTGCGCAAGAAATTCAATCTGCTTCCGGAAGAAAGTCTAACTGATTTCCTTATAAATTTTAAATAACTGTTTTACAGTAAAATATTAATGGGGGAAGTACTAATATTGTACTTCCTATTTTGTTTTTTAGTGATGGATGTACTTTTATTGTAGTGCGGGATGTGGAGGTTGTCGCATGCTTTCCTTTTATTTGCAGCAAAATAATATTTCTATAAATTAAAAGCATGGAAGACATGAAGCATTTACTTTTCAAGTTACAATCATTTTTAGTCTTGTTGGTGTTTACTGCCGTTAGTGCGTATGCGCAGAAATCTCCGGTCGATATGAATCGTTTCATTGACGATTTAATGAAGAAGATGACCCTGGAAGAGAAAATAGGTCAGTTGAATCTGCCGGTTACCGGTGAGATTACGACCGGTCAGGCTAAAAGTAGTAATGTGGCCAAACGTATTCGTGCCGGTGAAGTGGGCGGGCTTTTCAATCTGAAAGGTGTGGAACGTATCCGCGATGTACAGAAGCAGGCGGTTGAAGAAAGTCGTTTGGGTATTCCTCTCTTATTCGGTATGGATGTTATTCATGGATATGAAACGGTGTTTCCCATTCCTTTGGGATTGTCGTGTACATGGGATATGAAGGCGGTTGAAGAATCGGCGCGTATTGCGGCCATTGAGTCCAGTGCCGACGGTATTTGCTGGACATTCAGTCCGATGGTGGATATTTGCCGTGATGCCCGTTGGGGGCGTGTGTCCGAGGGCAACGGTGAAGACCCGTTTCTGGGAGCAGCCATTGCGCAGGCCATGGTACGTGGTTATCAGGGAAAGGATATGAGCCGTAATGATGAGATTATGGCTTGTGTAAAGCATTTTGCCTTGTATGGTGCCGGTGAGGCAGGACGTGACTATAATACAGTAGATATGAGCCATCAGCGCATGTTCAATGAATACATGTTGCCCTATCAGGCGGCGGTTGATGCCGGTGTGGGCAGTGCGATGGCCTCTTTCAATGAGGTCGATGGCATTCCTGCCACTGGAAACAAGTGGTTGATGACGGATGTATTGCGTAAGCAGTGGGGGTTTGACGGTTTTGTAGTGACAGATTATACCGGAATTACAGAAATGACCGACCATGGCATGGGCGATACGCAGACTGTTGCCGCGTTGGCGCTGAATGCTGGTGTAGATATGGATATGGTGAGCGATGCATTTGTTGGTACGCTCAAGAAGTCATTGACAGAAGGAAAAGTGACAGAAGAAGCAATTAATGTGGCTTGTCGCCGTATTTTGGAAGCTAAGTACAAGTTGGGCTTGTTCGATAATCCTTATAAATACTGTGATGTGAAGCGTGCCAAGAAGCAAATCTTTACCAAAGAGCATCGTGCCGTTGCGCGTAAGATTGCTTCGGAGAGCTTGGTGTTGCTGAAGAACGAGGGTAATGTGCTTCCGCTGGCCAAGAAGGGCACTATTGCTGTGGTAGGTCCGTTGGCAGACAGTCGCAGTAATATGCCGGGTACTTGGAGTGTGGCTGCCGTATTGGAGAATGCTACTTCTTTGGCTGAAGGTTTGAAGGCGGTAGCAGGCGGTAAAGCCGAAATACTGACTGCGAAAGGCTGTAATTTGATGAGTGATGCCGAATATGAGAAACGTGCCACTATGTTCGGACGTTCTTTACACCGTGACAATCGTTCGGACAAGGAGTTGCTGGACGAGGCTCTTGCCGTGGCTGCCAAATCGGATGTTATTGTGGCTGCGCTCGGTGAGTCTTCGGAAATGAGTGGAGAGAGCAGTTGCCGCACGAATCTTGAAATGACGGACACCCAACGCATACTGTTACAGGAATTATTGAAAACGGGAAAACCGGTGGTACTGGTGCTGTTTACCGGTCGTCCGCTGGTACTGAACTGGGAGCAGGCAAACGTGCCGGCCATTCTGAATGTATGGTTTGCGGGCAGTGAGGCAGGTTTTGCCATCGGTGATGTATTGTTTGGTGATGTGAATCCGAGTGGGAAGCTGACTACGACTTTCCCGAAGAGCGTGGGACAGATTCCTTTGTTCTACAACCACAAGAACACGGGCCGCCCTCTTGCCGACGGTGCATGGTTCCAGAAATTCCGCAGCAACTATATAGACATAGACAATGAACCGCTTTATCCCTTTGGTTTCGGCTTGAGCTATACAACATTCTCTTATAGCGACGTGGCTTTGGACAAGACTAGCATGACGGATAAGGGCGAACTGACTGCTACCGTGACTGTGACCAATACCGGCAAGAGAGACGGTGCAGAAGTGGTTCAACTTTATATTCGTGACCTTGTGGGAAGTGTAACCCGTCCGGTGAAAGAGTTGAAAGGCTTTGAAAAGATTTTCCTGAAAGCCGGCGAATCTAAAAAAGTATCTTTCAAGATTACCCCCGAATTGCTGAAGTTCTACAACTACAATCTTGATTTTGTATGCGAGCCGGGTGACTTTGAGGTGATGATTGGCAGAAGTAGCCGGGACGTAAAGAAAGCAGCGTTCAAGTTACTCTAACTGATTCCCAAGGCGGCAATATGCAGCATTCGAGCCACTGCGTTGAGATGGCATTGTTGCTGCATATTGTCTGCATTTTCACTACAAACTATATGCAGTATTCTTGCAGTATTTGCCTGACTTGTGTGAGATAATATAATCTATTGAAAAACATGAAGAAAATATTTTTATTAATATTGTGTCTGTCCACCATGTACCCGGTTGTCAATGCCGGGCGGGTGGTTCAGAGTTTCAATGACGGCTGGTATTATGTTGCGTATAATGACAATCGGTTCCAGAAAGTGCGATGTCATGAGGAAGGTTGGGAACAGGTACATCTGCCGCATACCTGGAATACGGATGCCTATTCTACCCGTAACTACCGCAGGGCTTCTTCCTGGTATAAGAAAGAGTTCCGTACGGATGCCGCGCAGATGCGGGATAAGCAGCTTTACCTGAAATTTGATGCTGTCAATTCTCTGGCAGATGTGTACCTCAACGGCGAGCTGCTCACTACCCACAAAGGAGGTTACTCTGCCTTTACCGTAGACATTACGGATAAAGTAAGGACTGATGCCCCGAATCTGCTGATGGTGCACGTCAATAATCAGAACGACCGGATACCTCCTTTGTCCGGCGACTTCACCATCTTTGGCGGCATCTACCGCAATGTGTGGCTCATCAGTGCTGCAAAGCAGCACATCAGCCTTACCGACTATGCCTCTACGGGCATTTATGTCGATTTGCCTTCCGTGAGTGAGGATAGGGCGGAAATCAGTGTGCGTGGGACTTTGGTGAACCGTGATGTGCGGCGTGCGGTGTTGAAGTTGGACGTCGAGGTGCTGGATACCGATGGGAAGACCGTAGCCCAATCTTTGCGCAGCGTCCGGATAGATGCCGACGGGGCGTTCGCCTTCGAGGAGCGGTTACAGTTGGAAAAGCCACAGTTGTGGTCGCCCGATTCCCCTTATCTGTACAGCGTGAAAGTTTCTTTGAAAGATGTGCGTGGCAAGGTGTTGAAAGATGAGACACGTGTCCCTTTGGGGGTCCGCTGGTTCAGCGTGGATGCGCAGGAAGGCTTCAAGTTGAATGGGGAACCCCTGAAACTTATGGGAGCTTGCCGTCATCAGGACCAGATGCCGATGGGCATAGCGCTTTCGGATGAGATGCACCGCAGGGATATGCAGTTGCTGAAAGACATGGGTGTGAACTTTGTCCGTCTGGCACATTACCCGCAGGACGATGCCGTGTTGCGTGCTTGCGACGAACTCGGCATGCTGGTATGGGAGGAGATTCCGGTAGTAGATTTGATAGCTTTGGGTGACGAGTTCCGCGCGAATGCCACAAGCGCCTTGCGCGAAATGATTCGCCAGCATTACAACCATCCGTCCGTCATTATGTGGGGGTATATGAACGAGGCTGTCATCCAGCTGCAGTATCGGGTGAAGAAACAACGGCTCAACGGTTTCTACGAGAATACCTTGGCGCTTGCCCGGCATCTGGAGGAAACTCTGAAGAGGGAAGACCCCTACCGTCTGAGTACGATGGCCTACCACGGCAATCAGATTTACAATAAAATCGGTCTCAGCAATATCACCGACATTTCCGGTTGGAACCTTTATCAGGGCTGGTATGAGAACGACTTCAAGTCTTTCGACCGCTTTGTGGACGAAGAGCATCGTAAATACCCGCACCGTCCGTTAATAATCAGTGAGTTCGGTGCCGGTTCCGACCCGCGCTTGCAGTCGCTCGAGCCGCAGATATTCGATTTCTCCATGCAATGGCAGCAGTTGTACCTCGAATACTATCTGCCCGCTATCATGAGGCGGCCGTTCATAGTCGGCGCCACAGAGTGGAATTTCATTGATTTCAGTTCTGCCAATCGCCAGGAGGCTACGCCACACATTAATAATAAAGGGCTGATGTACAATGATCGCCGGCCTAAAGATGTGTTTTATTATTTTCAGGCATTTTTGCGTAAGGATATTCCGGTGCTGCACATTGCTGTGGATGACTGGAAGCATCGGACTGTGGTTTCGGACGGCGAAGCAGTGGAACATCCGGTGAAAGTGTATTCCAATCTGGATAAGGTAGAGCTGTCTGTCAATGGGAAAAAACTCTCTGTACAAGACATTGAGAATTGCCATGCTGGGTGGCGGGTACCTCTTGTTGTGGGAAGAAACACGCTTGTAGCATCCGGCATCTATCAAGGGAAGAAGGTGGAGCAGGTTTCGGACATTTTTGTGAAGATGCAGCCTCGCTATATCGCGGCAGCCGGCTCCGGACAGCTGGAACTTGCAGTGAACGTGGGCAGCAACTGTTTCTTTACGGATGACAAGAGTGATCTTTGCTGGCTTCCCGACCAAGCTTATACTCCTGGGAGTTGGGGCTACATAGGTGGAGAGATTTTCCGCCGTTCTCCGGGACGTATCGGAACCACTGCCGAAGTGAAAGACACCCGTAACGTTCCTTTGCTCCAGACCAAACGCAAGGGCATCAAAGCCTATCGCTTCGACTTGCCCGACGGCGACTATGAAGTGGAACTTCTTTTTGCTGACCTGAACGCACGTTCCGAACGGGTGACTTACGATTTGGGAGCTGTCGCTACCCTAGACAATGCCGATTTCCGCGGCAGTGTCTTCAATGTTTCTGTCAACGGTCGGCCTTGGTTGAGCCATTTCTCTCCGGCGATAGAAGTAGGCGGGAACCGTTGCATATCCAAGAAATTGCGTATTGCCGTAACCGGTGGAAACCTTACAGTGGACTTTGAGGCGGTGAAGGGAATGACGTTCTTGAATGGGATAAAGATATTCAGGATTCATTGACCTTCTATTTGCAAGGATGTTGTATTAACCGATAAATTGAGTGAAACATGAAACACAAACTTCTCACCGGGTCCCTCTCCTTCACAGTAGGGATGGGATTCAGCGCTTTGCCTGCCGTCGCGCAGCAATCTCCGGCTTCCACTGAGGTCAAGCCCAATGTAATCATTATCAACGTTGATGACTTGGGCTATGGCGACATTGGTTGTTACGGTGCCACCAAGGTCAAGACTCCCAATATAGACCGTCTGGCATCGCAGGGCCGTAGCTTTACGGACGCTCATTCATCCTCGGCTGTTTCCACGCCTTCACGTTATGGACTAATGACTGGTCAATATCCTTGCCGTGAGGATATTTGGGGGGCAATCTTCCTGAATCAGACTCTGCAAATTGATACGGCACGCACCACAATTGCGGATGTGATGAAACGTTCCGGCTATTCCACTGCCATCGTAGGGAAGTGGCATCTTGGATTCCGTACGGACGAAAAGATGGACTGGAACAAGGAACTGGCTCCCGGACCACTTGAATTGGGATTCGATTATTACTTCGGTGTGCCTATTCTCAACAGTCATCCACCTTTTGTTTATGTGGAGAACCATCATGTGGTGGGTTATGATTCCAACGACCCGTTTGTAAGAGGCAAGAGGGCAGAAACGGAGGAGTTCGATGAAAAATTCGGTATCAACTCTATTGGTGGAGCCACGGCTGCGCACCGTTTGTACAAAGACCGGGCTGTAGCCACTACTTTGAAAGACCGGGCCGTGCAGTGGATAAAGGAACATAAGGATTCACCTTTCTTCTTGTATTATGCTACCACCAACATCCATCATCCTTTTACACCGGCCGAACGCTTTGTAGGTACCAGTGAGGCAGGACCTTACGGTGATTCAATCCATGAATTGGACTGGGTGGTAGGCGAGATTATGCGTACCCTCGATGAGGAAGGGCTGGCGGGAAATACTCTGCTCATCTTCACCAGTGACAACGGGGGAATGCTGAATCATGGAGGGCAGAGAGCTTGGAAGGCAGGACACCATATCAACGGCAAGCTTCTTGGTTTCAAGTTCGGAGCTTGGGAAGGCGGGCATCGCATTCCTATGATTGTCCGCTGGCCGGGCAGGATTCCTGCGGGCAGCGTATCCAACCAGTTGATGTCCAATGTTGACATGCTTGCCACTTTGGCTGCCCTCACAGGATATGAATTGCAGGAGCAGGACGGGCCGGACAGTTTCAACATGCTTCCTGCCCTTGTCGGAAATCCCGGGAAAATGATTCGGGACCATATTATAATCTGTCCTTCCCAAAAGAGCCATCTTTCCATTCGCAAAGGGAAGTGGGTCTATATTCCGGCGCAAAACAGCGGCGGATTTACCGGAAAGAATGTCGGTGACCATGACTTGGGCGGGGCATCCGCTTTCCAGCTCACCCATCGGGTGAACAGCGATATAGAAAATGCCCGGATAAAGCCGGATGCACCCTCTGTGCAGCTTTACAATCTGGAGGAAGACCCATACCAGACCACAAATGTGTATGAACAGCATCCCAAAGTGGCACGCAGGCTGGCGCGGATACTGGAGGAGAAGATAAGGAAGTCGGATGCCACAAGAAAGTGACAACCGATAGATTGATGAAAAACATAATTTGAAAAATGAAGAATACCGTGATGAAAAAGTTTTTTGTAGGTTTATTCTCCCTTTTGATGGGAGTAGGCAGCGCTTTTGCGCAGACCAATATGTCTAGTGAAATGTATGACCTTGCCAAGATGAAGGAAGGCTTGCGCAACCGCCGTGTCAGCAGTTATGACCGTACGGGCAACAACCGTGACCACCTGAAGGCCATCAAGCCGGGCGAAACGGCTGTCTTGGCCGACATCAAGGGGGCAGGCGTAATCAACCATATCTGGATAACGATGTCTCCGGGACCGCGCCAGCTTTCCCGTAACGACATCATCCTTCGGATGTACTGGGACGGCAGCGACGAACCTTCTGTCGTGTCCCCCATCGGTCCCTTTTTCGGCCAGGGATGGAACGAACAGTATAACTATGCTTCTTTTGCCCTTTCTTCCGGTCCCAACGGTGGTACGGGTTTGTGCAGCTATTTCGCCATGCCTTTTGCCAAAGGTGCGCGCATTGAGATAGAGAATCAGACGGATGTCAACATCGGCGCCTTCTACTACTACATAGACTATGTGGAGATGAAGGAACTGCCCAAGGACATGGGGCGTTTCCATGCGTGGTTCAACCGTGAGATTACCGAAGCGCTTCCCGAGGGGGAGACCGAGTGGGGTTCCGTGGGTAAGCAGACGGAGAATAAGGACGGAGCCGACAATTATGTGTTTGCCGATATCAAGGGAAAGGGCCATTTTGTGGGATTGAATTATTATGTACAGTGCCCTACCCCCATGTGGTATGGTGAAGGCGATGACATGTGGTTCATCGACGGTGAAAAACAGTCTTCCTTGATAGGAACCGGTACGGAAGATTTGTTCAACACCGCCTGGTGCCCGAAAGAGCCCTACCAGCATATCTACTTCGGCTATCCACGTGTGAATAATGATGTCGGATTCTTGGGGCGTACACATGTCTATCGGTTCTTTATTCAAGATCCCGTCTTCTTTGAGAAAGGGCTGAAAGCCACCATTGAGCATGGGCACAACAATTGCCTGACCCTCGACCTGGCCACCGTTGCCTACTGGTATCAGGACAAGGCGACGGCTGTTCCCACCATACCCGACAAGGCGGGCCGTAAGCTGAAGCCGATGGTAAATAATGTGATGATGCACAAATGGCGTCATGAGTGGAGAAAGAATAAAGGGAATAAGGCTGACCTTTGGGGAAATGAATAAATTGCTGGAGGATATGAAATGAAGACATTATTAGTTATATCTGTTTTATTAGCATTTACTCTTTTGGGGCATGCCCAAATATGGAAAGTGCCTGAAGGTCATGAAACGCGGTGGACAAGTTTTG
>ENA-OOZN01001441-OOZN01001441.1-human-gut-metagenome-genome-assembly--contig:-NODE-1441-length-15766-cov-2.827700_pt1 | contig 15766 bp, 25 predicted proteins | sample MGYA00241187_ERZ501397 | MGnify/ENA primary metagenome ERZ501397 (study PRJEB25962, sample SAMEA2042921) | human gut metagenome | biome: human gut; feature: human-associated habitat; material: faeces... | reverse complement strand
TTTGCCACAAATAATACTGATATAAATAAGACTGATAAGAATGATACTGACAGGAGTAAGAGCCGCTCTTCGGAAAAGGAAAGCACCTGTCTGTACGGACGGTTTGGAAATGTCCGGCTTTCCGTGGAAGAAAACCGGGAGCTGCGGAAACTGTATCCGTATGACTTCCAGAGGATGATTGACCAGCTTTCTGCTTATATGAAATCCACTGGAAAAACCTATCAGGATCATTTCGCAACGCTTCTTCTCTGGGCAGGAAGGGAAGAACTGAAAACCGGTTCTGGAAGATATGACTTTGAGGAAGGAGAGAGTCTATGACAGATAGCAGGAATGTGGCTGATTTTCTTGGGGAAGACGGATGCCTCCAGTGTGGTGTATGCGGGAAACGGAAACAGCTGAGGATTAATTTTATGGGAAGGGACCGTGTAGTGGGCTGCCTGTGTGACTGCGAGGCTCAGGCAAGAAAAGAAAAAGAAGAGCAGCTCCGCAGGGAAGAAGCCCAGAGGGAGCTTTACCAGAGAAAATCGGTAGGACTTAGAGACCGGAGGTTCTGGGAATGGCGATTTGAAAATGATAATGGGTCAAATGATAAGATGCTCATTGCCAGGCAGTATGCAAAAAACTGGGAGAAGATGAAAAAAGAAAATGTAGGCCTTCTCCTAATGGGTCCGGTGGGGACTGGGAAGAGTTTTTTTGCCGGGTGTATTGCCAATGCCCTTCTGGAACAGGGGGAGCGGGTGATGATGACGAACTTCTCACGTATCCTGAATGAAATGACAAACTATCAGGCAGATAAAAACCAGATTGTGCAGAATCTGGTGGATTACCCGCTTCTGATTATTGATGACCTGGGGATAGAACGTAATTCAGAGTTTGCCCTGGAGCAGATCTATAACGTGATTGACAGCAGATACTGTAAAATGAAGCCTCTCATCATCACAACAAATCTTGGGTTGAATGATATGAAAGATGAATCGCTGGATGTAGCCCATAAGCGGATTTACAGCAGAATATTGGAGATGTGTGTGCCTGTCTATTGTGGCGGGGCAGACAAAAGAAGGGAAGAAGGAACGGAAAAGCTCGGTCGGATGCAGAGTCTGATCAGAGTCTGATCGGTTCTTTTTTGATGAAAGGGGTGATACCAATGGTCTTAGGTTGGGACAGCAAGTAATACGCTGAAAGGAGGGAAATTCATGCAGGAAGAAGTAACACAGAAAACGGTGACTTTTTGTGTGCGTACCACAAAAATGACGGCAGATGTGCTGAAAAAAGTGATTGCCGCATATCTACGGCATCAGAAACAGAAAAGTGCTGAGAAGAAAGCACAGAAAAATCAGCCGAAACAGGGGAAAATCACGGTGAAAGAGCTGGCAAAGCAGAATGCCGGGATGACGAATATTGAGATCACACCCAAGAACATCAAGTCCTTTGAACGGTATGCTAGAAAATACGGGATCAATTATGCCCTGAAAAAGGATAAGACCAAAGATCCGCCGGTTTATATGGTGTTCTTTAAGGGACGTGACCAGGATGCGATCACCGCAGCTTTCCGTGAATTTTCCCAGAAAGAGATCCAGAAGGCGAACCGCCCTTCCATCCACAAACGTCTGGCAGCATACAGGAGTATCGTTGCAGGGAAGACGAAGGGCAAAGCCAGGAATAAGCATCAGGAGGTATCCCGGTGAGAAAACTCACGATAGGGGGTCTGACCAACAAGCTGAAAGCAAAAGCCAGAGTTACGCTGTCCGCTTTGGATATGAAAAAGCTTATTCTCACCAATCTCCCGTACCTGTTCATCTTTTTGTTTGCAGACAGGGCATCCTGTCTGTACCGGGCAAGTCCTGGGGCAGATATGGGAAACAAACTATTATATGCCATGGAACACGCTGACCGGATCCTGACCGGGGTTCTGCCAAGTCTTTACTACGTGGATCTTCTGGTGGGGGCCGGGATTGCGGCAGTTGTGAAGATACTGGTCTGGCAGAAACAGGCAGATGCCAAAAAGCTCCGCAAAGGAGTGGAGTATGGTTCAGCCAGGTGGGGAACAGCAGAAGACATCAAACCATTTATAGCAGAGGATTTCTGGATGAACATTCCGCTGACGGCAACAGAATCCATTACCATGGAGAGCCGTCCGAAGAACCCGAAGTTTGCCAGAAATAAAAACATCTGCGTCATCGGCGGTTCCGGTAGTGGTAAAACAAGGTTTTTCGTAAAGGTCTCTATTATGATGATGAACTGTTCCATGGTCATCACGGATCCGAAGGGAACACTTATCGAAGAATGCGGAAAAATGTTAGCCAAAGGACCGCCAAAGAGAGACAAGCATGGAAATGTTGTGAAAGATAAATCCGGGAAGGTGGTGCATGAGCCTTATGTGATCAAGGTCCTAAATACCATTAATTTCTCTAAATCGCTCCATTACAATCCGTTTGCCTATTTAAAATCCGAAAAGGATATCCTGAAACTGGTGACGGTTATCATTGCCAACACCAAGGGAGAAGGGGAAAAGGCAACCGAGGATTTCTGGGTCAAGGCAGAAAAACTGCTGTATACGGCACTGATTGCCCTGATCTGGTATGAAGGGGACGAGGACGAGAAGAACATGAACACCCTGATCGATCTTCTGAATGAGAGTGAGACCAGGGAGGATGACGAGAATTACAAAAATCCAGTGGATATGCTGTTTGAGGATTTGGAAAAAAGGAATCCGGAACACTTTGCGGTACGTCAGTATAAAAAATACAAGCTGGCGGCAGGTAAGACAGCAAAATCAATCCTGATCAGCTGCGGTGCCAGACTGGCTCCGTTTGATATTGCCGAGCTTCGGGAGATCATGAGCTATGATGAGATGGAACTGGATAAGGTGGGAGACAGGAAGACGGCGCTGTTTCTGATTATGTCAGATACAGATACTACCTTTAACTTTGTGATCGCTATGCTGCAGTCGCAGCTTTTCAACCTGCTCTGTGATAAGGCAGATGATAAATATGGCGGCAGGCTGCCAGTCCATGTACGGGTTATCTGCGATGAGTTTGCTAACATTGGGCAGATTCCTCAGTTTGATAAGCTGATTGCCACTATCCGAAGCAGGGAAATCTCTGCTTCTATTATTTTGCAGTCACAGAGCCAGCTGAAGGCAATGTACAAGGATAGTGCGGACACAATTCTGGGGAATTGTGACACGATGCTGTTCCTTGGGGGCAAGGAAAAGACCACCCTGAAAGAGATGAGTGAGCTTCTGGGAAAGGAGACGATTGACCTTTACAACACCTCGGAAACACGCAGCAACCAGAAGTCATTCGGGCTGAATTACCAGAAAACCGGGAAACAGCTGATGACGGAGGATGAGATCGCAGTCATGGACGGCGGGAAATGCATACTGCAGATCCGTGGTGTCCGTCCGTTCTATTCGGACAAATACGATATAACCAAAAACCCCAATTACCGGCTCCTTGCGGATTACAGTGAGAAGAACCGGTTTAAGGTGGAAAAAGAACTGGATCCGAAGTACTCACCGAAACCTGATGATGAGGTGGAAGTGATGGAAATGGATCTTTCAGAAGACGGGAATGAGCAGGAAAATAATGAGGAAAGGAATAACTAACAGGGTGCGCCGGTATTGTTACCGGCGTTTTTCATTCCCGGTTACACCCGGCAAAGTTAGTTTTGGTGATTTATATGGCATTTTTTACCAGTGCAATTACTACTCTGAAGACCCTGGTCGTAGCAATCGGAGCGGGCCTTGGCGTATGGGGTGTCATCAACCTTCTGGAAGGTTACGGCAACGACAACCGTGCGACACGTTCGTAAGTGAAAAGCTTACGCACAAAGTCGAAGGGCAATTGTAGCCCGAAACTTTGGAGAACTGATATTCCGATGGGTGAAATGAGGGGGTAACGTCCCGAAGCGCCACCCTAATACTCCGAATGGCGGGGAGCATGCAACGGCTCTCTCCAAAAGTTTATAGAGCTCGGTGAAGTCGGCAGAGAGCAACCGTAAGACTGGTTTTCAGACCAGACACGAAAGCTGTCCAGAGGTGGATGGTGTTGCCTATATGCCGGGGGTCGGATATCCATGGTGAGAATGTATGAAAATACTGACGAAATTCTGAATGTACGAGTCTAAACGTTGATGCTGTCGAAAGGCAGTACACCTTTCATGGTGGTATCTGTGGGCGAGTAAAATTGGTTGTTATGAAAGTCCATGCATCGTTACAGGCGGTGCGGTTATGCATGACCAGATACAGGCTTAGAGGAAGAACCTAAAGATATCCAATGATAGGAATATCGGAACGTGGAAAGCTGGGAACACGGAGGCGGTTGCAAGCCAGTGATGTGGTGGATGGGAATACCTTCGCGAGAGGGCAATAACCATTCTTTATTCCAGTGAGAGTAGTGGCACAGTACCTGTGAAGCCGTATCCGAGGTCTTTGAGGACGGTTGCCCTCTGATGGCCGCCTATGATAGTTCCATCCTCGTTTATGATGATGGGGTCAACGTATCCGAATTCTTCAATGCTCCGCCTTATTTTCTGGTATTCCGCATCGTCCGGGGTCAGTGCTTTTCTTGGATTGTATTCTGCTGCCTTTAAGTCAGCCAGTTTCCTGCGTTCAGTTCTCAGTTTCTGGTCCATTTCCAAGCCTCCTTCCCGCTTTGCGTAACGAAATGGTTAAAAATTTTTTTATTTTATCGGCAAAAAAGCCGCGCCTTCCTCGCCCCGCATTGCATTTTGGGTCTGGGTAGTACCTACGGCGATGCCGTGCCCCGCCTGCACGCAAAAGAGGACACAGCGCAGGCTCTGATGCCTTGTGCCATGTCCTCTCTGAGGGGAGCAAGTGGAGTGGTTGGGTGTGACCGTGTGGTCTGTCCCCTTGTGCTCCACGCTACTACTATAGCACACCTCGATGTACTCTTGTGTACTCTCTTGTTCTTTCTTCTGTGTGCTGTGCTTCTGTGTGGTGCTGTGCCCTTGTCCTGTGGTGTGCCCTGTGCCTTGCCTGCCCTGCCTGTGGTGTGGCTGCGTGGTGCTGTGTCTGTGGTGTGCGGGTGCGTCCTAACCCTGCTCTCCCTGCCCCTGTGGGTGTGTGCTACGGTGTGCCCTGTACTCCCTGTGTCTTGCCTGCCTTATTTTCTTGGGGTAATACCTGCCCTATATATGGGGGTGCTATATGCGGGCCTTGTACACTCCCTATATGCGTGCCCTATTTTTTTAGGCTTGCTATTTATGATCCGTTCTGTACATACAGTAAAAGCCGGCCCTTGGATTCCGAATGCGGATTTCCAAAAGTCGGCTTGAATTTTCGATGTTCTGTTTTTCTTTTTGCGGAATTTTCCCCGGTAAAATTTCCGGCTTGATATTCTGCAATATATTAGCCTTGAATTATTCCACCTTTTCCACATCTCCTGTGTTTTTATCCACATTGTATTCTGCGTACTTAGTGCCTGTGAATAAATTCTCCGCATACTGTTCTTCGTCTTTGATGTGCTCGTATATTCTAACATTGAGCGTATCTCCTACGCAGGTTATGCAGGCTGTGGTATTAAGCGTGAAATTGACGACTGCATGGACTTCATTATCCGCCTTGAAATATTGCTTATAATAATCCGCTGCGTATTCCTCTGCTGATTTATCCCCTGTAACTTTTGCCAGTCTCCAATTTCCTGTCTTGTCATTTCTTACTGTGTCAGAGAATATGATGTCTACTCCATCAATTTCTGCGGGTTCGTCTTTTTCCTCTGTTTTTGGTTTGGTAGTTTCCGAAGCCTGTTCCGTGACCTCAGTATTCTGCTGCTCTGTCTGCTTTGGATTGCTATCATCTTTTTTATCATCGCTTGGCGATGCAATTATTCCGATGATGCATAAAACAATGATTGCGATCAGTACAATGCCGACCTTTTTTCGCTTCTTCTCTTTCATAAGAGACCTCCTTTTGGGGTAGAATTTTGTTTGTGCTAAATTGGCTATAAATAAGCCTTTTTGCAACTACAATTCTACCCCCCCCTACTCCGAAGTCAAGCAATTTCAAGGCTTTGAGGGTTCTTGGGAGGAGGCGAATTCCTGTAAAATTGACTGTACTTTTTTGTATGTAAGCAGCTTGTCAATTCCTGCGTTGTAGTATTTGTTGCACGGTGTCCTTGTCATATTTGCTTCCTTGCACACCTGCTTCCAACTCAAACAGTCAATGTGTCTGTATTCCAGTATGCTTCGTTCCGTGGAGTCCGTTGGTAAAAAATCCATGATCTTCATCACATTCAGCATGGTCTTTGCCATCTCTGCTTTCTGTGATTCGATTCTGTCCTCGATCTCCATTGCACGGATGACCTGCGTTGCCGGTCCGTCTCCTACGCTGTTGGTCTGGCTGCGTGGCACTGGGGAGTATTGCATCCCCTTTGTGCCGAGCATATTTTCTCTGAAAGTACGAAGTCTGGCTTCCAACTGCTTCTTTTTCATCTTGGCATAATAATATTGTCCGAGGTACTGTTTGAGAAGCAGTTTTTGTTCTTCTACCCCATTTGCCATGCTGTCTGGTGTCATAGTTTTCCTTCTTTCTAATCCCTGGGTTTGTCCTCCGCAAGGAAGTATGCTTTTCCGCCGAGTATCCTTACCTGCTTGAGTACCCGGTCTTTGTTCTCCCAGTCTCGTATCTCTACTCCACGCTCCTGCAAGATGTTGATCTGCATTTCTATGGATGAGAGCATTGCCGACACCGGAAGTTGTCTCATTACCTGCGTTGCGTCCGCCAGACTGGAATTCATCCCGAATGGCTTACGCTTTGGTTTACCTTTTGCCATATTTTTATATCCATCCTTTCACTGTTGCCACTATGAGGAATACAATGCCTGCGGCCATAGCAATTGGTGTTAAAAATATGACCAGTGCCGCTCCCCAGGTAGCAAACGCTTCTATGTATCTGGTTTCCTCACAGGTGTCTATTCCGCCACAAGGCTGACACATGACTCCGTCATCATTCATTCCGCCATAGCAGAGTCCATCGCATCCGTATTGTTTTTTTCTGCGTTCTCTTGCCTGCGCTTCAGTTTCTTTCTTTTTCATTTCTTTCCACCTGCCATTTCATGGATTATTGTGCGGACGATATGACCGATTACCTTTGGCTCATCCCAGTCGTCCGGTCCGCTTAATATGCACCCGCATATCTTGTGCTCCCCGAACTTCTCCACATTGAATGGGCAGCCATCGCATGAGGGGTGTGTATATTCATGATCCGTTCCCTTGCCTTCGATTACCTCATGCGTGTACTTCCTGCAGATAGTCGCTGCTTCTGTCATAAACTTTGCCCAGTAGAATGCCCACTTTGCATTGATTGCCTTTTTAAATATCTTACTTTGCCTGCCGATTTTCTTTTTCAGTCTCATCCTGCACCTCCTGTAATTTCTGACCGCACCACGGACAGTATGGATATATCTCTCTACATTTTCTGTACAGATTTGCAATTGCGGCCTGTCCGCAGTTCGGGCAGACCATTCTGCTATCTCCGAATTCATCTACCTTTTCTTCCGGCAGCTTTGCAGTTTCCTTTTCGCTGATCACTCTGTAACATTTCAACTTTCGCCCGATGATGTTGTGGTTAAATTCCACACCCACTCCGTCATCGTTGCTGTACCATACTCCGTGCAAGAACGGAATTCCTGCCCATTGCCCGATTTTGTCGCACATCACAATTCCGTATGCTTCCTCATCCGGACACCACACTGGCTGTCCTGCCATTTCCTTCAATTCCTCGATTGTCAATGGTTTTTGCTCCATCATCGCTCCTCCCATTCTTCACAATCCTTGCCGTCATCGTATGCCGTTTCTATTGCAAAGCCTTCTGCACTCTCATTGAAACATTGAAACTCTCCACAGCATTTTTTGTGCCAGTAGCAGGTGCCGCAGCACTTATTCTCATTGTCCATCCTGCATCCCTCCTTCCCAGTTCCACAGTCCTTGCTTTCCCTTTGCCGGAATTGGCTTATTGAATAATATTGCATCTGCCATTACCCATGCGTATCTGCCGATGGTATAATCTCCGAATGCTAACTCTGCCGGATTCTCTCTTTGCAGTTTTCTTCGATAGGCTTCATCGATCTGGAAACAATCCACGAGATTTGCTTTCCCGATGATTGCTCCTGTCGGTAGTTTATTTACTACACCTGAGTCCTGGAAGTGCTTCAATTCTTCCATCGGGATATGTAGCAGGATTCCACTGTGATCTGTTTTGGCTGCGTGGATGAGGATTTCTCCACGATAGCTTGTTTTCCATGACCGTGTTTCGTTATGTTTCTGCCCAGTCGCCAATAGCGTTGCCCATGGTTGCCATACTGTTATTGCTTTCACGATTCTTTCACTTCCTTCTTCTGCATTCTTCTGTAATATGCCTTGATAATCTGTCTATATCTGCGCTTTGGCTTTTTGAGGATTATGATGTTGAGGTGTTCGTCAGACACCGCCATATCATTGACTGGCTTTATTTTTACTCTCATCTTCCGCTCACTCCCTTCTTTAAAGCACACATGGTGCAAAGTCCTTTTGTTCCCTGCGCCTTGGCTACCTCTGCCAGTGGCAGTTCCCAACATTGCGCACCGCACTCTGGGCACTTGGTCAGCTTCCAGTCCTTGCGTCCTGTTGGCACATTTACCCTCAGCGGCATACAGTAATATCCGCCACGGTCAGTTGCTTTTCTCGGTTCGATTGCTACTCTCATTTTTGTTTGCTCCCTTGCTTGCTATTTCTGTGTCAGTTCCGGCAACAGGATTTCTGCCACTTCCTTTTCCGAAGTGACTACCCATGCCCTACCGCCTGCCTTGCGGATCTGCTTTATCGTCTGCTCCTGCATCTTACTCAGTACCCCGATGAACGGCCGCTTTACCTCGAATCCGTAATACCTGCCATTGATGATGCAGGTAATGTCCGGGATTCCCTGTCTGGAGTACGGGCCGGCTGCTTCTTTCCATGCGATGGCATTTGGTGCGTTATCCTTTATCCAGTCGAGGATTTTCTTCTGGAAGTAGCTTTCCTTTGGCATCTTCTCCCGGATGAATTTGTCGGCTGCTTCCCTGGTGCTTATACCCTTGTTATGCTCTATGGTGTAGTCCTGCAGTTCTTCGTAGGTTCTGAAGGAGGTATAATCCAGTTTTCCGCCACGCATTACATGGCGGATTGCTTCCTCTGCTGTTGGGTCTGGATACCCTTCTGCGTTCTTTGCTGTCATCGTCTGCCTCCTTAAAATCTGGCGGACACTCTCCCTGTGATGTGGAGTTTTCCGTTTTTCTCTACTGCATTGAAGTATCGGTGTCCTTTTGCCACCTCTGCCGCCAGTTCATCTGTGAGTGTGACGATTCTACGGTAATTGCCGCTCTTGGTTGTGATGAGTGCTCTTTCTCTATCCCACACTGGCTGATTGTTTTCTCCCATGACGACCTTCTCTACTCCATCTTCCACTGCCAGTTTCGGTACTGCTTCAATCTTGATGATCATGTCTCTCCATCTCCTTTTCGATTTCTTCTTTATGTTCCTCGTAAACCCTGCACTCAGTACAGGGTTTCTCCGGCTCTACGCATTTGTCCGAAAGAATGATACAAAACCACGGCAGACTTCCTTTGCGCTGCTTCTTGGCTCTGGCTCGCTCTCTCATCTGGGACAGCAGTTCCATCATGCTCATACTGGTGTCGCCTCCTCAAATACCGGGGCGGTTGGTGTTTATGTGTTTGCTTTTTTGATGGGAAGGAAGATTGTAGCGATTGAGATATGAAGAAAAGATGATGCAGCCGTTTTATAAAATCGGAAAATGGATCGCATCAAAAATGGTAAAGAAAGAAGATGTAAAATATCAGAAACTGGAACAGACACTGCAGTTTGTCGAAAATTCGGCAAAGGAAAAAGACGCTTTTGAATTTACCGCAAGAAGAATTGCAAAAGTAATGATGATTCTATTCTGGGGCACAGGACTTTGTTTTCTGGTAGCCGTTTTTACGGGAGAAGCAAAAGAAATTACGTTTCTTGCAAGACCTTCTTATGGGCAGGGAAGCATGGAAACGGATCTGGAAGTACAGGTAGAAGGGGAAGGAGAAGCACAGAAAATCCCGATTTTGCTGCAGGAAAGACAGTACAGTGACCAGCAGATCGATGAGTTTTTTCAGCAGGCGATCGAAGATCTGGAAAGCGTGATTCTCGGGGAAAATATATCGATGCAGGAAGTAAGAAGTTCCCTGGAATTTCCTTCTTCTGTTTTAGATGGCAAAGTGAAAGCAGACTGGTTTACAGATGATCTGGGTCTTATTGATGAAAAAGGAAACCTGGTCGGGGAGCCGACAGAGGGTGGTACGCAGGTACAGATTACAGTAAATTTTTCCTGTCAGGACAGAGAGATGGACTACCGTTTTTCTGTGTGTGTTTTTCCGCCGGTGCGTTCGGAGGAAGAGAAACAGCAAAAACAGATTCAGGAACTTTTACAGAGTGAAGAACAGAAAAGGGCGCAGGAAGAACAGCTGAGGCTTCCGGGTGAAATAGAGGGCAAAAAGCTGGAATGGAAAAAAGAAAAAGAATCGCCCGTGCAGATGATTGCGGTTCTGGTGGTTATCACAGCATTGTGTATCTGGATGCTGGAAGAAGAAAGATTACAGGCAGCAGTCAAGAAAAAGCAAACGGCTCTTACCATGGAATATGCTTCCTTTCTCTATAAATTAATGGCATTGCTGCGGGCAGGGCTTACAATCCGGGGAGCTTTTGAAAGGCTGGCACAGAGCAGACAGGTCCGTGAGCACTATATAGACGAAGAAATACGGCGTTGCTGCAACGAAATGAAAAGTGGGGTTCCGGAAGCACAGGCATATGAAAATTTTGGCAGAAGATGTCAGCTTCCGGAGTACATCAAAATGGGAACGATACTGGCACAGAATCTGAGAAAAGGTTCTGATGGACTGGCGGATCTTCTGGAGGCAGAAGCTTTGCGGGGAATGGAAGAGCGGCATCAGCTTGCACGAAAACTTGGAGAACAGGCGGGAACGAAACTCTTATTTCCAATGATGCTGATGTTTGGTGTGGTGTTGATTATTCTGATGGCACCGGCACTGATGTCATTTTCATTTTAGAATTACTGTGCATCTTCTGGGAAAGGAGGTGAAAATATATGACACATGTGCAGGCATTTCTGAAAGATGAGCAGGGAATTACAACGGTAGAAATTATCCTGATTCTCGTTGTACTGATCAGTCTGGTCATCATCTTCAAAAAACAGCTTACCAATCTGGTAAACAAAATCTTCAGCAAAATCACAAGTCAGAGCAACAGTATCTGATCCATTCAGTATCTGAAAAATCCAACATGAAAACATTTAGAGAACATTTAAAAACGCAAGAATGCACAGAAATTTCGCCAGATGAATATCAGCAAAACAATTACTCACCACTTGCAGAAGTGGGAGTCTTCTCGACTGAGATAAAAATCATGTGTCTGGTCTCATGTGCAGCATAAACTCGGGAGGGGAGTAAATGTATAGAAATAAAGGGACAATTACGGTGTTCCTCAGTTTGATCAGTATGCTGTTTTTGTCCCTTTTCTGTACGATGGCAGAATCGGTAAGGGTGCAGGCAGCGAGATTTCAGGCAGCGGCAGCTTTTGATATGGGATTGTTTTCCATTTTTGGAGAATATGACAGAGTACTTCTGGAAGAGTATGATCTGTGGTTCCTGGATGGGAGCAGTGAAGAGCAAAAAATCAGAGAAGTGCTGGAGACAAAGATGGAAAAATATATTCAGCCAAATATCAATCCCAGATATAATCTGGTAGCAGGAAGAAGCTGGGATGTATTTCCTACAGAGCTTGATAGATGTACGGTGGATAAGTATGCTCTTGCGACGGATCACGGTGGACAAGTGTTTTACAGTCAGGCTGTGGAAAATCAGAAAGAACTGTTTGTCGGGGAAGCGGCATCAGCTTTAAAGAAAAATATAAAACAAATGGAAGAGGGGCATCAAAAAGGAGAAGAATATCAAAATGAAGAACAGAAAGCAGATGAGGAGTATCAAAGGGCACAGGCTGCTCAGATGGAAGAAAAAAAACGACAGGAATCCGAAAAAGAAAATGCCGAAAAGCAGGAAGAGTCGGATACGGATATAAAGGAAACAGAGGCTGTTCAGGCAAAAGTGGAGAATCCGCTTGATCAGATAAAGAAAATCAAAAGTATGGGGATTTTAGGTCTTGTCCTGAAAGATGGTACAGTGGTTTCCGATAAGACAATAGAAAGAAAAGATCTGCCGTCTGAGCGTAACCTGCAAAAAGGTTCACTTCTTGTCGATGAAATTTCTGCGGATCCAGTTTCAGAAGCCATTTTTTTGAATTATCTTCAGAAACATTTCCAGTGTGCAGTTGATGAAGGAGGAAAGCATCAAAAGGGAAGCAAAGAACACAGTCTTTCTTATGAACTGGAATATATCATCGGCGGACAGAAAAGTGACAGAGAAAATTTAAAGAAAACAGTCAATCGCATTCTGCTGATCCGTGAAGGTATGAACTATGCTACGCTGGCAAAAAGTGCCAAGATGCGAGGGGAAGCGATGGCACTGGCAGCTGCGATCACAGGGGCAGCAGCACTGCCGGAATTTGCAGGAGCATTGCAGAAACTGCTGATGCTTGCCTGGGCATATGGGGAAAGTCTGCTTGATGTGAGAACGTTGCTTGCAAAAGGAAAGGTTCCGATGCTCAAAGCAGAAACAGAGTGGAAACTTCCTTTAGAAAAGCTTGGGATGCTGGCGGAGGTTTTGAAAGAATATGATGCCGGCGGCGGAAGCGGGCAGTCTTATGAAGATTATCTTTCTGGTTTATTGATACTTGGAAAAAAACAGCATCGCAATTTGAGAGTGCTTGATCTGATCGAGTGTAACCGGAGAATGGAAAAGGGCGGAGAAACCTTTCGGGTGGATGCACTTGTGGCACAGGCAGAGGCAAGTGCAGACTTTGAACTGGCTCCTGTTTTTCTGAGGGTTCCGGCAGTCTGGATGCATGTCAGAAATCAGGGGACTGCTTATACAATAAAAGGACAATATGGCTATGGGCAGCCGTAGAAAAGAAGGTATTTAAGGATGTTCTTTCGGAGAATTTCCCGTATGAAACGCAGAGAGAAAGAACATAAAAATTTGAAAATGAAAGGAGGCGTGCTCTCTGTCTGGTTCAAAATTAAAAATATTAAATCATTTAACAGACATCCCCCTGGCTGTTATCAAAAAATCCGGGAGAACATCCTTAAGTGCCAGTCTTACAGTGGAAACTGCACTTGTGCTTCCGATTTTTCTGTATCTGATGCTTGGTGTACTCTTTTTTGTTCAGTTTATGGAAACAGCCGGAGCTACGGAACAGAAAATCCATGACCGGGCAAAACAGATGGCAGTCTATGCTTATGCTTCACGGAAGATAACAGATCAGGACTTTCATCTTGGATATTCTACTTTTTCAGGAAAAGAAGATGAAATTGATCTGGTGGCGGCGTATCGAATCAGCAGTCAGATGCCGGTATTTTCTTTTGGAAAACCACAGATTATCCAGAGAGGATTTGTAAGGGCATGGACCGGAAGGGATTTTCGCAAAGAACTGCAGAAAGAAGGAAATGAAGAAAGCAAAGAGAAGGTTTTTGTGACCGCACATGGTACCGTTTACCATAAAAGTCTGAAGTGTACTCACCTGCGGCTGTCTGTGGAGCAGACAACGGTTACACAGGCAGAAGCCAGAAGAAATCGATATGGAGCGAAATATTATGCCTGTTCATGCTGTAAATCCGGAGTTGGTGCAGCAGTTTATATTACAGATACCGGCAATCGTTATCATGCCAGACTGTCTTGCAGCGGATTAAAGAGAACGATCCGGGAGATACCGCTGTCAGAGGCAGGGAAACGTAAAGCCTGTTCAAAATGTGGAGGGTGATCATAAAAATGAAGAATCAGATTGTTTATATTCTGCCGGGAATATTTCTGCTGATAAACGCCTGGTATGATATAAGAAAACGAAAAATATTATTGCACAGTATATGGATATTTACAGTTTTGTGGATTCTTTTTCTGATGTTTGTGGATAAAGAGAAAATCTGGCAGGCATTTGGTGGAATACTTCCGGGAATGTTTCTGCTTGCCAGTGCTTATGCGACAAGGCAGGCCATTGGCTATGGAGATGGACTGGCAGTTTGTGTGTGCGGTCTGTATCTTGGAATGGGACAGACCTTTGCGATGTTGTTTTATGCATTGCTGTTCTGTTCCGTGGTTTCAGCTGTTATGCTGGTGTGTAAAAAGAGGACTTACAAGACAGGCGTGCCATTTGTGCCGTATCTGATAGCGGGATATTTATGCACGTTTTTGTAATGACTGGGACGGAGATGAAAATTATGCAAAAAATCAAAAGAGATTTGAATGGAAGTTTTACGGTGGAGGCTGCACTGCTTATGACAGTGCTGATTCCGTTGCTTACCGCCCTTATTTATCTTGGATTTTATCAGCATGATAAGGTCTGGATCGCAAATAAGACGAGAACAGAGGCGATGGAAGCAGCCCTGGACACAGACAGAAAAAACCAGACGGACTGGAGCGGAGTACTTGCCTGCGGCAACGTTTCCGGTGGTGTAAAACGTGGAAAAAATAAAGTGACAGCGACAGGAAAGGCAACGTTCAGAATTCCGGGATTTGTGGCACGCTTCTTTATGGGCGGGCAAATGGAAATAAACAGTAAAGCGGAAGTATCCGTTAAAAATGCAAAAAAACAGATTCAAAAATATCGAAATTTGCAGCGGGCAGGGGAGGGATAACTTTATGGATGTTTCTTATCGCAGAGATAAAGATCATAATTATATGATACTGGATGCTCCGGGGGAACTGACCGGCGAGGAATATCAGGTACGGATGCTGGTTGGAAATCATATTCCTCATTTATTAAAATGCAATCGCCGGATGATGGACGGAAAAGCGGTCTTTTTTTATGAGGTTACCGGAATGCAGCCGATGTTCCGTGTGTTTGAAAAAAGGCAGATCAATCAGGAAGAAATGGTTGAACTTTTGCAGGATATCAAAGAAGCACTGGAAAACACCCAGAGATATCTTTTAGATGGAAACCAACTGCTCTTTGAACCGGAATTTCTCTTTTTTCATACGCAGACACGGGAATGGAATCTGTGCTATCTTCCGACGTATGATGGAAATATGACAGAGAGTTTTCGAAAGCTCTCAGAATACCTGTTAAAAAGACTGGATCACAGTGACGAACAGGCAGTGATGCTTGGATACGAAGTATACAGCAAAGCATCCGAAGAAAATTATCGGATATCGGAAGTGCTGCAGATGATTTATCAGGTTGGACGGAAAAATTGTGCTCAGGAGGAAGGATTGCCGGAAGACCCGGAACAGTCAGAGAAAGTGAAAATTTCAAAAGAGTCGGAAGTTTCTGAACAGGAAAACTTTGAAGATCTTTGTTCCGAGGATTCGTTTTTCGAGCAGGAAGAATCAGAATACACGATTCCGGAAAATATTGAGAACATCAAGACTGCGAAGCAGAGAGAAAAAGGCATTTCTAAAAATGAGAATGATATGCAGAGAAGGACGGATAAATATAGAGGTCAGGCGGAACAAAAAAAACAAATTCAGAATAAAAAAACAACCGGCTTAAAAAAATCAATGAAACAGAAAAAAACAGCCGGGCGTAAAAAAGCAGCCAAATATAAAAAATATGCAGGCTATGTAGTAATTTTTATTCTATTGGCAGCAGTGGCAGCCGTACTGGTGGAATTTGAGGT
>ENA-OOZN01001437-OOZN01001437.1-human-gut-metagenome-genome-assembly--contig:-NODE-1437-length-15793-cov-3.374126_pt1 | contig 15793 bp, 11 predicted proteins | sample MGYA00241187_ERZ501397 | MGnify/ENA primary metagenome ERZ501397 (study PRJEB25962, sample SAMEA2042921) | human gut metagenome | biome: human gut; feature: human-associated habitat; material: faeces... | reverse complement strand
TGATAAATATCCGGGGCTTAAAGAACTTGTTGTTAAGATGACTGTAGCTGCGGTATTTTATGCCGGATGTGTTAGATATATAAGTCCGCTTAATTCTACAAGATATTATTATCCCGCGGACATGCTTGAGATACTGGTCGTGATAGTCTGTGCAGTTTATCTTGCTTCACTGGCATGTAATAGGTTGGTAAATATACTTGTATGCACAGTGCTGCTTGTGGGAAATATCCTTCTAATGGTAAATGGTTTCGGAATTGATTATTATGGTGAGGGTCCGCAATATGATGCACAGCGAAATATTCTTAGTCAATATGGAAAAATTCCGTATATTGTAGTTGGAGGAGAGAGCATAGAAGTATCGGGCTCGCTTCAAAATTTCCTTATGGCATCGGATATTATCCGTATTACGGAAAATTATGAAGCTGACGGCAGTGAGGTTTTAGGCGAAGCAAAACAGTTCATTATAGTGTGTCAGGGGGATGGAAATGGGAACAGTGAAATTGCTGACTATGGTCTGTATTATTATATTATGAGTACCGGGAACTTTGCGGGCAGGGATTTTCTGCTCAGAAGCAATGGCTTGAATTATTATATTGCACACAGAAAGTGACTAAGGATGACGTTTGGAAAGGTGTAAGTCGTATGTCAACTTTTAAGAAAAAAATAAATATTATAGCTGTCTTGTCAAAAAAGAAAAAATCGGAGGCATATATTGTTAATTTTGAAGGTGGGACAACATTTTTTAAACTTGTAAAATATAGTGGAAACGACAGGCTGGAGCTGTATACCTGTTTAAAGAAGATTGATTCGCCTTACCTTCCAAAGATAATAGATATCTGGGAGCAGGATGGTCGTGTATGGGTGTTGGAGGAGTATGTATGCGGGAAATCACTCCGCGAGATAATAGACAAAGAAAATATATCAGGAGCAAAGGTAAAAAGCTTCCTGCTCATGCTCTGTGAAGCATTGAAGGTTCTGCATAATAATGAGCCAAGGATTGTTCACAGAGATGTTAAGCCTGAGAACATAATTGTCACAAGGGAGGGCGGTGTCAAGCTTATAGATTTTGATATAGCCAGAATATATAAGGAGTACAGTGAACATGACACCTCGCAGCTGGGTACAAGAGATTATGCATCGCCTGAACAGTTCGGATATATGCAGACCGATGAGAGGAGCGATATATTTTCTGCCGGGATTGTGTTAAAAGAGCTGTATGCAGCATGCAAAAATAAGAGACCATACAGGAGGCATGTGCAGAAAATAATAAAAAAAGCGACAAGATTTGACCCGGAGAACAGATATTTGAGGATAGATATCATGGAGAAGGATATTAAAGAACTTTATTTGGGGAAAGTGGGAAGATTTGCCCTGCTTCTTGCGGCGGCATTTATGTTTACGTTGGTGACGGGTATTGTGGCGGCATGGATGAGCGGCATCTTTAACCTATGATGAAATACAACAGCACTAAGGAGTGGGGATGGATACGTTGATTTCGAGAAAGACGACGCAGGAGCTGTCAAATGAGATAAATACTGCAAAGAACGTGGATGTATATATAAAGCAGAATGAAAGGGAGCTTGACGATACAAAACTGTCGGAGTATCTTAACAGGCTGCTTCGCAAATACAAAGTGACCATGAGCGAAGTATTTAAAAGAGCAGGGATGAGTGATACCAACTATGGTTATGAAATTTTCAGGGGAGATAAGAAAAATGTGTCGAGGGATAAGCTGATTCAGATATGCATGGGCTTTCCGCTCAACTGTGAGGAGGCGCAGAGAGTTCTTCGCCTTAGCGGAGCTGGAACATTATATCCAAGGATTCAGAGGGATGTCTGTATAATGTTTGCGTTGAGTAACGGATACGATTTATATATGCTGAATGAACTGCTGTTTGAGCATGGGGAGAAAATAATAATATAGGTAAAAATGCTATTGACCTAAAGTAAGGTTTAAGTGCTATAATTCAATCAGAATTGAACGCAGAATAAGCAATCCCCCGCTTCAAGTGTGTAGAGCACTAAGCGGTGGGTAAGGGGGATGCTTATGTCCGCTTTACTTTATGAAAAGGGGGGCATTTACAATGTCTGATAAGAATGCAGTGCCGGGAACTGACGGCAATTTATATGTTCCTTATGAAAAAAGAACCGGTGAGAAGTCGGTAGTATATTTTACAAGAGATTTGTCTCCGGAGGGTCTTAAGAAGATTTATGACCGTGTGTCAAAGGGAATTGAAGGAAAGGTGGCAATCAAGCTCCACACAGGCGAGGCTGAAGGTCCTAATATCATACCGCGCCCTTGGGTTAAAGAGTTATATAATGATAAGCTGCCGGATGCTACGATAGTTGAGACTAATACATATTATGAGGGAAGCAGATACACAACCGAGGCTCACAGAAAGACTCTTGAGACTAATGGCTGGACATTCTGCCCAGTGGATATTCTTGATGAGGATGGTGCGACGACATTCCCTGTCAAGGGAGGTAAGTGGCTTGATGAGATTCATGTCGGAAAGAATCTTCCGAATTATGATTCACTGCTTGTGCTCACACACTTTAAGGGACACACCATGGGAGGCTTCGGAGGTTCTAACAAGAACATCGGAATCGGCTGCGCGGACGGAAGAATTGGCAAGGGAGAGATTCATACAATACCGGGTTCTGACAATATGTGGTCTATCGGAAAAGAAGCGTTCATGGAGAGAATGACAGAGTCAACCAAGGGCACAATCGACCACTTTGCGGGACATGTATCATATATCAATGTTATGAGAAATATGTCTGTCTCCTGTGACTGTGAGGGGTGTGAGGCTGAGCCTGTCGTGACTCCGGATGTCGGAATTCTTGCAGGCTATGATATTCTTGCTGTTGACAATGCCTGCGTGGATGTCATCTATAATCTGCCTGAGGGCGGCGGAAAAGCCATGATAGAGCGCGTGGAGACAAGACATGGTCTTAGACAGCTCTCCTACATGAAGGAGCTTGGAATGGGCAACGACCTATACACAATAATCGATATCGACAATGGCGATGCCGAGATTACGGTCGAGGATATCACAAGGGGAATTGAGCCTGTCTGGACACCTGACGAGTTCAACACCTTCCTTGGAAGAAACAGGGCAAGACTTAAATAATCGTCAATAAAGATAGTATTGATTATTGCCTGCTCGTTTCTATGTGGGTATGGTGCTGAATTGTTAGAGAAAAAGTCATGTTAGAACCAACATTCCTGCAAGGAGAACAGATCAGTAAATGGTGCAATGGAGCGGCAGAGGACAAGGTACTTATCCCAAACGGATATGTAGGAAATCCAAAGGGCAGCCAATATATTGAGATAAATTTGAAAGAGGCAGACAGGCGGATAAATATGCTCCTTTTTTATGTTCGTGTATATTCCGGATATTACGCCGGGTATGGCAACAGCAGGTTGCTTTTCAGAACATGAATTTGTCGATATAATAAGGTTATGGAGGTGATGACTATGGAAACAAAAAATATTATTTTGAAACTTCGTACTGAAAGAGGAATGTCACAGGACGAGCTGGCAGATAAAATCATGGTAACAAGGCAGGCAGTATCACGTTGGGAAAATGGTGATACAGTTCCAAATACTGATACACTTAAGCTCTTATCAAAAGAATTTGATGTTTCCATCAATACGCTTTTGGGAGAACCCAGAAAGCTGATCTGCCAGTGCTGTGGAATGCCAATTGATGATGATTCCATATTGGGACGTGATAAAGATGGCACATTAAATGAGGAGTATTGCAAATGGTGCTATGCAGATGGAACATACACATATAATAATATGGATGAATTGATTGATGTGTGTGTAAAGAATATGGTAAATGAAAACTTTACCGAAGAACAGGTACGTTCTTATCTGAAAGAAATGCTTCCCCAATTGGATTACTGGAAAAGGTATGATGAACTTAGTGACAATGGGCAGTTTGAAGAGTTTAAAATGCAGTTGATAAATGAAATAAATGATCTGCATATAGACGGACTTCCAAGGGTAGACAAACTAAATGCACTTGTGGGGAAATATGTGAATCTGGAATATACTCTGCCTAATGGACAAAAAGTGAAATTCCTTGATGATCAGAAAACCTATCTGGGGAACCAACTGGAGTCTGAATTCGGAGGAGACAGATGCTTTGGCATTCTGGCAGGTATGGATTTTATTCTGGTATGTACATATGAGAAGAATGGTGAAAATCCGGAGCTTCTGATTTATAAAAAGAGATAATGTTAACAAAAAGAAAATTTCAGCTAACAAAATAGTGGTTTAAGCCGCTACTGCTTCCGGATGAAGTGCATTCCGCAGATATCTCGGTAGTCTTGATTCAAAATCAGCAGTAAATACAGCCAACTGCTCATTGCTGAGCTTTAGGATTTCCTGAAGGCTTGCCATTAAGGCATCCATCAGGATACTAAGTGATCTGCAGAAAGTAATGGGGTTCTTTTTTGGAAAAATATTGTGTAGGGGTCATGCCGTAGTGTTTTTTAAAAACCCGGTAAAAATAAGAAACGCTTTGGAAACCACAGGACTTGCTGATGACAGAGAGAGAATTGCCGCCCTGTTCCACCTGGTGTATGGCATGACGGAGGCGAAGCTTATTAATATATTCTTTTACGGTGAGGGATTCTGTCCGCCGGACAGCCCGGTGGACATAGCTTTCGGACACACCGCAGGATTCGGCGATATCCCGGACGGTCTGAAGCGTTGTATAGTTTGCGTTAATATAATTAATGATCCGCTGAAAACCGGAAGCTTTATTCTCACTGACAGAAATTTCATTTTCAAGAGGATACTGATAGCGAAAAGCTGCCAGATCTGTAAGAATCTGTGCAAGCAACAGGTAGGCAGTGGGAGATTTGCAGCAGGAAGCTGCGTTCCAGTCGACGAGCTTTTGTCTGTAATCCTCGGGAATGAAAATAATCGGTGCCTTGAAACAGGTCAGGTAGGAAGATACTACGGCAGGTAAAAAGTATTTTTCAAGATAGACTTTTGAAAAATGGATGCAGATCCCGGTATAATCCGTGTCACCGACGCTTCGGTGAGAGATATTGCTCTCAAACAGGCTTGCCATGCCGGCTTTTACCCGGTAGGTGATATCGCCGATGGTAACCAGACGCTCCCCGGAGAGCAGAATATAGATTTCATAGTTGGTGTGGTGATGCGAATAGGGCATGGACCATCCTTTTTTTGTATCTTCATAGGAAATTTCAAAATCTTCGCATAAAAAAGTTCTTCTATCTGTCATTTCTGATTCACTCCTCTCAGGTATTATGATGTCGGGGTCAAAAGCCCTTAACTTTGATGCCTACGGATTGTTCCGTGCTTATGGGCTTAGACCTTTCGCCCCTGGCATCATATTATATCAAAAAGGTTCAGAATAATGCAATAAATATAAAAAATAGTTCATGATAGTGAATTTAAAACACTAAAGTTAAGCTATATAATGATTCCGTGATCAAGGAGAAAACATCAGAAAATTTACTATGGATCTGCTAGGGGATTTTCTGTATGGAAAAGGGTCTGTGGGATGGAGCTTATATGAGAATATTGTTGAATGGAAAATGGCATGTAGTACTGGAGGACGGAACCACGGGACAGATGGATCTGCCGGGGACGTTGGATGAGAACGGGATCGGACATAGAGATGTGGGGGCGAATCAGTGGCATCCGGATGCGGTACTGGGGAATGCGGCGGGAGAGATAGACAAAGATGCACCGATCGCTACGAGATTTACCAGGCGGCATACCTATGAGGGAGAAGCCAGGATCAGTCGTAAGATAACGGTACCGGATTACGGAACCGACAGGCTGTTCGTACTGGCGGAGCGGGCACGGGCACTCCGGCTGCTAGTGGATGGAGAAGCGTGTTCGGTGTTCCGGCAGGGGACACTAAGTACACCTTATATTTTTGAACTCACCGGGGCGGCACCGGGAGAACATGAATTTACGTTTCTTTCGGATAACAGCTATCCGGGAATGCCCAAAGCTGCCATCTATTATTCTTCCGCAGCGACGGATGAGACACAGACAAACTGGAACGGGATACTTGGCGAATGCAGCATGTATACCAGACCGCAGAATTTTATAGACAGCCTCCGGGTATATCCGAGAGCGGTGAAAAAGGAAGAGAAAAATAAAGCAGGCGGATATGTGCTGGATGTATGTGTGGAACTGGCACCTGGCGCAAAGAAAGTATATAAAGATGCGAAAATCATATTACAGTCAGAGGCTCTGGCGGCAGGAGAGTTAGAAGACACACAGACATTGACGGAAATTATCAGCTATTCCGGGGAGGGATTAGCGGAAGCCGGAACAGATAAAGAGGAGAATCCGAAAACAATGGAAATCTGGTTCCGTGATCTGCCTCTGCGGGAGAATGTGAAACTGTGGGACGAAGATGAGGGCAATCTCTATGAGATGGCTGTAACCCTGGACAACGGTATGTCAGCAGAAGATAAAGGCGGTAGCACTGCTGAGTGCAGGACCCGTTTCGGCATCCGCTCTTTTGGTGATAACGGCAGCGGCAGACTGGCACTGAACGGTAGGGCAATTTTTCTGCGGGGTGAGGCAAATTGCGCAGAATACCCGGAGACCGGGCATCCACCCATGACAATTCCGGAATGGAAAGAGATGTTATTAAAATATCGCAGTTATGGAATCAACTTTGTAAGATTCCATTCCCACTGTGAGCCGGAAGCTGCGTTTGCGGCAGCGGATGAACTGGGAATGCTTCTGCAGCCGGAGCTGTCTCACTGGGATCCGAAGGATGCCTTTGGAACGGAGGAAAGCTATCGGTATTACCGGGCAGAACTTGTGGACCTATTGAAAACCTATGCCAATCATCCCTCTTTTGTAATGCTGACACTGGGCAATGAATTGCAGGCACAAGATGAAGGCAGAGAACGGATGCGGGAACTGGTCAGAACGGCGAAAAGGATGGATCCGACCAGACTGTATGCGAACGGATCCAATGCCTTTTATGGTGAAGAAGGATGTGACCCAGAGAGCGATTTCTATACATCGCAGAGTTGCAAGGATGTGGTGATCCGCGGAACATTCTCCGGCATGCGGGGGTATCTCAATGAAAACTATCCCTCCGCAGATCGAACCTATGATGAGGCGATGGCAGAGATACGAAAAGAGTATCAGAAGCCGGTATTCAGTTTTGAAGTGGGGCAGTTCGAAGTGCTGCCGGATTTTGAGGAGCTGGAAAGCTTTCATGGAATATCGGATCCGGTGAATCTGAAACTGATCAAAAAACGTGTAGAGGAACGGGGACTTTTGCCCACATGGGAAAAATACGTAGAAGCCACCGGAGAACTGTCGAGGCTGGCATACCGGGAAGAGATTGAAGCAGCTATGCGGACGAGAGAGCTTTCAGGGATTTCGCTCCTCGGACTGCAGGATTTCCCGGGGCAGGGGACGGCACTGGTAGGCATGATGAATTCCCATTTAGAACCGAAGCCCTATGATTTTGCCAGACCGGAAAGGTTCCGGGAATTTTTTCAAGAGTGTAGGATTTTGGTAAAGCTGCCACATTATACCTATGAGGCAGGAGAACGGCTGATCGCAGAAGTGGAAGCAGCGAATTTCGGCAAGAGAAATATCGAAGGAGTATTTTGCTGGACCCTTGCGGGAAAAAAGAGTGTGTCTGAGAATGGAAACTGTGAGCCGGCGGAGATAAAAAGCAAAAATACAGTTATCGCAACCGGAGAAGATACAGAGATAACAATCTGCCGCCCTGGAAGTTATACAGAGGTAGGAAGTCTGGATATTCCGCTCGACTTTGTGGAGAAGAATACCGCACTCATACTGACGGTGAGTATCGGTGACAGTATCAGTGCTTATCCGATATGGGTGTATCGAAAGACCACTCCGGTATGCCCAGAAAATGTATATGAGACCAGAGCCTTTGATGTGAAGACGAGAGAAATCCTTCAAAATGGTGGAAGAGTCTATCTGTCTCCGGATGCAGACAAAGAGAGTCTGCCCAATTCCATTAAAACACAGTTTACGACGGATTTCTGGTCGGTGGGAACTTTTGCAGATCAGGAAGGCGGTATGGGGCAGCTGATCGATACGGAGCATCCAATTTTTAAGGAATTTCCGACGGATTTTCACACGGACTGGCAATGGTGGATTATGGCAACGAAGCGGGCGGTGATTCTACCGCATCCCATGAAGACGATTATTACGGAGATGGACAGCTATGCATTCTTACGTCCCATGGCACAGATGATAGAGTTTCGATGCCTGAAGGGAAAAGTATTGCTATCCACCATGGAATTGCATAAGAGTCAGCAGTATCCGGAGGTGAGGGCACTGCAGGCGTCAATTTATACGTATCTGTCGGGAGAGAATTTTGAGCCGGCGGAGGAAATAACGGAAGAAGAGTTAAGCATGCTGGTGCGAGGTTAAAATAATATCGGGCGGCGGAAAGAAAGCTGCACGGAGATAAAAGGAGGAAACCATGAATAAGGTTCAGGTCTGGGAAGAAAAAGTGATCATTCCCACATACGAAGCAGGAAAGCCGGATAAGAATCCGATGTTTTTGGAGAAACGTGTCTATCAGGGAAGCTCGGGAAGGATCTATCCCCACACGGTGATCGAGAAGATCAGCGATGAGAAAGTGGATAAGGAGTATACAGCGCTTTTTTTGGAGAACGATTATCTGAAAGTAATGATGCTGCCGGAGCTGGGAGGCAGGATCCAGAGAGCTTATGACAAGACAAATGGCTACGATTTTATATATTACAATCATGTCATCAAACCGGCGTTAGTGGGACTGGCGGGACCATGGATTTCCGGCGGTATTGAGTTCAACTGGCCGCAGCATCACAGACCCAGCACCTTTGATCCGGTGGAATATACCTATGCGGAAAATGAGGATGGGAGCGCCACAGTCTGGATGGGAGAGATTGAGAACATGTTCCGGACCGAAGGAGTGCTGGGCGTGACCCTGTATCCCGACAAGGCATACATCGAATTGTCTGCAAAGCTATATAACCGGACGAAAATGCCCCAGACCTTCCTGTGGTGGGCGAACCCTGCCGTGGCGGTAAATGATGACACCATCTCCGTCTTTCCAGAGGATGTGACGGCGGTCTATGACCACGGCAAGCGGGATGTTATCAGCTTCCCCTATGCGGAGGGAACCTACTATAAGCACAAATACGATCATGTGAATATCGCACAGTATAAAAATATTCCGGTTCCCACCTCCTATATGGCATACCGTTCGGATTATAATTTTATCGGGGAGTACGATTACGGAAAACAGGCAGGACTTCTGCATGTGGCGGATCACCATATTGCCCCGGGGAAAAAACAGTGGACCTGGGGATGCGGAGAATTCGGCAAAGCATGGGACCTTGCACTGACCGATGAGGACGGTCCGTATATCGAACTGATGACAGGCTGTTTTACGGATAATCAGCCGGATTTCACATGGATCCAGCCCCAGGAGACCAAGAATTTCAAACAGTATTTTATGCCCTATAAAAATATCGGCTATGTGAAAAATGCCACCATAGATGCCGCAGTGAATGTGGAATATGATGAGACTAAGGGACAGCTTACGGTATCGGCCTATACCACATCCGTGCAAAAAGAGGCAAAAATTCAACTGACACTGCCTGGAGAAAACGGCGGACAGGGAAAGGTACTGTATGAGGAAGTCTCAGATCTGTCACCTGAGCAGACCTGCAAGGTGAAGGTCTGCTCAGGTGACATTGCAGCAATTTATATCACAAAAAACAGAGAAGCAAAACGACACAGAGGCAATCTGCGGTCTGCGGGTAAGCGTCCTTGCTTCAGATGGCAGAGAACTGGTCTCTTACCGAATCCCGGAAAAGATCGAAGCGGAAGTGCCGGAACCGGCGAAGGCAGCACCGCTTCCCGAAGAGTGTGAAACCACGGAGGATCTGTTCCTTTATGGTCTGCATGTGGAGCAATACCGGCATGCCACTTACCATCCGGAGGATTATTATGTGGAGGGACTGCGCAGGGATCCTACCGATATCCGCCTGAACAATGCCTATGGAAGATGTCTGCTTAAAAAGTGTGATTTTGCCGGGGCGGAAAAATATTTCCGGAAGGCGGTGGAGAAGTCTGTCCGTTCCAATCCGAACCCTTATGATTATGAGCCGTACTATAATCTGGGACTTTCTTTGAAATATCAGGGAAAAGAAAAAGAAGCCTATGATGCCTTTTACAAGGCCATCTGTGGTGGCAACTTCCAGGCACCCGGATTCTATGAACTGGCCTGTCTGGATGCAAAAGCGGGAAGATTTGCAGAGGCTCTGGAACATGTAAACGAATCTATTCTCAGACAGTACCAGTGCATGAAAGCCCGGGCATTGAAGGAAAATATTTTAAAAAAACTGGGAAGAGTGCAGGAAGCGGAAGAATTACATAAGGAGAGCCTTAAGATCGATCCGCTCTATGACAGACAGCCGGAGAAGATCAACCATAACACCCTGCTGGAGCTGATGATCGATCTCTATGAGGCGGGAGATTACGCACAGGGAATCACCCTTGCCGAAAAATGGGTGGAACAACAGAACGTATCACGGCAAGAGGATATTTATCCGCTGGTATATTATTATATTGCTTACGGATACCAGAACCTGCATGGGAAAGAAAATACAGAACAGACAAATCATTACATGACAGTGTATGTGACACTGGGAGAAAATGCGGTAGCGGACGGCTGCTTTCCCCACAGAACGGAAGATTATATCGTATTAAAGAGTCTGGCAGAAGATTATTATCTGGATATGGTTTACTATTATCTGGGCTGCCTGCTCTATGACAGGAGAGCGTACGGCGAAGCCATAGCGGATTATGAAGAAGCGGCTCGCAGGTACCCGGATTTCCCGACGGTACACAGGAATCTGGCACTGGCATATTACAATGTGAAAAAGCAGCCGCAGAGAGCGTACGAGGAAATGGAGAAAGCTTTTGCACTGGATGAGACGGATGCCAGAGTGTATCTGGAACTGGATCAGCTGAAAAAGCGTCTGAATGTTGCCGTGAAAGAACGATGGAGTGATATGGAAAAACATTTTGACCTGGTGGAAAGCAGGGATGATCTGTATCTGGAGTATGTGACACTTTTAAACACTCTGGGAGAACCTGAGAAGGCTCTCGGCCTGATCAAAGCAAGGAAGTTCCATCAGTGGGAAGGCGGTGAAGGCAAAGTGGCAGCCCAGTACCTGACCGCCTTGTATCAGCTGGCAAAAGCGGCTGTGGAAAAAGAGGACTATGCGGAAGCAAAGGAACTTCTTCTGCGGGCAGTCGGGGAATATCCTCATAACCTGGGAGAAGGAAAACTAGAGTCAGGGCAGGAAAATAATCTGTACTATCTGCTGGGACTGGTGCAGGAAAAACTGGGTGAAGCAAAGGATGCTTTCGAGAGCCTGACAAGGGCCTGTTGCGGAGAGTCAGAACCGGTGGGCATGATGTATTATAACGATCAGCCGCCCGAAATGATCTACTATCAGGGACTTGCATACCGAATGCTTGGGGAAGAAGAACAGGCAGTTCGCAGATTCCAAAAGCTGGTGGATTATGGCAGAGAACATATCAGAGATGATGTAAAAATAGATTATTTTGCGGTATCTCTGCCGGATCTGCTGATTTTTGAAGAAAACCTGAACGAGCGGAACAGAAAGCATTGCCTGTTCATGATGAGCCTGGGACTTAAAGGACTGGGACGGATAGACGAAGCGGAAAAGTGTGCGGAAGAACTACTTGCCATGGACAATGCTCACCAGGAAATCCGGGTACATGATCTGTAAAAAAGCTTGAAAAGAAAGACTTGAATAGGAAGGTTTTTGAGGAAAGGATTACAAAATGGAAAACATGGGAAAAGAGGTATATAGCTATAACAGCGAATGCTTAACCTGCAACGACAGACCGATCCTGCCCATCATGGGAGAATTCCATTTCTCCCGCTATCCGGCAGGGGAATGGAAAACAGCACTTAAGAATATGCAACAGGGCGGTGTGGACATCGTTGCTACGTACGTGTTTTGGATCCACCATGAGGAAACGGAAGGTGAGTGGGATTTCTCCGGCAGAAGAAATCTGAAGGCGTTTTTGAAGTGCTGTCAGGAAGCCGGAATGAAAGTATGGCTGCGTATCGGTCCGTGGGCACATGGAGAGTGCAGGAACGGCGGTTTCCCAGACTGGCTGGTGGAGAAAGAAAAGCGGGGCAAACTGTCTCTTAGAACGGATGATCCGCAGTATCTGAAGTATGTGGACATCTTTTTTACCAAGATTGCCGAGCAGGCGGATGGCTATATGCATAAGGACGGAGGTCCCGTCATCGGTATTCAGATCGAGAATGAGTACGGGCATGCCGGAGGTCCTTCCGACAGGGAGGAGGGCATGGCGCATATGCGCACACTCAGAGTTATGGCGGAGAAGAAGGGACTGACCGCTCCTTATTTTTCAGCGACCGGCTGGGGAGGTGCTTATGGGCCGGAAGGATTCCTGCCGGTGCTGGGCGGGTATGTGGATGCTCCGTGGGCGAATCATACCCACGAACTTGCGGCAAGCGAGAATTTCTTGTTTCAGCCTTTTCACGACGATGCCAATATCGCATCGGATTTCGCCGAAGGACAGAGTGGTTTTACCTTTGATACGTCAAAATTCCCTTACCTGACGGCGGAGCTGGGTGGGGGACTGCAGGTGACGGCACACAGGCGCACTTACCCGTATCCGGAGGACATCGAGGCACAGACGATCTGTATGCTGGGAGCCGGGGCAAATCTGATCGGATATTATATGTATCACGGCGGCGTGAATCCCGACGGGAAATATTCCACCCTGCAGGAGTCGAAAGCTACCGGCTATGCCAATGACCTTCCGGTGAAAAGCTATGATTTCCAGACCTGCCTGCGGGAAAACGGACTGCCGTCGGAAAGCTATTACAGACTGCGGAAACACCATGTTTTTATCAAAAATACAGAAGAACTGCTGGCACCGGCAAAAGCATATCTGCCGGAAAATATACCGGGGCCTGCGGGTGCAGAAGACATGGAGACGCTGCGGGCAGCCTTCCGTTATAATAAAACGGCGGACTGCGGGTTCTTATTTATCAATAATCACCAGAGAAAACGGAAAATGACGGAGAAACAGATCACACCGGAAAAGCCATTACAGTTTACGGTGACAGATGTTGAAGGAATACAGAGGCAGATTATTTTCGACCGGATTCATGTGCGGACGGATGCGATTCTGGTGCTGCCTTACAATCTGCCGGTGGTAATACGGGGAGAGCAGTTCAGACTTCGGAAAACCAATGCCTCTTATCTGGGATGCTTTGGCGGAACTTATTATTTCTATACGGATGAGAAGCCGGAGGATATTTATTTCGAGTGGAGTGATGGCAATGATCATGCGGAAGCGGTAAGGATCCTTACCATACACGATGCGGAGCATTTTTGTTATGCGCAGGAAGGGGCAGATGAAAAGGGCAAGGTGAGTCTGCTGCCGGATCTGCACTTTACGGAAGCCGGTAAGGTGCAGATCACGGATGTCGGACAGGCAGTGGAAAGCATCTGGAACGCATATGGTCAAACAGAACCGAATGTCTATGAATTAACCTTGGAATATGAGTATCATCCGGCGGATGCACTGTCAGGTGATGTCTGGCTGGAACTGGATTTCGGAGGGGACTGCGCACGCTTGTATCAGGATGGAAAACTGATTGACGACTGGTTCTCCAATGGTGAACTATGGCGTGTGGCTCTGAAACGCTACGGCTGCCCGACACAACTGACGCTGGAACTCGATCCGTTCAAAATGGATGTCTATTACGATCTGCCACCGAAGCGGGAGATGCGTCTGGCAGGGGCGAGACTGTTGCAGTTGAGTTGACCGGAACTCGGTCTGGCGGGACTCATTTGGGAAACAGAAGGATAGAAAAGAGGATACAGATATGAAAGACATGACACAGGGAAAACCGTTAAAGCTGATCATCGGCTTCGCCATACCGATGCTGATCGGCAATATCTTTCAGCAGGTATATAATGTGGCGGATACAGTGATCGTAGGAAGATTCTTGGGAGAGAGCGCGCTGGCGGGCGTGGGAAGCACGGGAACGCTGACCTATTTTCTGCTGGCACTGGTCAGCGGCATGTGTAACGGCGCAGGACTGGTGGTTGCGCAGTGTTTCGGCTGCGGGAATAAAGAGCGTCTGGCGAAGACGGTGACAGCACTGATCTGGGTGGCGGGAGTGCTGACCTGCATCATGTCACTGATCGGTATTTTCGGTGCGGAATTTTTCCTGCGGCTTTTAAGCGTGCCGGAAAATGTTATCGGCTATTCTGCTACGTATCTGCATATCATTTATACTTTTGTTTTCGGCAGTGTGGTCTACAACGGCTGTGCGGCGATCTTAAACAGTGTGGGGGATTCGAAGACTCCGTTGCGGGCGGTGATCGCTTCCTCGGTAGTGAACATCGTGTTTGACCTGTTTTTCATCATTGTGTGTAAGATGGGAGTAGCGGGAGCAGCTTATGCGACGATTCTGGCACAGTGTACTTCGGCGGTGATCTGTTTTGTGAAAGTAAGACAAGTGAGAGAAGAGATCGGATTATCTCTGATGAAATGGAAACCGGAAGTCCATTATATTCAGCTGGTGGTGAAGACCGGATTCCCGGCGGCATTCCAGTCCTGCATGATCGCACTGGGCGGAATGAGCGTCCAGAGTCTGGTGAATTCCTTCGGATCCTCTACCATGGCGGCCTATGTGGCGGCGAACCGTGTGGACAGCGTGGCGATCCAGGTCATTGTCTCCATCGGAACGGCATTGTCGGTATTTACCGGGCAGAATATTGCGAAGAATCAGTATGACCGGATCCGGGAAGCCCTCTATAAGACATTGGGTGTCATGGTGGGAGCCAGTATTTTTATTGCCTCCATGGTACTTATTTTCCGGGTTCAGTTAATGACGCTGTTTTTGGATGCGAACGAATCGGGAGAAGCCATCGGCATCGGCTGTACGTATCTGACGATCATCGGCGTGGCTTATGTGATCGCCGGTGTGATGCAGAGCTACCAGAATGTGATCCGCGGCGCCGGAGATGTGAATACCTGCATGGTAGCAGGATTAACGGAACTGTCCGGCAGGATCGTGTTTGCTTATCTGCTGTCCGGAATTCTGGGAGTTACAGGAATCTGGATCGCCACACCCCTGTCCTGGAGCTGCGGCTGTGTGATCCCGGTGCTCCGGTATTATTCCGGCAGATGGAAACATAAAAGGCTGGCTTAATGCCCGGAACTGCCGGAGTGCAGAGAGCAGCTATTCCGGTCGCATCCAGCCGGCGAATTTCAAAATGGACTGGTTCTCCGCTTTTTTCTCGCTTTGCTGCATCTGCTTGCGGTATTCTCTGGGAGACATCTGCATCAGCTTGATGAAGTAGCGGTTGAAGCTGGATACGGAATGGAAGCCTACCATCTCGGAGATGTCCAGAATAGAGTGTTCTGTACTGCGCAGCAGGATACAGGATTTCAAGATCCGGGTATTGTTCACATAGTCCAACGGGGAGGTGCCCATGATATCGTGGAAGACCCGGCGGAAGTGCGTCGGACTCCAATGGCACAGTTCCGCCAGATATTCAATGGTAAACTGCTGCATATAATTTTCTTCGATATAATCCAGAGCGGGTGAGATCACCAGAGAGTTTTCGACGATCTCGCCCTCTTTTTTGCGCCCCTGTAAGGCAAGGATCTCGGGAGAACCCGGTTTCGCAGTGGCGG
>ENA-OOZN01001427-OOZN01001427.1-human-gut-metagenome-genome-assembly--contig:-NODE-1427-length-15850-cov-1.869516_pt1 | contig 15850 bp, 15 predicted proteins | sample MGYA00241187_ERZ501397 | MGnify/ENA primary metagenome ERZ501397 (study PRJEB25962, sample SAMEA2042921) | human gut metagenome | biome: human gut; feature: human-associated habitat; material: faeces... | reverse complement strand
CATTAAAAACAAAAATCCATTATTCTTTTATATTGCAAAATTGCATCAATTTCATTTCCATTTGTCAAATACCATTATTCTGTAGTTTTCTTATCACACATTACATCATTCGCAAGATTTCAATAGTCTGTTCTATTTTTCTATTCAATCATTTCTTCTGATATTCAGTTTCATGCAATAGACCGTTCGGCATAGTAATTCATAACCGTGAGTCAGAAAACAGATTCCACAAGTTGCATCACTGACAAATTTTCTTATCATTATAGAATCTATTGTTGTTTCCCTTATATACTCCTACATTTCATAATCTGACAATTTCGTCACAATTTTTTCATCCATCTTATTTTTCAATCATACTTATTTTCAATCATTTTTCAAATGTAAATGAAGAAACAAAGATTGATGAACTTGTAGCATGAAATGTGAAAATAGAAGAGATATAAGAATATATACTAGAATATACAATGAATTATATTTTTACATGAAATGATGTAAAGAATAAAGATACTACAATACCCTAATGTTTTATACTAGAAAAAGGAATGAAACAATATGGATACATACTAGATACTTTACAGTATGAATAAAAAAAGATTGATTTATGCTTGACACACGCTACCTCAAAGATGGAAAATGTAAGGAAAATGCTAGAAAATATTGACAAAAGTCAATAAAAATGATAAAATAAGGATACAATGAAAGAAGAAAATACATTCAATATTCTTCAAGAATTCATGATATATTAAGTGTTTTTTTATACAATAATCAAGAAGAAATGAGGGAAAGTATATGAGAAAACAAACATTCATACCAGGAGGTATCTATACCGATTATAAAAATGATCTTGCAATTTTTACTGGCATTTATTCCGATTCACATGAAGAAGATAAGAATACATTTATTTTGCTTGAAGATTGCCAATATCGAACACATGAAGATATTGTGAATTATATCAAAAGAATAGGAATTGATAGTATTATGCCCTATATTCAAATGTTGCATCTAAAAAATGATTATTATGCATATGGATATATCGGACAAATGCCAGAAAATATGTGGAAAGCAATGGATTCTTATATGAAAGAATGGAGTCAGATGCCATGGGAAAAAGAATGATGGAAGAAAAGATAGATAGTATTTGACGATTCATAAGATTGAAAAAATGAATGATATTTCTATGGCACAAAATGATTGCAGTGAGGCAAAAAATACAACAATACAATTGGATGTATCATATGATTTTGCCGAACGGTCGATGGAACGAAGCTGAATGTAAGAAAAGCGAGCAGAATACGAAGTCCATGATGGCAGAGTAGACATGAGGGAAAGAAGAGGGAATAAATGATGGAAATGTATCTAGATGGTGGTATATACACAGATAAGAAAGGAACAACGGCTATTTGCATGGGGCGGTATGTCGATAAGTGTGATGTTGCATATGTCGGTCTTATTGAACTTGTTGGATGTAATGGAGCATCAAATACAGATATCTTAAAATATCTTGGAGATCGAGAAATCAAAACCATTCATAATGAGATTAGATTATTATCCATAAACGATTATACTTATCAATATGGATATCTCGGACAACTTCCAAAGCCATTATATAAACATATTTTTGCCCAAATACCAGATACTTTATTTGCATACAAACAACATGAATGGAAGCGATTTGTTCATGAGTAAGGAGTATTTCACAATGGAACACGATTATATGGAAAGTGGAATATACACAAGAAATGATGGAATAATTGCAATTTGTTGTGGATTATACGAAGCAAAGAATGGAATAAAACAAGTTGTTTTCATTGAACCACCAAATTGTGAAGAAGATACACATGATCAAATTGTTGAAAAAATGAAGAAACTGAATGTGGAAAAATTGGATAGTATTAGGATTGTTCCAATTGATTCTGTTGAATATCAATTCGGATATCTTGGAATGCTTCCAACAGAAGTGTATAATCGTATTCATATACAAATGCCAAATAAAATTCATTGCATTGTAGGAAATAATTTTCTAGCTTTTGCATATAAAAAGATGGAGGGATAAAATGAAAGAAAATACATACATTGAAGGTGGTATTTATACTGATTATCGTGGTGTTCCAGCGATTTATTGTGGAGATTATCCAGATAGTACAGGGAAAATAAGACCATCTTTCATAGAAATTAAAAACTGTCCTTATACAACGAATGAAGAAATTGTACGGCATATAAGAAAAGTTGGTACAAGAAAAATTAATGATATGATTATACTTGCTCCAGTATCTTATACTGGATATGATTATGGATATCTGGGACAAATACCAAGTACATTATATACACGAATCCATCATCGTCGATGGCCCCCAGATCGCCGGTCCTCAGCCAACCATCAGGCATTTTGACTTCAGCGGTCTTCTCAGGATTCTTGTAGTAGCCAAGAAAAACATTGGGGCCCATGACCTGCAGCTCGCCATCATCATCGGTGCGCACACCCATACCCGGCCCGGGCTTACCAACGGAACCGACGCGATTCGCATTTTGCCAGTTGACGATCATCGGAGCCGCGGTTTCCGTCATACCGTACCCCTGAATGAACGTGATGCCATCCATGCCATTGAAGAAGTGGGCAAGGTCGACGTTCAGCGGGGCGCCGCCGCATGCCAGATATTTCAGGTTCGGACCAAGCGCGGAACGAATGGACTTGCCGACGACGGACATGAAGAAGGAATGCTCGGCTCGGGCCACCATCGAATGATGTCCCCCGTCCTGCTCGTCCTTGGACCATTGCACGAAATGATCGAACGCCTTGGCGAAGACCCTGCCGCGAATACCCGCACCGGCCTTCTGCGAGGCAGCGTTGTACACTTTTTCGAACACACGTGGCACGCCAAGCAAATACGTCGGTTTGAAACTGCGCAGATCGGCGAGCAGATGCTTGGCTCCAGGCAGATAGCCGACCACGCCTTGTCCGCCAATCGCCACGTATTGGATATAGCGGGCGAAGCAGTGCGCCAACGGCAGGAACAGCATCAACCTGTTGGGCTGGTACAGCATCTCGTCAAGAATGATGTAGCCATTGAGCACGATATGCGTGAAGTTGCGATGGGACAGCATCGCACCCTTCGGACGTCCCGTGGAGCCCGATGTGTAAACGATGGTGAGCATGTCGTCCGCCTTGATCCGGGCAATGACCTGATCAAGGGTATCGTCATCGACGCCCTCTCCGAAATCGGCGACCGCGTCAAGACCGTCCGCTTTGAAATTGAACACGTAACGCAGCCCTTCATGCATGTCACGAATCTGTTCGAGCGTCTGCGTGTGGACGGAATCTCCAGCGAAGGCAATAACCGGCTCCACCTCTTCCACGATGGAAGCGGCCTGCTTGGCCGAATCGGTTTCATAAATCGGAACGCTTACCGCGCCGATGGCAGCGCATGCGAAATCGACCACACCCCACTCGTAACAGGTGGGAGAGTAAATGACCACCATGCTTCCGGCTTTGACTCCAAGACCGATAAGGCCCTTCGCCACGGCGCGCACACGGGCGAGCATCTGGCCTGCCGTCACATCATGCCATTGCCGAGTCTCATCATCCTGCCATTGTGCGATAAGATCATCCGGATTCTTCTGCGCACGACGCGACAGCAACGCATATACCGTGTCATCATCCGTGGTGCTGTAGGCCGGCTCTGGTACAAATTCTCTCAACATGGTTCTCTATAGTAGTTCCCGTATGCTTAAGGCACGCTGAAAGCCCTTGGCATCGACTGCGAACATCGACGCCAAGGGCTTTTTGCAGATTCCTACCGTATCATCGCATCAATGCGATCACCCGAAATCAGCCAAGACGCACTTCCACGTGGAGCCTTTGAGCCTGAATGCGGTGTTGCATCTCAACCGCGTTTCGCCGATGTTGAGCAAAGCCGCACATTCGAATTTCGTGGTCGAAGTCAACCAGCCGTTAATGGCGGACACGTTGATGGGAAGCAGACCAATCTTGGCATATAGATTTGCGTCTTCCTTCATACAATGGCCTATTATGGAAGCTGCGATTTTAAGCCTACGCATACAGTCCTCCGTTAGAATACGCTCTACATGCGCCGGCTTTTGCCGACCACGGAAGATGTCGATGGCATCGCACGACATGCGCGCGCCCAATAACGCCAAGGAGTAGGCTTGCTTCGCGTCCCACGGTGTGGAATCGGACCGGATAACATGGAAGGGCACCCGCATGCCGGATAATTGTGTTTCCAAAAACCCATCATATGAAGGAAGCTTCTCGACGGATTTTCCTATGCACTGCAGCCATTGGCCATTGTTTTCCGCTTCTTTAAGACCGACATACGAATCAGGGTCTGACGGTGGGATTTCGTCAGGCTCATTGCCTTCTATCTCCTTGTCGTCTTCCGGCTCCCGCTCAGAGCCGGACTGCCATTCCGGAGGTGAAACGCCATCGTCAGATAAGTCGTCCATTGCCATGGATCCCTCATTTCTTTACCTATTTAATGTCATCCAATATTTAATGTCATCCAACTCTCTTCACTGAGAAGGACCAAAAACATTAATACATAAAGACAATCCCCCCCGTCAAGTCGACGGAGGGATTGTGGATAACTTTTTTTATCCACAGGACGAAGCTATCTGATCAGTGGCTCGAAGCGACCGTAACCGGACAACGTTGGAAGCTCTTCAAATCGACATAACCGGTCGTGGCCATGGCTCTGCGAAGCGCCCCAACAAAATTGGTGGTTCCGTCGGCGTTATGGCTCGGGCCGAACATGACCTCCTGCAAGGAACCTACGGTGCCCACGTTAGTGCGGAATCCGCGCGGCAACGTCTGGTGACGGGCCTCGGCGCCCCAATGCATGCCTTTGCCAGGAGCCTCGGAGGCGCGTGCCAGAGGCGAGCCCAGCATCACCGCATCGGCGCCCAGCGCGAATGCCTTGACGAAGCTGCCGGAATCACCCATACCGCCGTCGGCAATCACCTGCACATAGCGTCCGCCCGATTCGTCCATGTAATCGCGGCGGGCCTCGGCGACATCGGCGATGGCTGTGGCCATCGGCGCGTGCACTCCAATCGTGTTGCGGTTGGCGGATACCGCACCGCCACCGAAGCCGACAAGCACGCCAGCGGCTCCCGTGCGCATCAAATGCAACGCAGCCGTGTAGTTGGCCGCGCCGCCAACAATGACGGGGACATCCAGGTCATAGATGAATTTCTTAAGGTTCAGGGGCTCATGGTCCTTGGAGACATGCTCCGCCGACACCACGGTGCCACGAATGACAAACAGATCGACACCGGCCTCAAGCACGGTGGAATAATAATCCTGCGTACGCTGCGGAGACAGCGCGCCGGCTACGGTGACGCCGGCATCACGAATCTCATGCAGACGTTCGACGATGAGTTCCGGCTTGATCGGCTCAGCGTAAATCTGCTGGATGCGTTCGGTGGCCTTGTCCGCAGGCAGCTGCGCGATTTCGTCCAGCAGCGGCTGGGGATCGTCATAGCGGGTCCACAATCCTTCTAGGTCAAGCACGCCAAGCGCGCCCATCTTGCCCATGGCGATGGCCGTGGCCGGGCTGGTCACGGAATCCATCGGGGCGCCGATGACCGGCACGTCGAATTCATAGGCGTCGACCTGCCAAGAGGTGGACACATCCTGAGGATCACGGGTACGACGGGAGGGAACGATGGAGACATCGTCCAGCGAATAGGCCAGACGGCCCTTCTTGCCCAAACCGATTTCAATTTCCTGAGACATGGTTTCAAGGCTAATGCTCAGCTATGACAGTGCCTTCGCGCGTGTCCCCACGGTTTTGGACATTTCCATACGGAATTAACACACGTGTAATAAGACGGAACCCATCACCTTCAATTCCGACAGGGAGGACAAACTATGGCCAAAATCAAGGTCGAAGGCAAAGTCGTCGAACTCGACGGCGACGAGATGACCCGTGTCATCTGGAAAGACATCAAGAACCGTCTGATCCTGCCGTACCTCGACGTGGATTTGGATTATTACGATCTGGGCATCGAAAACCGCGACGCCACCGACGATCAGGTGACCGTCGACGCGGCGAAGGCCATCCAGCGCGAACATGTCGGCGTCAAATGCGCCACCATCACCCCGGACGAGGCGCGCGTCAAGGAGTTCGGCCTCAAGAAGATGTGGAAGTCCCCCAATGGTACCATCCGCAACATTCTCGGCGGCACCATCTTCCGCGAGCCGATCGTCATGAGCAATGTGCCTCGCCTGGTCCCGGGATGGACCAAGCCGATCGTCGTGGCACGTCACGCCTTCGGAGACCAGTACAAAGCCACTGATTTCAAGGTCCCGGGAGCCGGCACCCTCACCGTAACCTTCACTCCGGAAGACGGCTCCGAGCCGATTGAGCACGTCGTTTACAATTATGGCCCTGACGGCGGAGTTGCCCAGGTGCAATACAACGTGAACGATTCCATCCGAGGTTTCGCACGCGCCTGCTTCAACTATGGTCTGATGCGCGGCTATCCGGTGTACCTGTCCACCAAGAACACGATTCTCAAGGCGTACGACGGCCAGTTCAAGGATACGTTCGCCGAGGTGTTCGAAAACGAATACAAGGACAAGTACGAGGCGGCTGGCCTGACCTACGAGCACCGACTCATTGATGACATGGTGGCAAGCTCCCTCAAGTGGCATGGCGGCTATATCTGGGCTTGCAAGAACTACGATGGCGACGTGCAGTCGGATTCCGTCGCACAGGGATTCGGCTCCCTTGGCCTAATGACCTCCGTGCTGATGACTCCCGACGGGCAGACCGTCGAAGCCGAAGCCGCGCACGGCACCGTGACCCGCCATTATCGCCGTTGGCAGAAGGGTGAAAAGACCTCGACCAATCCGATCGCCTCCATCTTCGCATGGACCGGCGGTCTGAAGCATCGCGCCGACCTTGACAACACTCCGGAAGTCAAGCATTTCGCCGAAACTTTGGAGAAAGTCATCATCTCCACCGTCGAAGGCGGACAGATGACCAAGGATCTGGCCATGCTCATCGGACCGGACCAGCCTTGGCTCGATACCGAGGGTTTCATGAACGCCCTCGACGAGAATCTGGCAAAGGCTCTGGCAGAGTAATCTATCTGAGCTGTCGAAAGCCCGTATGCGCAATCACACGCGCGTACGGGCTTTTTGACGTCCGGATATTACAATCGATGGTCAGTATAAGGAACGTCTATTCTTCCGCAAAGGACATGGCATGATTCTGCATCGCACAATCCCGGCGAAACGTCTGCTCGCTCTACTGGCATCGGTCTGCATGGCAACAGCCATGGGGGCCTGCTCGCCCAACGGTGATTCGCAATCGCAGCAACAGCCGTCATCACAATCCAGAGCAACAGCCGATGCCGGCAATGTGGCGATTTTCGCTCCGACAGACAACATCACCATCTCTCAACAGACGCCATTGAGCAAATGGGAAAAACTCGTTCCCGAAATCGTGTCCTCGTTGAAACGGACCGGTGTCAAAAGCGGCGACATCACCGTGAAAACCGCTTCGAACCTCGACAAACAAAGTCAAAGCGTCCAAGACTATGTGGTGAATCACATCAACGGAACCGAGCATTCGTCCACGAAAGCCAAAACCACCTTGGTGGTGGCGCCTGTCGCCGAGATGCCGGAATCCGACAGGCAATACGGCGACTATGCACGGCATGATATCACGTGGAACTCCGACGCGTCGGATGAGGACGAACAGGATTATGCGCAATCAGCGCAACGGCTGGTTTCGGCGTTGCAGCTTGCGCAGAATGAAGGAATGAAGGTCGTTCTGATCTCCAATACGCTTCAAGGGTATGCGCCGGACGTGTACGTGCCGATGACCACGGCCGAGCAGATTGGAGAACTGCAAGCCAAAGAGCTCGTCAACAAGCTCGAGCTCGACAAGGCATCGTCCGATGCCCCCAAGCAAATCGAGGTACTACTCCCCTACGACGCGGCCGACGGACATGATGCCAAAACGGACACGTCCTTCGCCCAGAACATGTTCAAAGGCATCTGGAAAGTGCTCGAACCGTATTTCAAGGACGGCAAAGCGGCATCTCCTTCCGAGACGCTCACCGCTTCGACCACCAAGGATGACTGGCGGTCCGTGGCATTCGATTCGTCAAAAGCCGAACAAATCAAATCGGTGCTTGCCGAACGTCTCGACGCGGACAAGGACGATTCGCACCCTGTCCACCTTGATGGCGTCATCTCCTGCAACGACTATGTGGCGAAGAACATCGCCGACGAGTTGGACAAACTCGGCTACACAGGTTCCTCAGCCGATATCAACCCTTCCATCTCAATTTCCGGCATCGTGGACAGCATCACGGGCAAAAAAGACCTGAAACGGCAGGCAGTGCCTGACCCTGCGAAGACGTCGTCATCGGATGACGACAGCGATTCCGATAACAAGGAAAACGCAAAATGGCCGATCATCACCGGCTATGGGGCCTATATCAGTTCCATGCCGAACATCGTCAACGGCAAGCAATGGATGACCGCCATGGAGAACCGCAAGGCGTTGGCCGATGACATCGCGCAGACATGCGTGCGACTGAACACTTCGGGCAAACTTTCCAAACTCGGTTTCATCCGTTCCGCAACGGTCGAGGGGAAGAAAATTACGACCATCCATGAGGAGACATTGGCAATCAGCGCCGACAATCTCAAGAAAACGCTGATTGAACCCGGCTACATTTCGCTGGCGGATGCGGGCCTATGATTCTTCCGGGATTCTTCCGGATATGGTGGGGGCCGATGGCATCACTCGGATGTCACCGGCCCCCACCATATTTCGAACATCATTCGGCGTGAGCCGCCGGCTTCCTCGGCACGTAGATGACCTTGTCGATCAACGTCCGGTAATGTTCAACCACTGCCTGCCTGCGGGCCTTCATGCTCGGCGTGACCAAACCGTTCTCCTCAGTGAACTCGTCGGGAACGATTTCGAACTTGCGGATTGATTCGGCACGTGAGGCGAGCTCATTGGCTTTGTTGACGGCACGCTCCACTTCCGCACGCACAATGGGGTTCTTCGAGGCTTCATCCAAATCAGCGACTTGTTCCGCTCCCTTGGATTCCAGCCATAGGTTCGTCTCCGCCAAATCAAGGGAGATGATTGCGGCGATGAATGGCTTGCGATCGCCGATCATGACGCATTGGCTCACCACCGGCGAAGTCATGATGGATGCTTCCATCTCGCATGGGGAGACGTTCTTGCCGCCTGCGGTGATGATGAGATCCTTCTTACGCCCGACGATGGAAACGAAGCCGTCATCATCAATGGAGCCGAGATCACCGGTATGCAGCCATCCATCGACAATTTGCTGCTTGGTAACGTCAGGATTGTTGTGGTATCCGGCGCATACGGCAGGGCTCTTTATGCACAGCTCCCCTTCTTCGTCGACCCCCATGGTCACGCCTTGCAGAGGCAAGCCGATGGTGCCGATCTTGTAGCCTTCGGTCGGATTGACGCTCGAGGGGGCGCACGTTTCGGTCATGCCGTAGCCTTCCAATAGCGGCAGACCGACACCGTTGAAGAAATGCGCGATAGAGGAATCAAGCGGCGCTCCGCCGGAGACCGCATACTCGACGTGACCGCCGAACACTTCCATGATTGACGAATACACCAGCTTGTTGTACAGGGCATGTTTTGCGTTCAGCGCGAGTGGAATGCTCCCACCGGACTGCTGAGCATGCGACCAATCGTATGCCGTCTGGGTGGCGTCAGCGAAAACACGTCCCTTGAAACCGGCTCCGGCCTTCTGCGAGGCCGCATTGTAGATCTTTTCGAAAATCCGCGGCACGGCGAGGATGAACGTCGGTTTGAACGCCTTGAAATCGGCGAGAATGGTCTTCAGATTGCTGGACAGACCGAGTGAAACGTTTCCGGCAAAGCAGAAGAACTGCATGTATCGGGCGAATACATGGGCGAGCGGCAGGAACAGCAGCAGTCGACGATTCGGTTTCATGGCGATGTCCGGCATGGAGTTGACGCCGGAATAGGTGATGAACACGAAATTGGCATGCGTCAGTTCAACGCCCTTCGGGGTGCCAGTGGATCCCGACGTATATACGATGGTGGCTAGATCGGAGCCTTTGACCGCTTGTTCACGTTCAAGGAATTCGGCGTCGGAGACCGCGCGGCCGTATTCGATGATCGTGTCAATTGCACCAAGTCCGATGACGTGCACGTCGCCAAGATCCGGGCACTGATCACGGACGGATTCGATTTTGTCGCGCTGGAAATCATCCTCAGCGAACGCCATCTTGACATTGGCATCATTGAAAATCATCTTCACCTGCGCCGGCGAATTCGTTTCATAGACCGGAACGGTAAGGGCGCCGATGGACATGATGGCCACATCAAGCGCGGTCCACTGCCAGCAGGTATGCGCGATAATGGATACTGAATCTCCAGGCATTACGCCACGAGCGATAAGTCCTTTGGCAAGGGCGACGACCTTGTTTTTGAACTCCGCAGCGGTGAACGCCACCCATTCGCCCTGAGCGTTCTTGTATTCGACAAGATTGTCGTCAGGAGTGCGTTCCACACGCTCCTCAAGTACTGAGAAGATGTTTTTGTCCGAGTCAATTCCCTGTTCCAAAGGGCGCGTGTATTCCTTGATCATAAGCTTCTCGCTCCTCGAAATCTAATGTACAGACAGCATCATAGCCGGAATACCGCACTTTTTCTTTAAGGCCACGACCCCAGGACAACGACAACACCCGTGGATATGGCCGTTACAACGGTTTCAGTTCAACCCGCATCGACCTCACTCTGCCCGACGGATCCGCATAATCACGTCCTCCGCTCTTGAGGCCCCAATGCAGGCATTCATCGGCGCAATGTTCCGAGCCACCTTCAACACGAGCGAAACGCTCCCCCTTGACGATGACGGCCCCGACCGGTCGCGTAGTGACCGCGGGTTCAAACGTCGACGTCAGGCTTCCCGTTTCCGCACCGTGGCGAAGCGTTACCACGGATTTGCCCGCCACTTTGCCACTGAAGGCGACCACACCATCCGCGGGCGCGATGATGGCGTCTTGCGGCCGTGCACGCAAATCCAAACCGCGATGCCCAGGCAACCATTGTTTAGCCGGCGCATCATATTTGCCGATTACTTGCGCGTGCTCCAAAGGCCACTGCATTGATGTGCGGCATGCCGCTTGTGCGACTTCATGCGCCACGTCATCAGCCGATTGCGCGTATGCCGACGCCGTAGGTTGCGCGCAGCATATCGTGAACGCGATATTCGCCAATACGCATACGGCCATCGCCGCGGCGCACCGGTGCCGGTTGCGCTTGTCAATGTCATCGGACATCTTATTGTGTCGAACACGACGACGGTATTCCCATTTGTTCATGAGGCCTCCTGTGGTCCGCGTCTCTATCGGGGAATCGATATCATGGCACGTTCGAAGACCGCCCGTCGACTTGGAACGACCTTGTGGTCGGAGAACAACACTTATCCACAGATGCCGGGCGTGTCGCGCCATGACATGCCAAAACGCCACCGAACGTGGCATACGATGGGACGCATGAGTGACAACACTACGCAACGCAAGGCATTGCAGCAGTTGGAGAGCGAGCCGTCCGAGGAACGCATCGCCTACTACCGCAAGCCATTCATGGTGCTATGGGCCGCCATTCAGGAGGCTTCAAGCGAGCTGCAGGACGATTACACGCTTTCACCCGAATTGTCCCAGTTATGGGTTGGCGAGCAAATACGGCAGGTTTCAGATTCGCTAGTGGATCGGCTCGCGGAAATCGCCGTGGCGCATGGCGAGTCAAAATCGAATGTGGCACGTGCGGCCAACGCAAGTCCCGACAACGTCATACGTCGCTTCCCTCGACTCAAGGCTGATGCGGCACACGACCGCACACTCATTGACGACGTGCTCGATTCGTTGGAATAGCAGCGAAAAGTTCTTACGGAAACAAAAAAGCCCTTGGAAAACCAAGGGCTAAAAAGCTCCTGCGACTGGGCTTGAACCAGTGACCGTTCGATTAACAGTCGAATGCTCTGCCAACTGAGCTACGCAGGAATATGTTCCGGAGTACCCGAAACTGCGCTCCTGCGACTGGGCTTGAACCAGTGACCGTCCGATTAACAGTCGGATGCTCTGCCAACTGAGCTACGCAGGAATGTTCCCACCGGAAGACTTAGCTTCCGTGCACAAGTCATATATATTACACGAATCAGCCATTTACGCAAATCATACGTATCACAGCGTGTCGCAACGTCACCATTCAAGCTCTTCGATATCCATCGGATGCTCGTTGACCTCAATCGATGACACACGTCCATCATGCATGCGAATTACACGGTCCGCAATCGGTGCAATCGCAGAATTATGCGTCACGATCACCACTGTCGCGCCCTTCTTGCGGCTCATGTCCTGCAGAATGCGGAGCACTTGCTTGCCGGTGTTGTAGTCAAGCGCGCCGGTCGGTTCGTCACACAGCAGAATCTTCGGATTCTTCGCCACCGCTCGAGCGATCGCCACACGCTGCTGCTCGCCGCCCGACAACTGCGCGGGAAAATTGTCGACGCGGTCCGCAAGCCCTACGTCGGCGAGCGCCTGTCGGGCGTCTTGTGCGTCGGGAACGATTTGTGAGGCGAGTTCCACGTTTTCGCGTGCGGTGAGGTTGGCGACGAGGTTGTAGAACTGGAATACGAAGCCGATGTCGGTGCGGCGGTATGCGGTGAGTTGTTTGGGTGTGTAGTTGGAGATGTCTTTGCCGTCGATGATTACTTGTCCTGAGGTGTTGGTGTCCATGCCTCCTAGGATGTTGAGCACTGTTGATTTGCCTGCGCCGGATGCGCCGAGGATGATGGCGAGTTCGCCTTGTTCGATGGTGAAGGAGACGTTGTCGTTGGCGGTGATGGTGGTGGATCCCATGTGGTAGAGCTTGGTGCTGTTTTTCATTTCGATGTATGCCATGTTCCGCTCCGTTTTCTTGTTTGGCGTCCATGCCGTTTTTGTTTGTTGTTTTTAATATACGACTAAAGTGGTGTTTGTGGTTCCATGCCGAGGGGAAGGATTTTCCATGGATGTCTCCGATGATGCCGACCGTTTGCAGACGTTGTTGTATAGTTCCTATTCCGCCGATGTTGTCCGGCAGTTGGAGCGTCCTTTGTTGGATGATGGTGTGCCGTTGATGCGTATGGCTGCTTCTGCGGTGGCTCGTGTGACGTTGTCGTTGCTTGATGATGAGGATTTGGATGTTGAGGATGCGCGGGTCACGGTGTTGGCTGGCGCTGGGGACAATGGTGGCGATGGCTTGTATGCGGGGGCTGAGTTGGCGCGTGAGGGTGCGCAGGTTACCGCGGTTGCTGTTGGCCGTTCGTTGCATGAGGATGCGTTTAGGGCGTTTGTTCGTGCGGGTGGGCGTGTGTTGGTGTTGGATCCGGCGGCTGATATTCCTGGGTGCACGTCTGGTTTTTCCGCGGGTGAGGCTGGTGAGCGGCTGCAGGCTGCGGTCGAGTGTGCGCGGGGTTCGCATGTGGTGCTTGATGCTATGACGGGGATTGGCGTGGCCGGCGCGTTGCGTGGTGTCGCTGGCACGTTGGCTTCGTCTTTGGGTATGGATGGCGTGTTGCCGGACAAGCCTGCGTTGCCGAACAATGACCCTTCCGCTGATTTGCCGTTGGTGGTGGCCGTCGACGCGCCGTCGGGTGTGGGTGTTGATGATGGTTCGTTGCCGGGGCCGTATATTCCTGCGGATGTGACGGTGACGTTCGGTGCGATGAAGCCGTGTGCGATGGTGCCGCCGGCTTCGTATGCTTGCGGACGGATCACGTTGGTGGATTTCGGTTTCGATGTCGATGATGCTGTTCCGTTTGCCGAGATGACGGATGGCGATTTTGTGGCGGATTCGGTTCGTCTTCCGTCTCTTGCGGATGGCAAGTATTCGCGTGGAGTGGTTGGTTTGGTGACTGGTTCGGCGCGGTATCCGGGTGCTGCCGTGTTGTCGGCGAGGGCCGCGGCGTGCGCGAATGTGGGCATGGTGCGTTATCTGGGGCCGCAGCGTGCGCAGGATATGATATTGGCCGTGTTGCCGGAGGCTGTGTTGGGCAAGGGTCGGGTGCAGTCGTGGGTGGTTGGATCCGGTGTGCCCGCCGAGGGTGACGTTGCTTCCGGTGATGACATGCAGCGTGCGACCATTGCCGCGCTGCTGGATCATTACGCGTTGGAGGATGGCGATGGCTCGCGGAACGAGCGGGCGGAGGGCATGCCTCCCATTGTGGTTGATGCCGGCGCGTTGGATTTGCTGCCGTGCCATGTTGTGCCGCAGGTCGTTATCACTCCGCATGCCGGCGAATTGGCCGCATTGCTGAATCGGTTGGATGCCGATATGGCTGATGTTGTTTCCAGGCAGTGGGTGGAGGCCCGGCCATTGCGGGCGGCGTTGCGCGCGCATGAGCTTACGGGGGCCACGGTGCTGCTTAAGGGCGCGGTCACCATTGTGGTTGGAGCTGATGGAGATGGGAACACGCGGATCATCCTGTCCGGGCGCGCGCCTGCCTGGATGGCCACCGCCGGTTCGGGCGATGTGTTGGCCGGCGTGTTGGGCGCGTTGCTGGCGCAGCAGGACGACATGCTGTCCGACGATCCGGCTTTGGTTCCGGAGGTCGCCGCGGCCGCCGCGTATATGCATGGGCTTGCCGGCGCGATGGCCAGCGGGTCGGAGCAGCGCGGATGGCATCGTCCGCATCTGTATGGGCATGCGGGCAAGACTCCGGCGAGCGCGATCGGGCATCCGATTGTTGCCGGTGATGTCGTCGCGGCTGTTCCCCGGGCTTTTGGCGAGCTGCTCCGCTGACCGTTTCGTGGAGGGTCATTCCATGATTTCAATGCTTCGAGCATGTCCACCGTTTCGAGCTGGCGGTATACGATCCAGCCGAGCACGGCTAGTACCACGGCCACGACGATGGCCGGGGCCGCCAATGCGATCCAGCTGATGGCGGGGTCGAACATGACTTCGTCGGGTGGCACTTCGGTGATGATGTATCGGTGCAGCCATTCTCCGAAGCCGTATCCGGCGAGTATGCCCAGCAGTGACAGCAGGATCGTTTCGCGGTAGATGTACATCGTGGTCTCGCTGGTGTGGAAGCCGAGCACTTTGATCGTGGATAGCTCGCGTATGCGTTCCGACACGTTGAGGTTGGTCAGGTTGTAGAGGATCACCACGGCCAGCAGCACGGCCACGAGAATCAGCACTTCCATGATCTGGTTGAGCGATCCCACGATTGTGGACACCATGTTCTTCTGCGTCGTGTTCTGCACGACGCCGCGCACGGCGGCCAGTTTCATGAATTTGGCGCCTTGGCGTTCCGTGTTGGCGTTGCTGTGGTCTTTCAGTCTGACCATGTATGCGTTTGTGCTGTACTGGTCGCCGAACACGTGTTCGTAGCATTGCGCGTTCATGAATATGAAATGGCCGATGTACATTTCGCTGATGCCGGCGACTTTGATGGTGCGTTGCGCGCCGTTTTCGTCGTTTACCGTGAAGGTGTCGCCGACCGAGACGTTGAGCATTTCGGCGAGCCGTTCGGAGATTACCGCGCCATTGTTGACCAGTATCTGTGGTTGGTGTGTTTTGCGGTCGCGTAATGTCAGGTATTCGTTGAAGTTGTATGCGTCGTCGGTGGCCAGCAGGGTGATCGACTGCTTATCGTTCTCCTTGCCTGCGGTTTTCGACAGTTCCTCGTAGCGCACCGCTGTCGAGGATTGGACGGTTTTGCCCTTCAGCGTCGTGGCGATTTCCTTGCGTTGCGCGCTGTTGGTGCCGGGCAACTTCCTGATAGGCGAACAAAGGCTTATAGC
>ENA-OOZN01001420-OOZN01001420.1-human-gut-metagenome-genome-assembly--contig:-NODE-1420-length-15923-cov-32.551235_pt1 | contig 15923 bp, 11 predicted proteins | sample MGYA00241187_ERZ501397 | MGnify/ENA primary metagenome ERZ501397 (study PRJEB25962, sample SAMEA2042921) | human gut metagenome | biome: human gut; feature: human-associated habitat; material: faeces... | reverse complement strand
GGGACTGAACGGATATCACCGGAAATGCTGAACGGGTATCCGCCGGAATATGCACGCTGCCCACTGCCATGCAGTCGAAAATACTCCACTGGCTGAGTATGAATCCGGCAATGGTCGAAAAAAGGAATGTTCCGGTTACCGTAGCTATGGGTACCAGTAACATTTTGAAGCTGAACTGCCGGACAAAGCCTTTGAGATCTTGATTGCATCCCAGATTGATTCCCAGCAGAAGCATCAGCAGATACAGAACGTCGACCGAAAGGATATGAAGATCGAAATCGGCTGTATAGAAAAGGCCGCCCACACAACCCAGAAGAAAAAATATAAGTATAATCAGACTACTTTTCATTGCTTACTCCTTTCTTGAAAAACAGGTGAGAAACGAGCAGGGCGGCCATTGAGCTTCCCAGCAGGCTTAATGCAGATATTACGGCTGCCTGACGGCAAAAATAACTGAGGTTGCTGATGATCAGTTTGTTGGTTCCTATGGATAGTCCCAAAATAAAAAGCAGCAGGCAGACTACTACCTGTATCAGTGAGGTTACTTTATGTATTCTGTGTAAATGGCGCAACCGATAGCCTATAAAGACTCCAACGGCCATTATAGTTATGAATGTAAACATGAAAATAATAAATTGAAATGAAACATCAAAAGCTTTTATCTCGTGTCAGAACGCTTTCTATGGCACATTTGTGAAATTAAAAGATCGGATGGACCAGATTATTTTCATACAATACTATCAATATATAAGTCTAGTTTAGTTTTTAATGCGCTGCAAAGATACTACATTTTTCATAAAGTCACGTATTATATGCAATAAAAAGATTTATGTGTTATAATATTGCGACATATTGTGCGTACTGACTTATAATATTATGAATTTGTATAGTTTTAAATTGATAGATTGAAAGAGCGCATGTTGATTTTATTCATTCCGGATTGTCCGAAAAAGAAAAAGCCCCAAGAGATGATCTCTTAGGGCTTTTCTGTTGGACTACCAGGATTCGAACCTGGACAAACAGAACCAAAACCTGTTGTGCTACCATTACACCATAGTCCAAACTTTAGGGGCTTTCCTCAGAAAGCGAGGCAAAGATACTATTTTTTTGAAATACGCTCCAAATATTTCTTTGTTTTTTTGTGATATGAATTGCATATTGGATGGCCAGAATTGTTTATAGTGTTAAAATACATAAATAACCTTACCAACAATTAGTTCAAATGGTATTGTGCCCCAAATACGTGAATCATTTGAGTTGTTAATATTATCCCCTAACACAAAATAGCAATTACTTATTGATGTGCAAGTTGAGTCATTATTATGAAAGAAATAACTATTTTCCATTAGATTTTTGATTTCGGATTTAGAAAGTTTTTTTAAAGAAAGAGTATAACCTTTATAGGGTACTATTTTGAATGGAGTTATAGTAGGAGAATGTATTGTGGATTTTGAATATATGGAAATAGCTTCAGAAGGTAGCTTAATGCATCTTTTTACTGCTACATATTTATTTTGTGTTGGAATATTAAATGCTATTAGATCATTCCTTTTTACTTTTGCATAAGAGAATAAGTAAGTGAAATTTTTATTCTTATTTATAATTTGATTTGTGAATGTTTTAGGGGTTAAATAATTTAATAAAATTCCAAGCCAGGGTACTTCGTATATATTTCTTGGTAATCTAATTCCATATGCACATTTTAGAACTAAAACATAATCTCCATTTTTTAAAGTTGGAAACATAGAATTTCCTCTTATTTTATATATATCAATAATAAATGTTTTAAGAATTATATTTACTAGTATAAAAAGTATTAATATTCTTATAGGATGACTTTTATTTTTTCTCAATGTATTTCCAAATCGTTTCTTCATATAATTTTTTTAATGCAATGTTCTGAATTGGATTGCCTATTAAAATGATCTCTTTATTTCTATCTATGAGAAGAGCTTGAAATCTTTCATCATTTAGTTTGTTAGCATCTATGAAACGATAAAAAGGATCATAAAGCCATTCATGTTGCCATAATTGTTCCACTCTATTTTGTAAATTATTAGTTGTATATGTATTTATAATTGCTAAAATTTTAAAATCTTTCTTGTGTTTTTGTTTGAAATCTTGTGAGAATTTAGACCAAAAATAAAACTTTGCAAGACATGTTGAGCAATCTAGATCTACATTAAATAGTAATACAATGTCATTTTCATTCCATATTTTATATTTTGAATTTGTAAAGGATACAATGCTATCTGACCATTGTATAGGTTTACCAATGTGATTAAGAATGATCTCTGATGAATATTTTTTCCAATCATCAGAGGTCGATTTTCTTTTTTGTTGGCAACTGCTACATATAAGCGTTTGGAAAAAAAGTAATAGGACTATAAAAAAATTATCTTTCATATTTTAAGATCTGATATCCCGATTCCCCGTTTTCAGACAAAGCATAAATCACTTTGTCATCGGGAGTCACGGTAATATTTTTTACAGGTGTATCCAACGTAATATTCTCCAATAAATTTCCATCCCAGTCAAACACCTTGATGCAGACAGTCTGATCGTGATTCTCGCTCACCTCTTTGTAAATGGTATCCAGCCACAAGACATAGATATATTTATCAGTAGCCGCCACCCCCTGAGAATAATAATGGGTATCATCCGTTATGGCTGCCTGAACCACGGTCGGAGTATGCTGCAGGACAAACATATGATCGGGATAAGACTTTCTGACTGACTTCACCTTTAAACGGTCTTTTCCGTCTACCTTGAAAATAGTCATGATATCCGCTTCCGCATATACAAAAACTGCCTTGTCTGCTTCAGGAGAAAAAGATCCCAAAGGAGTATACATCAAAGAATTAGCCCAATCATTCAGCTGATCACTGACTAAATGCTTGTCGGGGAACGGTTCATAAAAGCGTAAAAACTTTCCTTCGGATGAAAACGCAGCAAACATACCGGCAGGAGAACCATTGGTTGCCAGTATCGTTCCGTCGGACAATCTGCCCCATCGTGAATTCAAGTAAACACTGTCTTTATAAGCCTCAGCATCCACACCGCCTAGTTTCAGTTCACGGATGGTGGGATTTTCTGCAGTAACATCATGCAGGATCAGTAAGTTTTTCTTGTGAAGATCCGGCAAATAAAGAAGGTTACCCTGCCTGTCATACTGGATCTGGGAAATGAACAAACCCTCATTCACTCCCTGTCCGCGTGGAATCATACGCTTTACCAATTTACCATTATAATCAAACAGATCGAGAATCGTATCCGATTTAGGATTAGCTATGGCCAAATAAGTATCTGTCGCACACAAACCATACGGCGCATGCAAGAGACTGTCGTCCAAAAAAACTTCAGACGTCAGACTTGTTTCCTCTACTTTGGTAGAACTGGAAGAAGAACATCCAAGGAAAAATATACTGAAACATAAAAAAAAAATACAATAATTAAACAGAAAAGAATGTCTCATTATTAGATATCATTAAATGTAAATTAGCACTATAAGTCATAATTTAACTTACAGTGCTAATTAAAAAACTAATTATAATTTTTAAGGGGGCCTGTACTTTTTCCTACAACCATTCCGTCATTGTAGATTGTACATTCTTTATCATTTGTTCCTTCGCAAATAGTTTCAGAAGCAGAAAGTCCCATTGCTTCAATATTTTGTAGCGTGAGATCAGAACTTTCTTCAGGCGTTTTATTTCCAAACATAAAGTTAGCTATAGAAATACTTATGAATCCTAAAGCTACAATAAAATACTTTTTTTTCATACGTCTTAAATTTTAGATTATTGGCAAAAATAATAATTCTTTTTATAAAAACAAAATTGTATTATATTTTTGTTTGCGCCGTTTGTCAAAAAGATATTATTTACCCTGCTTGTGTATCATTCGGATGCTGAATCGGGAAAAAGTCTGACTGTGCCTTTATACATTTTATCTGAACGGGAGACCGGTCTGAATGAATATAGGAAGGATATGCACATCTTTTGCATAAATCTGCGAAAACGACGGTCCGTTCTGACCGTTTTGACTATTCGTTTGAGAGAAAACGGGCGCTCGATCAAGCTGAAATGACGGTTCATTTCCGGTTGAATGGGCGGAAAATTCCCGCAAAATGTCCGGACAGCTTCCGGAACAGGAGGAAAGAGGCGGCTTTTAAGGTCGTTGCAGATCCGGATGAACCTTTCCGGAAGTGTTAAAAGATAGCTTATTCTGTTTACTGACAAGTCTTTAAGAGAAAAATCACTTGCGAAATCATTACTGCCTGCACTTCCGGACGTGAACCGGCGATTCTCACGGGCCGGAGGAGACAATTTGTCAAAATGAAACCGGAGAGAACGTCGTGTTTTTCCGCGATTATTATTACCTTTGTTTTCAAACTTAAAGAAAATCGATGTATGAAGAAACTTTTATTGACACTGACCCTGGGGGCGACGGTGACCACCGGCATGGCGGTCACTCCGTTGTGGATGCGCGATGTGCGTATTTCGCCCGATGGAACCGAGATCCTTTTCTGTTATAAAGGAGATATTTATAAGGTGGCTGCTTCCGGTGGGGAAGCGGTTCAGCTGACAACTCAGGAGTCGTATGAAGCCACTCCGGTGTGGAGTCCGGACGGCAAGCAGATTGCTTTCTCAAGCGACCGTTACGGAAACATGGATGTATTTGTCATGCCGGCCGAAGGCGGTGCTGCACGCAGACTGACGGTGAATTCTGCGGCTGAGACACCCTCTGCCTTTACACCCGACGGAAAGTATGTGGTCTTCTCTGCCAGCATACAGGATCCTGCGGCAAGTGCCATGTTCCCGACTTCAGCCATGACAGAGTTGTATAAGGTTCCCGTTTCCGGAGGAAAAACCGAACAGGTGCTGGGAACACCGGCCGAACTGGTCAGCTTTAATGCGTCGGGGGATGCCTTTCTTTATCAGGACCGTAAGGGATTTGAAGACGAATGGCGCAAGCATCACACTTCGTCCATTACGCGGGACATCTGGATGTATGATGCCAAAACAGGCAAGCATACCAACCTGACGGCCCGTGCAGGAGAAGACCGCAACCCGGTCTGGGCTCCCGACGGCAAGGCGGTGTATTTCCTGAGTGAGCGCGATAAAGGTTCGTTCAATGTATATACTTTCCCGCTGGATAATCCGAAGCAGGTACGTGCCCTCACTTCCTTCCGGACTCATCCGGTGCGTTTCCTTTCCATGAGCGGAAACGGTATGCTTTGCTATACCTACGACGGCGAGATTTATACGCAGAATCCTGACGGAAGTCCGAAAAAGGTGGTTGTCAGCCTGACGCGTGACGACGAGCAGTTGCCCGCCCGCTTCAGTTTCACCCGCGGTGCCCGCGAAGCTGTGCCTTCTCCCGACGGCAAGCAGGTGGCGTTCACCGTAAGGGGAGAAGTGTTTGTCACTTCCGTGGAGTACGGAACAACCAAACAGATCACGCATACTCCGGAAACGGAAGAAGGCTTGTCTTTCGGAGCAGACAACCGTACGCTGGTCTATGCCAGTGAGCGTGGAGGCAACTGGGGACTGTATCTGGCCAAGATCGGACGCAAGGAAGATGCGAACTTCCCGAATGCAACCTTGATAGAGGAAGAGGCGCTGCTGCCTTCGAAGACCGTGGAACGCACGTATCCTCAGTTCTCGCCCGACGGCAAGGAAGTGGCTTTCATTGAAGACCGCAACCGCTTGATGGTGGTCAATCTGGAAACCAAAAAGGTACGTCAGATTACGGACGGTTCTACCTGGTACAGCACCGGCGGCGGATTTAATTATTCCTGGTCGCCCGACGGAAAATGGTTCACACTGGAGTTCATTGGTAACCGCCATGATCCGTATTCTGACGTTGCACTGGTGAGTGCAGACGGCAAGGGAGAACTGGTGAACCTGACCAACAGCGGCTATTTCAGTGCTTCTCCGCGCTGGGTGATGGACGGCAATGCCATTCTGTTTGCAACCGACCGTTACGGTATGCGCAGCCACGCTTCCTGGGGATCACAGGAGGATGTGATGCTGGTATTTATGAATCAGGATGCATACGATAAGTTCCGTCTGAGCAAAGAGGACTATGAATTGCAGAAGGAACTTGAAAAGGAGCAGAAGAAGGAGAGTGAAAAGGATGCTGACTCGAAAAACAAGAAGAAAAAGGAGGACGGCGACAAGAAAGAGTCGGACAAAGTCAAGGATGTGGTCGTTGAACTGGATGGTATCCAGGATCGTATCGTGCGTCTGACTCCCAATTCATCTGACCTGGGCTCTGCCATTCTTTCCAAGGACGGTGAGAAACTGTATTATCTGGCTGCATTCGAAGGCGGTTATGACTTGTGGAAGATTGATCTCCGCAAGCGTGACGTGAAACTGCTGCACAAGAATGTGGGACGCGGTTCCATGGAAATGGACAAGGAAGGAAAGAATATTTTCATCCTGGGAAGCAGCATGCAGAAAATGGATGCCTCTTCGGAAACACTGAAGCCGGTTTCTTTCAGAGCCGAGATGAAGATGGATCTGGCAGCCGAACGTGCTTATATGTTTGAGCATGTCTACAAGCAGGAAAAGAAACGTTTCTATAATGTGAACATGCATGGTGTGGACTGGGATGCCATGGCAGCTGCCTACCGCAAGTTCCTGCCCCACATCAGCAACAACTATGATTTTGCCGAATTGCTGAGCGAATGGCTGGGCGAACTGAATGTTTCGCATACGGGCGGACGTTTCTATCCGTCTCTGGGAGGCGAATCAACCGCTAACCTGGGATTGCTTTACGACTGGAGTTATACGGGTAACGGTCTGCGTGTGGCAGAAGTAGTGGAAAAAGGTCCTTTCGACCGCAAGACTTCCGAAGTGAAGGCGGGCGTCATTCTTGAAAAGATCGACGGACAGGCTCTTACTCCGGACATGGATTATGCAGCTTTGCTCAACGGCTGTCAGGGCCGGAAAATTCTGGTTTCGTTCCGTGATCCGCAGAGCGGCAAGTCGTGGGACGAAGTGGTGAAACCCATCAGCAACGGTGCGATGAGCGGTCTGTTGTATGAGCGCTGGGTCAAACAGCGTGCTGCCGACGTTGAAAAATGGTCGAAGGGCCGTCTGGGTTATGTGCACATTGAATCAATGGGCGACGACAGTTTCCGTACCATTTATTCGGACATTCTCGGCAAATACAATAACTGCGAAGGAATTGTGATCGATACCCGTTTCAATGGAGGAGGCCGTCTGCATGAAGATATTGAAGTTCTGTTCAGCGGAAAGAAGTATTTCACTCAGGTGGTTCGCGGACGGGAAGCCTGCGACATGCCGAGCCGTCGCTGGAACAAGCCTTCCATCATGGTGCAGTGTGAAGCCAACTATTCCAATGCCCACGGCACTCCCTGGGTGTACAGCCATCAGAAGCTGGGCAAGCTGGTAGGTGCTCCTGTGCCGGGAACCATGACCAGTGTTTCCTGGGAGACGCTGCAGGATCCGAGTCTGGTGTTCGGTATTCCTGTCATCGGTTATCGTCTGCCGGACGGAAGCTATCTGGAAAACTCACAGCTGGAGCCGGATATCCTGGTGCTGAATGCGCCTGAAACGATTGTGACGGGTGAAGACACTCAGTTGAAGGCTGCCGTAGACGAACTGTTGAAAGAACTGGACAAATAAAGGCCGGAATATGATATGGAAGCTGGGATTCTCCTGATTTTCGGGAGGATCCCAGCTTTTATTTTCGGGGTTGCCGGCCGTTGGTTCTGGCAGGAAAGATGAGCGGAAGCATACGTCAGAGTGTTTTTTAAGTCTGTTTTTTATTATAAATTGTATAAATTTTCCATTCATTGGATAAATGAATGTATATTTGCCTGATGATCAAAAATGTGTCAGGCTGAGCCGTTCAGATGAAGACAAAAAGATAGTTCATAACTTTAATACCATAAGAAAATGAAGAGAACAGAAAAGATGCTGCTTTGCACCGGTTTGATTTCCGCGGCATTTGCAGCAAATGCCGGTGCGGCAGAGAAAAACACAAAACCAAACATTATCTTTATTTTGTGTGATGACATGGGATATGGTGATCTGGGCTGTTATGGCCAGAAGTATATTCAGACTCCCAATCTGGACCGGATGGCTCAGGAAGGTATGCGTTTCACACAGGCTTATGCCGGCAGTCCGGTCAGTGCACCTTCGCGGGCTTCACTGATGACAGGACAGCATTCCGGACACGGGCATGTGCGCGGAAACAAGGAATACTGGACCGGAGAAGTGATGTATGGTAATAACAAGGATTATGCGGTTGTGGGGCAGGAGCCTTACGATCCGGGACATATCATCTTGCCTGAAATCATGAAAGGAAACGGCTACACAACCGGAATGTTCGGAAAATGGGCCGGAGGCTATGAAGGATCTTGTTCTACACCCGACAAGCGCGGAGTGGATGAGTATTATGGATATATCTGTCAGTTCCAGGCTCATCTGTATTATCCGAACTTTCTGAACCGTTACAGCCGCTCGGCAGGCGATACGGCAGTGGTACGTGTGGTTATGGACGAAAACATCAAATATCCGATGTATGGTGACGACTATAAGAAGCGTCCGCAGTATTCGGCAGATATGATTCATCAGGAAGCGCTGGCCTGGCTGGACAAACAGGACGGCAAGCAGCCTTTCTATGGATTCTTTACCTATACGTTGCCGCATGCAGAGCTGGCACAGCCGAATGATTCCATTCTGAAAGGATATAAGCAAAAGTTCTTTGTTGATAAGACGTGGGGAGGAAGTGAAGGTTCACGTTATAATCCGGCAGTCCATACGCATGCGGAGTTTGCCGGCATGATTACCCGCCTGGATGCGTATGTAGGCGAAATCCTGGCCAAATTGAAAGAAAAGGGGCTGGATGAAAATACAATCGTTATTTTCAGTAGCGACAACGGTCCTCACGAAGAGGGAGGAGCAGACCCTGAATTCTTCGGCCGTGACGGAAAGCTGCGGGGATTGAAACGCCAGTGTTATGAAGGCGGCATCCGCGTTCCGTTTATTGTGCGCTGGCCCGGTCATGTACAGGCTGGTACGGTGAATGATCATCAGCTGGCTTTCTATGACGTAATGCCTACTTTCTGTGAACTGGCCGGTGACAAGAAATTCCCTAAAAAGTATCTGAACAAAAAGCTGGAGGGAGACTGTTTTGATGGTATTTCTTTTGCTCCGACTTTGCTGGGACAGAACGACAAGCAGCAGAAGCATGACTACCTGTACTGGGAGTTCCACGAAACAGACCAGATCGGTGTCCGCATGGGTGACTGGAAGCTGGTTGTGAAACAGGGAGTGCCTCATTTGTATGACCTGGCAACAGATATCCATGAAGACCGTGACGTTGCGGCTGAGCATCCGGATATTGTCAAGCAGATGAAGGAAATAATTCGTAAGGAACATCGTCCGAATGATCTTTTTAAAGTAACTTTGCCGGACTTTGATAAGTGATTAATAAACCTAAAATAAGAAACATGAATCTGAAAAAACAAACTTTGGCATGGACGCTCTGTGTGCCTGCCTGTCTGGTTGCCGCTCCTTTGTCGGCCGTAAATCCGGACGGTACGGCTATCGTACAGACACAGGGAGTCACAGTGACTGGTGCGGCTTTGCTGAATCCGACAACGGTCGAAGTGCTGTTCTCTGACGGACAGCGCATGACACTCGACTTTTATGGGGAAAACATTGTCCGCCTGTTTCAGGATCCGAATGGGGGAATTATCCGTGATCCGCAGGCTTCACCCGAAGCACAGATCCTGACGGACAGTCCCCGGAAACAGCCCGGAAAACTGACTGTCAGTGAAGGACAGGGAGTGATTACAATTGCTACGGATAAAGTAGCTTTGGAAATCAACAAACAGACTACCTTCTTTAAACTGATCAATAAAGTAACTAACCGCATTGTCGTTGAATCGGTAGCTCCGGTGGATTTCCAGAAGAAACAGGTTTCTCTGTCTCTGAAAGAAATGCCGGATGAGTATTTCTATGGCGGTGGTGTGCAGAACGGACGTTTCTCTCACAAGGGAAAGAGCATCAAGATTGTCAATACCAACCAGTGGACTGACGGCGGTGTTGCTTCTCCTACTCCTTATTATTGGTCTACGGGCGGATATGGAGTGATGTGGTATACATTTGCTCCCGGCCAGTATGATTTCGGAGCTGCTGAAAAAGGTAAGGTAACCCTGACACACGATACAGACTATCTGGATGTATTCTTCATGGTAAATGATACTCCGGTAGCTCTGCTGAATGATTTCTATCAACTGACGGGTAATCCGGTCTTGTTGCCGAAATTCGGTTTCTACGAAGGTCACTTGAATGCTTATAACCGTGACTACTGGAAAGAAGACGAGAAGGGTATCCTGTTCGAAGACGGAAAGAAATATAAGGAAAGCCAGAAGGACAATGGAGGTACCAAAGAGTCTCTGAATGGAGAAAAGAATAACTATCAGTTCTCTGCCCGTGCGGTGATTGACCGTTACAATGCGCATGATATGCCGTTGGGATGGTTGCTTCCGAATGACGGTTACGGCGCAGGATACGGACAGACCGGTACACTGGACGGCAATATTCAGAACCTGAAGGAGCTGGGTGATTACGCTCGTGAACGTGGAGTTGAGATCGGTTTGTGGACTCAGTCAGACTTGCATCCGAAAGAAGGCGTAGAAGCATTGTTGCAGCGTGATATCGTGAAGGAAGTGCGTGATGCCGGTGTGCGTGTGCTGAAGACTGATGTTGCGTGGGTAGGTGCCGGATATTCATTCGGACTGAACGGCGTGGCTGATGTCGGACAGATTATGCCTTATTACGGAAATAATGCACGTCCGTTCATTATTTCACTGGACGGATGGGCCGGTACTCAGCGTTATGCCGGAATCTGGTCGGGTGACCAGACTGGTGGAGAATGGGAATATATCCGTTTCCACATCCCGACTTATATCGGTTCCGGATTGTCCGGACAGCCGAATATTTCATCGGATATGGATGGTATCTTCGGCGGAAAGAATGTTCCGGTCAATGTCCGTGACTTCCAGTGGAAGACTTTCACTCCGATGCAGTTGAATATGGACGGATGGGGATCGAATCCTAAGTATCCGCATATTCTGGGTGAACCGGCTGCTTCTATCAACCGCTGGTATCTGAAGATGAAATCGGAATTTATGCCTTATACTTACACGCTGGCTTATGAAGCACTGGATGGCAAGCCGATGATTCGTGCCATGTTCCTTGATTATCCGAACGACTATACACTGGGTACGGCTACCCGCTACCAGTTCCTGTATGGTCCGTATGTGCTGGTTGCTCCGGTTTATCAGGAAACGAAGGCAGATGATAAGGGCAATGATGTGCGTAATGGTATCTATATGCCGGAAGGTAACTGGATTGATTATTTCACCGGTGACCTGTATCAGGGCGGACGTGTCATTAATAATTATGAGGCTCCTTTGTGGAAACTTCCGTTCTTTATCAAGCAGGGTGCTATCCTGCCGATGGCTGAGGCTCACAACAATGTCAGCCAGATGGATAAGAAGACTCGTATCTATGAACTGTATCCGGCCGGAACTACTGAATTCACGGAATATGATGATGACGGTGTAACGGAAGCTTATCGTAACGGACAGTTTGCCACTACGAGAATCGTTTCTGCTCTGGAAGGAGATGAATTGAATGTGACCATAGATCCGACACAGGGAGGATTTGCCGGCATGGTCAATGAAAAGGTAACAGAGTTCCGTATCAATGTGACAACACAACCGAAGAAGCTGGAAGCTCGTATCGGTAAGAACAAGGTCAAACTGACAGCTGTCAGCTCTATGGAGGCATACAAGAACGGTACGAATGTTTATTTCTATGAAGAAGCACCTGAATTGAATCGTTTTGCTACTCCGGGCAGTGAATTTGCTTCAGTGAAAGTGGTTAAGAATCCAGTAGTGCATGTGAAACTGGCTTCTGCTGATATCACATCCGATGCGGTTGCCCTGAAGATGAAAGGATTTGTATTTGCTCCTGCTGAGAAGTTGCTGGTAAGTACCGGTTCGCTGGAAGCTCCGAAACCTCAGGTTACTGATGAAAATACGACTGCTTATACCTTGACTCCTTCCTGGAACAAGGTTACTGGAGCTGATTATTATGAAATTGAGTTTAACAACATGCTTTACAGTACGATCCGTGATACACAACTGCTGTTCGAAGATTTGCGTCCGGAAACAACCTGTTCGTTCAAAGTTCGTGCAGTCAATGCATCCGGAACTTCTGATTGGGCAAGTGTTCAGGTAACGACCAAGTCTGATCCGCTGGAATTTGCTATTCGTGGTTTGAAGGGTGAAACTTCTTGTCCGAACCAGGGTGGTCAGGGCGTCAACAAGTTGTTTAACTTCGATGAATCTGATTCATGGCATACAGAATGGAGTACGAAGGCTGTACCGTTCGATCTGGTTATCGATCTGAAGAGCGTAAATCAGCTGGATAAATTCCAGTATATGCCTCGTCAGGATGGTGGTAACGGAACGTTGAAGAAAGGTACTGTATACTACAGCATGGATAAGTCTGAATGGACAGAAGCCGGTACATTTGAATGGACAGGCGGTGACGTGAAGACATTCGTCTTTGAAAAACGTCCGACTGCACGTTACATCAAACTGGCTGTAACGGAAGCTGTGGGTAACTTCGGCTCCGGACGTGAATTGTATGTATTCAAGGTTCCTGGTTCTGAAAGCTATATTCCGGGTGATATCAACCAGGATAAGCTGGTAGACGAAAACGACTTGACTTCATACATGAACTATACAGGTCTGCGTCGGGGTGATTCTGATTTTGAAGGTTATATCAGCAAGGGTGACTTGAACAACAACGGACTGATTGATGCATACGATATTTCTACCGTAGGTATCGAGCTGGAAACCGGTGTAAGTTCGAAGAAGGTTCCTGCTGTAGCTGGAACTATTCAGGTTACTCCTTCCAAGAAGGTTTATAACGCAGGTGAAACGGTAGAAATCCGTGTTACCGGTAAGGGACTTCAGTCTGTCAATGCTTTGAGCTTTGCACTGCCTTACGATCCGCAAGTAATGGAATATGCAGGGGTAGATGCTGCCGACATGAAAGAAATGAAGAATCTGACTTATGACCGTCTGCACAGCAACGGAGTGAAGGCACTTTATCCTACTTTCGTTAACTTAGGAGAGAAACCGACTCTGGAAGGTGATGGTGAACTGATGGTGATCAAGTTTAAAGCAAAGACTCGTCTGACCTTCAAGCTGAAAGCTATCGATGGTATTCTGGTTGATAAGTATCTGAATACTGTTCACTGGTAAATACTTTTCTGATGCAAAGATAGAAGTCACGGATTTTTCGCATAACTTCCGTGATAGCGTATAAATTAAAAAATAGCCGTCCCAATTTCCGGACGGCTATTTTTGTGTCATCTTCCATCGATCCGGAAGCAAACCATGCTATTGATCAGTCCGGTAGGTCTTCTTTATTTTATTCTTTATAGAGTTCTGATGAATCGTTACGGACGGGAGGGTGCTTTCGGATTATCATGGATTGCTCCTCTAGAACTCTCAGGAGTCTCTTCCTGGTATATTTATTTTGCGTATTTGTGGCTTTGTAAGCATTCAGTAAACCCCGTCAAATTCCAGCCTTGATTCTTCGTATTTTTGTGTCCATAACCAATATTGTGCAAATATGAAGAATATGACATTAGACCAATTCAAGCGGACATACGAAGACTGGAAGTTATCTGGTTTGTCCGTCCGTGATTATTGTAACAATACCGGATTTGACGAAGGTAAATTTTATTACTGGCGTAGGAGACTAACCGATTCAGCTCTTCCTGATGTACAAGGATTTGTTCCTGTGAGAATGAACAATCTGAACGGTAAACTGAACATCACTACGGCTTCAAAAGAGATAGAATCTGAAAACGGTTCCGAATGCGAGATTATATACGCCAATGGTGTAACGCTCCGTATCAATAGTGCAATATCACTGGAGGTGCTAAAGTCATTAATCCTTTTATGCCAGTAAGCCATGTTTTGCCTCAGTGACTCAGACCGTTTTTTCCTTTACCCTTATCCGACTGATATGCGAAAGAGTTTTTACTCTCTGAGCGGAATCGTGACAGAGAAAATGGGTAAGGATGTACAGGAAGGCGATGCATTTATATTTATCAATAAATCATTGACCAACATGAAAATACTCCATGCCGAATACGGTGGGCTGGTGATATATAATATGAGACTTGAGAGTGGCACTTTCCGTCTGTCTGATATTGACCGTGAAGAGTCTTCCGCTTCACTCTCCGTCAATTGGTCAGAATTGACATTGATTGTGCATGGTATATCACCTTCGGAAGCTAAAAGAGCATCTCGCTGGACTCCTAAAAAACAGTAGCTTTACAGTAAAAAAAGTATGCTCAAAACCTCCTGCATATCAGGTATTTTTCGTATCTTTACAGTACAAAAAGAATACAGAAAATGGCAGAAGATCCGAATTTAAATATGGCACTTGAGGCAGTCCTTCGCGACCGTGACGACTTGTACAGACGTCTTATGCGGGCGGAAAGAAAGCTTAAAGAAATGTCGGATCTGCAGGCAATGAAAGACTCCTACGAAGCCAGGCTGTCAGAGAAAGACAAAATCATTGAAGCTAAGGATAAGGCCATTGAATCCAAGGACAACCGTATCGCATCGTTGGAACGCAAACTGGAGTATCTTGAGAGGAAAGTATGGGGGGCGATGTCTGAAAAGAGAAGACTCCCTGACGATCCCAACCAACTGAAACTTGACTTCGGCGAGTCGGATATGACACCGGAAGAGGAGGAGGCGGTCCGCCAGGCCATAAAGGAGGTGAGCGAGTACAGGCAGGTGAAGGTCAGGGAACACGAGAAGAAGGTTCCCGTCCGCCAAAAACTGCCGGAACATCTCCGCCGTGAAGAAGAACATATCTACCCCGAAGGCTATCTTGGCAATGAAGACCAATGGGTAGTGTTTGATGAAACGGAAACTTCCGAGCATCTTGAATATAAACCGGCCGAACTGTATGTCCGTGTCACTATCAGACATAAGGGTATGCGCAAGGATACAAACCGGATTATCACCGCTCCGGTGAAAAATGAACCGATACCCAAGAGTTATGCAAGCGCTTCGCTACTTACCGAGCTGATGGTCGGCAAATATGTGGACCACCTTCCGTTCTACCGGCAGATACAGATGTTCAAGCGTATAGGCATCAGCCTGCCACCGTCCAGCATCGAAGCCTGGTTCCATGAAGTGGCCGACCTGATGCGTCCCGCCTATTACCGGTTGAAGGAACTGGTCCTGTCTTCCGATTATGTCCAGTCCGATGAGACAACTATACCTATAATCAACAACGAGAAGCATCAGACAATAAAGGGATATCTTTGGCTGGTGCGGAGCGTAACGGGCAACCAGGTCTTCTTCTTTTACCATGACGGTTCCAGAAGCATGAAGGTGGCTCTGGAACTCTTCAAGGGTTATCAAGGGGCCATACAGACAGACGGATATACCGGTTATGGGATACTTGAAAAGACAAAAGGTATCATCATCATATGCTGTTGGGCACATGCCAGACGCTACTTTGAGAGGGCATTGAAGCATGACAAGGCCAGGGCGGAGTATGCCCTGACCATGATAGGCATGCTCTATGACGTGGAACGTATAGCCGATGACGACAACATGAATGAACAGCAGCGTATGGAACTGCGTAAACGGCTTGCATATCCTATAATCTGTTCGTTTGAGAAATGGTGTCTTACGGAGTATGGCAAAGTCCTTCCTAAAAGTCCGATAGGACAAGCCATGAACTACTTCCTTAATCATGTGCGGCAACTGGCACATTACACGATGGACGGTAAATATTGTATAGATAATAATTTGATAGAAAACTCGG
>ENA-OOZN01001417-OOZN01001417.1-human-gut-metagenome-genome-assembly--contig:-NODE-1417-length-15955-cov-2.704906_pt1 | contig 15955 bp, 16 predicted proteins | sample MGYA00241187_ERZ501397 | MGnify/ENA primary metagenome ERZ501397 (study PRJEB25962, sample SAMEA2042921) | human gut metagenome | biome: human gut; feature: human-associated habitat; material: faeces... | reverse complement strand
CTGTCCCAGCCAGCCCCTGTCCCAATTAGTTTTCGTCATCCTTGTGGCTTAATTTGTAGAACATCATCGCGACATATGCTGTCACTGGAACAAGCACTGTCATCACAAGAGTGAGCTGTAACAGCTTGAAAGCTGCATCACTATGTATAAGTGCGAGCACAAGGCATGCTACATACAGTCCGGCTAATATTACGATGGCGGCTATCGCCAATACTCTTTTTTTCATATATTCTCCTTTCAAAAAAGGCACACGCGCATCATGCGGCATGTGCCATAAAAAGGGGAGGATAATTTTCTGTCATTTAAACAGAAAATCGGTAAATCTTCTTTTGTGATAATAAAAGTATTACCATAAGAAAAAGATTTATGCATTCGCTCCACAGCATTTTTTATATTTCTTTCCTGAGCCGCAAGGACATGGATCATTACGTCCAACTTTAGGCTGTGTGTTGACAACAGTTGTGGAAAGCTTCTGCTCCTTGTAGAGAGCCTTACGTGTGTCAGCGTCAAGAAGAGCATCCCACTGTGGGAGTGTATATAACCACTCTGCCTTGGCAGCTACCATGTTCTTGTAGAGTAATTCCTTGTCGAAATCCATGGAAACAACTGTGTTCTCGTCCATAGTCTCGATAGGGTTAGGTGTCTTTAAGCTGTCATTGATTCCATCGAGAACACCTACCATGGTAAGAAGTTCAAGACCGAAGCGCTCAGCAAGCTCCTTAACAGTGCCGCTTACAGGCTCCTTGGCTGCAAGAATCTGCTCATAAACACCTTTCTCAAAGTTAAAATATGTTGCCCAGAACATCTGGTATTTCTGGTCGTCCATCTCCTGCTCGTAAGCAAGATTTCTCCATGTTTCAAGTAATGACATGATTATACTTCCTTTTAAAATATTATATTCTTCTGCCGGTTGCAGTAAAACAACCATAGTAAAATCATTTTATAACATAAGCAGGTCAACGTCAAGACTGAAATTTTCCGGCACTGTAGCCGATGAGTATTTCCGGAAAACGTGTCTGAAGTGCATTCAGAACCAGCTCAACAGAATCCTTTGTCTTGTGATGTACAATGTAGTGCTTTTTATCATTTGCGACAACACTGAGTGAATAGCTTATATCGTGATGAAGCAGTCTTGTGTGAAGAGTACCGAATTTATATGCCCATACAATTACATCCAGTGGGACAATATGTATATTGTGCCTGTCATAAGCGATAAAGAAGTTGTCCGTGAGAGTGATTCCCGGGGCATAGGCGTGGGAGGATTCGAATTCATCACAGGCTGTCTGATACAGCTCCACTTTGCTGCCGTATCGGGAAAGACGAAGAACAGTGCGCGAATAAAGGGGATTTATAAGTGCGACAATAATTATTATCTCATGTATGATTGCGAGCAATGTTGTAAGTGCAATAAGTGCGAGGAGAATATATTCCCTGCCCTGTGACATTCTGTATTGGTTTATCAGTACCTTGCTGCTCATCATATTGAGAGCCTGACTTGTCCAGTTGAGATTATAACTTACAAGATTGTTCAGCGTATCTATTTCCGATATATTAGAGTCGAGCTTGGCACTACACTTAAACTGTGTAAGCTGTGCCGGTGGTATTGAAGTAAATTCGTTTAAACCCAGTGCTGATGCAGATATCAGGACATAGTAACAGTTGTTGTCATACAGACAGTAGTAGTAGCATGCCTTTATTTTTGAACCATGCATACGGTTCACACCTGTATAGTGCAGGTTGGAAAGATTTGCCTTGACGTAAGGGGTACGGTTATGGTATGCGGCAGCTGCCTGCACCGGATTTTCGACAACCGGGACAGAAAACAGATTGTATAACCCTGTGGCATACAGGATAAAAATACTGAAAATAATGAAAAAACCCGGCATGATAAGCTTGCGGCGGTTTATTTTCTTGATGGTTGCCTGAAGATGGAATGTATTCATTGATATATGCCCCTTTTGATGGTTAATACGATAAGTATACGGTTATTTTATTAATAATTCAAGGTCAGCTTGCATTTTGCAGGAAAAATTGGTACTATATTGCGGTGAAAGCCTGAATGCGAAGCTTTTAAGCAGATTGTTGGCAGCAGTGATTCAGGCAAGGTCTGCAGTAAGCATGGGCATATAAGAAGGGGATTTATGATGGCAGCATACAGGAAATTCGCGCAGTGGTATGACAGTTTTATGTCGGACATTCCTTATGGAGAGTGGGCAGAGTATATAATTGACAGATTGAAAGAGCATGGAGTTGTTCCGGATATGGTACATGACAACGAACATTCCGGAAGCTGCATAAATAATAAGAATACTCAAAATGATGTCATTCTTGAGCTTGGCTGTGGTACCGGAAGCATGGCAAGGTATCTGTGCATGGAAGGTTACCATGTTGTGGGAATCGACCTTTCATCCGATATGATAAAGGAAGCGCGAAAGAAGATTATACCCGGCTTTGAACCCTATGTGGGCGATATGAGGGTTCCGTTTCTTGAAGCTTCAAGCTGCGGGGCTGTTGTGAGCGTGTGTGATTCCATGAATTATCTCACATCAAGGTCGGATATGGAGCTTACAATCAAGGCGGTGCACAGCCAGCTTCGTGACGGCGGAATTTTTATTTTTGACATGAAGACGGACAGCTTTTACAAGGATGAGCTTGGGAACAATGTTTTTGCGGACAGAGCCGGAAGGGTGTCCTATGTCTGGCAGAACCATTACGATGAAAAGACACACATAAACACGTATGATATCACCTTCTATCGGAGAATATTCGCAAATATATGCTTAAGCTGCAGTGAGAAGCACAGGCAGAGGGCATATTCGGTGAAGCAGATTAAGGATATAGCTGCAAAATGCGGAATGGAGCTTTTAGAGCACACGGTAAGAGGCGAGAGGGCTTACTACATATTAAAGAAATAGGCCATTGTGAAATGCAGTGTGTGACAGATGGACTTTGCGTTTCACAATTACGTAAATAAAAAGAAGTAGAGGAGAAACCATGGAAGATTATATTGTCAGGGCAACAGCGGCGGACAATCAGTTGCGCGCATTTGCCATCTATTCAAAAAATCTTGTCGAGGAGGCAAGACAGAGACATAATACATCACCCGTTGCGACTGCAGCGCTCGGAAGAATGCTTTCAGCTGCGGCTATGATGGGAGTGATGATGAAGGGTGATGACGATCTGCTCACCATAAAGCTGGAGGGCGATGGACCTATCGGTGGAATTATGGTTACAGCCGATTCAAAGGCGGGGGTTAAGGGCTATGTCGGAAATCCTGATGTCATGCTGCCTCCTAACAGCAAGGGTAAGCTTGATGTCGGCGGTGCGGTCGGAAAAGGAATGCTCACCGTAATCAAGGATATAGGAATGAAGGAGCCTTACAGCGGAAGCTGTGAGATAGTCACAGGCGAGATAGCGGAGGATTTAACATACTATTTTGCTTCGAGTGAGCAGGTTCCGTCGGCGGTTGCACTCGGAGTGCTTATGGAGCATGACAATACAGTAAAGCAGGCGGGTGGTCTTATCATCCAGGTCATGCCGTTTGCTGAGGATGCACTTATCGACAGGCTTGAGCAGAAGATAAACAGCATGAGTTCAATAACTTCAATGCTTGAGAAGGGCATGCTGCCGGAGGATATATTGAATGAAGTACTTGGTGAGTTCGGAGTCGATATAAATGAAAAGATTCCGGCAGCATTCAGGTGCAACTGTTCAAAGGAGCGCGTTGAAAAGGCACTTATAAGTATCGGAAGGAAGGAACTCAAGGAGATGATTGACGAGGGAAATCCGATTGAACTCAAGTGCCATTTCTGCAATACAAGCTATGATTTTTCGGTCGAAGAACTGAAAAAAATACTTAGATATGCAAAAGGATAATTCTTGACACCCTTATGTTTCTGTGCTATTCTAACAATGTGCTGTATTTAAGCACGTATGCTGTGGTAAAGTACTACAGTATGAATTTTTTTTAAATATTTTGGAGGTATCACAATGAGCAAGGGTACAGTTAAGTGGTTCAGCAACTCAAAGGGCTACGGATTCATTTCTGACGAGAACGGCAAGGATGTATTCGTACATTACTCAGGTCTTAACATGGAAGGCTTCAAGTCTCTTGAAGAGGGCCAGGCTGTAGAGTTTGACGTAGTAGACGGCGCTAAGGGACCACAGGCTACAAACGTAACAAAATTATAATCAACGAAGTTTTACAGTGTGCCTTTTTAATATATATAAAAGAGCAGTATTTGTACTTAACGAGATTATGAAAATAGGGATTGCCGATATGGCAATCCCTATTTACTTGCGCTTTTAAGTACAGCATTATTTATTTATGTTCTTGTTAAAGTCCGGCATTCTGCTGCCTGTGGATGACTTAGAACCTTTCTTATCGCTGCTCTTCTGCTCCCTGACAGGTGGCTTTATATCCTTATAGTATTTGTTATGTATTCTGTTAAAGAGGAATACACATCCGGCGAATATGATGATTTCGGTTATAAAACAGGCTATACGGTTGAAGATTATACCGGATGAATAGAAGTTAGCCGGAAGATACATCAAGGTCTGTAAGCCTATTATTGATACCAGATGAAGCCTTTTAAGCTCCTTGTGGCATACGGCGTAGAACATTACGGATATCATTGTGTTGAAGATGAGGAACATAATGCTCTCCGCACCTGAGAATAAGTATACATAGGATGGGGAGCTGTATAAAAACCATACATCGTTCAGCTGTCTGGTGGCTTCCTCAATAGTGTCATAGCCGTTTGCGAGTGCGGCAAGCCCTGATGAGTTGAGTGTAAGGCACAGGGAATAGTTGAGAAAAATTGTGACAGCAGTTATGATTGCTTCGGTAAGTGCAACACCTACACCTATTCCGTATGCATCACAGTATTCGGCATAGTATTTGCGGATGAACCACATTGCAAAGAAGCGGCCGCATACTATAAGGGAGGATGTTATAAGCAGCACCATAAAGCGCGCTACAGCGAGGGTGGCTGTTCCGGCACCCTGTGGGATGGTGAGGGAGAGCAGACCGGAGAGAAAACTGCCTATAATTATATAGAACAGAAGGTAGGACGTGGCACCGTACAGTACAGGCATAAATTTCAGACCTACAATGCGTCTGACTGTGAAGGTGACAAGTATGCAGGCACACAGGAGCAGAATCCCCGACGCTGCAATAAATGATATAGTAAGAGATGGAATTGTCTTACTAAAGTCAAAAAGACCACTTAATTCGGATGCAATATCAAAATTCATACATATATCCTCTCATTAATTATATATTTTGTCCAGATGGACTATTCAATTATAGACTAATCATCATAATCAATCAAATGAAATTTTATTAAATTCTTGAAAAAATAAAAAGTTTCAGTATAATAACAATTATGTATTTCTGTAAAAGTTTGTTGGAGGTAATTTATGGCGGTTATCAGTGGAAGTAATATGTACGATATTCTTCGCAAGTCTTTTTCAATACTGAACCCACAATTGATGCACCATAGCGAGAGAACAGCATATATTTTGTATAAAATGCTGCAGACTGAAGGTCATATGAGCAGCAAGGAGATGGCGGATTATGTCATAATCGCAGTTCTGCATGATATAGGAACATGTAAGCTCGAATACATACATCAGTGGGCACAGTTTGAGAAGGATGACGTATGGCCGCATTCTATATTCGGTTTTCTGTTTCTTAAGTACCTGTCACCGCTTGAAGATAAGGCAGAGATAGTGCTCTACCACCATCTTGATTATAATAAGCATTATCTGATTAAGAGCCAGTATATAAAGATAGCAGAATATCTTTTCATGGCAGACAAGATTGATGTCACCATGAGCATGCCGGGAACTTTAGAGCCGGATTATCTTCAGAAGTACCGCAATATTAAGTATTCGGCGGAAGCACTTAACCTTTTTCTTAAGGCTAACACGAGGTACAATATACTTGAGAAGCTGAAGAAGGAGGATTACCTTAAGGAGCTTGATGAGCTTATTGCTTCGGTCAGCTTTTCGGAGGATTATAAGAGAAAATTCCTGCAGATGTTGATTTATATAATTGATTTCCGCAGCCAGTACACGGTAATACATACACTCGCCACAACAATTTTTGCGCAGGAGTTAGGAGATCTGATGAAGCTGTCGGGTCAGGACAAGTATAATATGTATTACGGAGCGCTGCTCCATGATATTGGAAAGATTGCCATTCCGCTGTCGATACTTGAGTCTACGGGAAGACTGTCTGATAAAGAGATGGATATTATGAAAAAGCATGTGGAGATTACCGACCATGTACTTAAGGGCATAGTGGATGATGATATAAGGGAGATTGCGATAAGGCATCACGAAAAGCTTGACGGCAGCGGCTACTTCAGGGGTCTTAAAGGGGATGAGCTTACAAGACCACAGCGTATAGTTGCTGTTGCGGATATTATAAGTGCCCTGTACGGAAAGCGAAGCTACAAGGAGGCATTTGCTCCTGATAAGATTAAGGCTATAATTCAGGCTGATGCGGACAATAATAAGATATGTCCGGCAGTGGTGGATGTTGCTGTAAAGAACATGGAGAGCATAATTCGGAACTTTGAAAAGAAGAAGGAAGCGGTGCTCGGAACCTATATGCAGATAAAAAAACAGGAAAATGATATATATGAGCAGTTTAAAGGCTTGTAAAAACATGGAAACATGGGGAGGATGCCGGCACAATAATGGTGCCGCCGGCATCCTCCCCATGTTTTTTATAGATTTACAGATTATTTAAGCGCCTTCTGTGCAAAGCCGGTGTCGACTAAGTCGGAGTAAGGGGCGTATTCCTTTATCACGCCGGCTTCGTATAGGATATCCTGAAGAAGCGTGAAGCTGTCCTTTGAGAATACAAGGTCATTTTTCCATGTATCCTGGGATTTGTATCTTTCGACAATGACTGCTATGGTGTCTGCGTCGGTGTCAGGAAACTGCGGCGCGATGACCTTGGCAATGTCCTCGGAGGAGTGCGAATTGACATATTCCATTCCGCGCTGCAGTGCATTGGTGAAGCCCTGTATTATCTCAGGATTTTTGTTTATATAGCTTTTCTTTGCACTGTAGGCCGTATACGGAACATAGCCGCTGTCGACGCCGAGACTTGCGACAACGTAGCCGGTGCCTTCCTTTTCAAGGGCGGTGGCATGTGGTTCGAACTCAACGGTGAAGTCGCCCTGTCCGCCGGCAAAAGCACCGCCTGTCAGCCCGAAATCTATGTTCTGGACTATTTCTAAATCTGTTGAGATGTCTATTCCGTTATTTTTCAGGATGTATTCAAGAACCATTTCAGGCATTCCTCCGGCTCTTCCGCCAAGTATCGTGGTTCCCTTCAGCATATCCCATGAAAAATTATCAATGGGTTTTCTTGATACGAGGAAATTACCCGCACGCTGCGTCAACTGTGCGAAGTTGACCGCATAATCGCTGTTGCCTTCATTATAGGCGTAGATTGAGGATTCGGAACCCATGAATCCGATCTGCGCCTCACCTGAGATAAGTGCTGTCATAACCTTGTCGGCACCGAAGCCTGTGACAAGCTTCAGATTGATTCCTTCCTCCTCGAAATAGCCGTTTTCTATTGCAACATATTGAGGAGCATAAAAAATAGAATGAGCAACCTCATTCAAAGTAACATCCTTTAGTGTACTTTCATCTTTTTTACATCCGCAGAAGAGGAGTGGAACAGTAAAAATAAGCGTGACAATTGATAAAACCAGAGAAATTCTTGCTTTCAAGATAACCTCCAACAATTTGTTAGGCCCAAGGTTCTGACCATGATATCATAGTATATGGATGCTGCGGGAAAATGTGACTTTCGACAAATGCAATTTTTTAATTTAATACTTGAAAAAGGGAAAGTTATAATGTACTATATGTATCTGTGCTTGGAATCAGACAGGATTTCATAATACAATACATATAAGTCGGAGGCATTATGGCATACAGAGTACTTGCACTTGATATAGATGGAACTCTTACAAATTCTAAAAAGCAGATTACAGAAAAAACTAAGAAGGCAGTGTCGGCAGCAGCGGCAAAGGGCGTGAAGATTGTGATTGCATCGGGGAGACCGGTGCAGGGAATCAGGGCTTTTGCAAAGGAGCTTGAGCTTGAGAAGAAGGATGGATATATTCTGTCATTTAATGGAGGAAGGCTTATCTCATGCAGGACGGGCGAGATAATCCATGATATGAAGCTGCCGCTTGAGTATCTGCCGGAGATATATGAGCTTTCTAAAAAGTATAAAGTGAATCTGATGTCATACGAGGGCGATGACCTTATAACCGAGGAACCGGATGACGAGTTTCTTGCGATAGAGGCACGCATTAACGGTCTTGGAATCAAGAAGGTCGACAATCTTGTTGAGTACATCAATTTCCCGATTAACAAATGTCTGATGCTGGGGAATGGAGATTATCTTGCCGAGGTTGAGAAAAAGGTTCATGCCGCGCTGTGTGACAGAATGGATGTATACAGGTCGGAGCCATATTTCCTTGAGATACTTCCTAAGGGGGTCGACAAGGCAAAATCACTTGAGAGTTTTTTGAATATCATAGGCTGCAGGAGGGAAGAGCTTATGGCGTGCGGTGATGGGTTTAATGACATCACGATGATAAAATATGCCGGACTCGGTGTGGCGATGGCTAATGCACGGGAAGAGATAAAAAAATGTGCTGATTATATAACAGCCTCCAATGATGAAGACGGCGTCGCTTTAGCAATTGAACGCTTTATTTTATAAAAAAAATTTGTTAATTTATTTGCAAAATATAGTGGACTTTACAACTTCATTGTGCTAAAATGCTATTGTGCTGTTAAAGCGATGTATGGATTTGCCTGATTACAGGCAACATGGCAATTAACAAAAAAGGAGTATTATATGGGTAAGAATTTAAAATCAGAAGCGGTTGACCATCTTTTTGAAGCAATTATGACATTGAAAGATCTTGATGAATACTATGCATTTTTTGAGGATGTATGTACTGTAAATGAACTTTTATCATTATCACAGCGCTATGAGGTGGCGAGAATGCTGAGACAGAGAAAGACATATCTCGACATCGCAGAAAAGACGGGCGCCTCCACAGCAACCATCAGCCGTGTCAATCGTTCACTTAATTATGGAAACGATGCCTATGATATGGTATTTGAGAGACTTAACATCAAGGGTGAAGAACAATAGAAATGGGACAAGGGGTCAGACCCCCTGTCCCAACTATTTTTTTCTGGAGCAGGAATCAGGATTCTCTGTATCATTCTTTGAGTTGAATTCGTCTATAATGTTCTCGACCATTTCCTTCTTGAGGTACATATCAAAGCATAGATAGCAGATGAACGAAAATGTCCGCAGATAGTCTCTCTCCTGTTCATCGGTGACATCGGAAAAGCTGTTCTCCGCCTTCTTGAACATGGATATGATGTCCTTTGTTATCGGGGAAAGGCGTTCGCGCTCACCTTGATAAATCTCCTTATATATATGTTCTAAGGAAACACTTCCCTTGTCGCCGAAGAATCTGTCGGTGAGAGGTCCAAGTATTGACTGTATGTCACTTATCGACATCAGCGTCTTAAAATAGTAGATAAACATTAGGGTTATCATGTGGTCATGTGAGTATTTCTTTTTGACCGGTGGAGGAAGAAGATTATTCTTGGCATAATTGTTAATCATTGTCTTGGTGAGAATCTTGTCCTCCTCATTGCGCTTGGTGGCCTCAAGGTGAGTATCCATGAATGTCGTGACCTGATCCATGTACAGGTCGATATTGGGTATCTCGCCCGGGCGTATATAATCAAGCTTTGCGAGCTTGTGAAGCATATCTGCTAAAAATTCAGAATGTTCAAGTGACATGTTGCAACCTCTTTTCTATGTGACATAGTTCTGATGTCTGGTTCATTATAACCTAATTTCATATCAAAAACAAGAAAAACATGATTCGGGTGTCAAAACATATAAATGGATTATTTCAAATAAATATAGTGACTTTTATATTTTCATGTGCTATGATATATATGATTTCTGAATATTTTGGAGGGTAGGACAATGGGTATTATTTCAAGATTTAAGGACATAATGTCCGCTAACATCAATGCGCTTCTCGACAAGGCAGAGGATCCGGAGAAGATGATAGATCAGTATCTTCGCAATCTTGAGAGCGATCTTGCCAAGGTTAAGCAGGAGACGGCTTCTGTTATGGCAGAGGAGGCTAAGGCTAAGAGACAGTTAGATGAGTGCACGGCAGAGGTTGCCAAGATGCAGAGCTATGCAGAGAAGGCAGTTCTTGCAGGCAATGATGAGGATGCCAAGAGATTCCTCATGAAGAAGAAGGAGCTTGTTGTTAAGCAGACATCTCTTCAGGAGACATATACCCTGGCTGCTGAGAACGCAGCTAAGATGCGCCAGATGCACCAGAAGCTTGTAGGGGATATCAGCCAGCTCAATTCAAGAAGAGATGCAATCAAGGCTAAGATTGCTGTTGCAAAGACCCAGCAGACAATCAATAAGATTGGAGCCAGTGTGGATGGGGCTGCGGAGAACCTTTCAGCATTTGACAAGATGGAGGCTAAGGCTAACAAGATGCTTGATGAGGCTAATGCTATGGCAGAACTTAATTCTTCAGCAGAGGATTCTAATATTGATAACCTTGCTGCTAAGTATGATGCAGAACCATCTAATTCAGAGGTTGATGATGAACTTGCAGCACTTAAGGCACAGATGGGAATTCAGTAAAACAGAATTGATAATATCGGGAGGAAACCATGGGTTTATTCAAAAGTCAGCTTTCCAATGTGGTTGAATGGGAAGAATACAGAGATGATTGTATATTTTGGAAGTGGACTAATAAGGAGATAAAGAAAGGCAGCCGCCTTATAATCCGTCCGGGACAGGATGCAATATTCTTATATAATGGCAGCATAGAAGGTATATTTAAGGATGAAGGTGAATTCGATATCGATTCACAGATTATACCATTCCTGTCAACACTTAAAGGATTTAAGTTTGGATTTAACAGTGGAATGAGAGCGGAGGTTCTCTTTGTCAATACAAAGGAGTTTAATGTTAACTGGGGAACTAAAAATCCTATAGCTATTCCATATTCAGGACTTCCTGGTGGTATGCCTGTAAGAGCATTTGGTAACTTTGCATTTAAGATATCTGATTACGTATGCCTTATTGACAAGGTTGCAGGTATCAAGCAGATGTATACAGTTGATGATGTAAAGCAGAGAGTTGTTGCCGTATTAGACCAGCTTCTTATGAAGTGGATATCTAAAGAAGGCAAGGATATGTTTAATCTTCAGGCTAATGCTTTCGAGATATCTTCTGGTATCAGGGAAGACCTTGATATGCAGATGATGAAGCTTGGTATAGAGATAACTGATTTTAATATAGCAAGTTTCTCTTATCCGGAAGAAATAACAAAGATGCAGAATAAGGCAGCTTCACAGGCTATGGTATCTGATATGGGCAAGTACAGCCAGATGGCTATGGCAGACAATATCGGAAAAGGCAGTAACAATATTGCCGGCGATATGATGAGCATACAGATGGGTATGGCTATGGGACAGCAGATGATGAATAATATTAATAATAACCAGTCATCAGCAGGTGCCGGTAGTGGTACATATAAGTTCTGTCCTAACTGCGGAACACCTACGAATGGAGCTAAGTTCTGTAGTAATTGTGGAACTAAGCTGTCGTAATCAGGCATATTAATAATGTTGTATGAGCGGGTGTCTATAATACAGACATCCGCTTATCTTTTAGTGTCCGTAACCAATCTATAATTCTCCCCACCAAACATAATTTTCCCCTTTATTAATTCCCCCACATTTGATATACTAACTTAGTATGACAAGAATACATGTTCGTGTGATATTCAGTATAGAACAGGAGTAGTATATGAATTTAGATGGATTAAACGATATGCAGAAGCGCGCCGTAAAGCGCACAGAAGGACCTCTGCTTATAATAGCAGGTGCGGGTTCAGGTAAGACAAGAGTTCTTACAAACAGAATAGCTTATCTTATAGATGACTGCGGGGTAGCACCTTATAATATACTTGCGATAACATTTACGAATAAAGCAGCAAGAGAGATGAGAGAGAGAGTAGATGCGACAGTAGGCAATGGCGCAGGAGAAGTGTGGGTAAGCACATTTCACTCAACATGCGTGCGTATACTAAGAAGATATATAGACAGGATAGGATACACAAACAACTTTACAATATATGATACAGACGACCAGAAGAGCGTTATAAAGGATATATGCAAGAAGTTTAACATCGATACAAAGATGTTAAAGGAAAGAACTATTATGAATTCCATATCCCACGCCAAGGATGAGCTTATGACACCGGACGAAATGGCTCTTGAGGCAGGCGGGGACTACAATGCCAAGAGAATTGCAAATGTGTATGCAGAATATCAAAAGACACTTAAGCTTAACAATGCGCTGGATTTTGATGACCTGATATTTAAAACAGTTGAACTGTTTGAGAAGGATGCAGAAGTGCTTAATTACTATCAGGAAAGATTTAAGTACATTATGGTGGATGAATATCAGGATACCAATACTTCACAGTTTAAGCTTATATCAATGCTTGCGCAGAAATATGGCAACCTGTGCGTAGTTGGTGATGATGATCAGTCGATATATAAGTTCAGGGGTGCCAATATTACCAATATCCTTAACTTTGAAAATACATTTGAGGGAACAAAGGTAATAAAGCTTGAGCAGAATTACCGCTCAACCCAGACAATACTTACTGCTGCCAATGCAGTTATCCAGAATAATGTGGGCAGAAAGTCAAAAAGCCTGTGGACGGAGAATGGCGAAGGCGAGAAGGTTAATTATACACTTTACGAAAATGGCTATGACGAGGCGCAGGGCGTGGTTGACAGCATAAGCTCATATGTACGCGATGGCTGGAATTATAACGATATAGCTATTCTTTACAGAACCAATGCACAGTCGCGAGTTCTTGAAGAAAAGCTTATGATGAAAAACATTCCGTACAGAATATATGGCGGTATCAGCTTCTATCAGAGAAAAGAAATCAAGGATATTGTGTCGTATCTTGCCGTTATTAATAATCCGAGCGATAATGTAAGGCTTCAGCGAATCATTAATGTTCCAAAGCGTGCAATCGGGGATACTATGTTTGCAAACGTGCTTGAAATCGGGGCAGGGCTTGGTATGTCGGCTTTCGAGGTTTGCGAACGTGCAGATGAATTTCAAAAAACCTCACGCAGTGCTTCCAAGCTTATGAATTTTACAAAAATGATTAGAGATTTTCAGGAATGTATCGAAAACGGAATGGGGCTTAACGACTTGCTACAAGAAGTTTTGGACGTTACCAAATATCTTGATTATCTTCAGGAGGAGCCTGAAACATATGAGGACAGAGTAAACAATATCAAGGAACTTTCATCAATGTTTATCAAGTATGAGGAAGAAAGCGAGGACGCTAATCTTTCTGAATTTCTTGAGGATGTTGCGCTTATTTCCGATATTGATTCATACAATGAAGATGAGGACGCAGTAGTTCTTATGACGCTTCATTCGGCTAAGGGGCTTGAATTTCCTGTTGTATTTATTCCCGGTATGGAGGAGGGTATCTTCCCCGGAAATCAATCAATGTTCAGCGAGGAGGATTTAGAGGAGGAGCGCCGCCTTGCTTATGTCGGAATTACAAGAGCAAAGAAAAAGCTTTATCTTATTTCTTCTCAGCAACGTATGCTTTACGGTCAAACCTCACGTAATATGCCTTCAAGATTTTTAAGAGAAATTCCATCTTCTGTTATTGACGACCAATCGGTTGTGGCACGCAGAAGCACGGGATTTACTACTCCACGCACGGCGTATGCCAATGCTTCAAGAAATGAGCTTGGCCATTCTTCCCATAATAAAATCGGCTCATATACTCAGTCATCAAGCAGTGCCCACAAATTCGGTCAAGCAGGCAATGCCGCACAAAAGAATAATATTGACTTTAAGGTCGGCGATACCGTATGCCACAAATCATTTGGCACAGGCACAGTTCTTACCGTCACGCCAATGGGCGGTGATATGCTTTTGGAGGTTGCTTTTGACAAGGCGGGAACGAAAAAAATGATGGCAAACTATGCAAGGCTTGAAAAGAAATAAAATACTTGTGATGTTAAAGTAATCTTTTATATAAGTAAGCGCATAAACTGTTATAAGAACGGCGCTTTGTATTAATGCTTTAAACAGTAATTAGTCATTATGATGTATAATATCAGATAAAAAACGAATTTTTTGTTGTTTCATACAAAAAATAATATAAAGTATAAAATATATTGCATTTTTTTGTTTTTTGTACTATATTAGCAATGGTAAACGGAGTTAAAGAAATTATTAGGTAATTGGGTGCTTTTGAAACGGAGATAATCGAATTATGGAGAAAAAAATAAAATCTTTTTCAGCACTTACAATTTTTATAATTATCATTGCCACAATAACTGCACTTTGCTTAACCGGTTCAAAGGATTTATCGTCTGTAAAAGACGTTAAAATGACTAAAAACAGCATAAATTCCATTTCGCTTTCTTGGAAAGAAGTGAAAAAAGCAGACGGCTACTATGTTTATAACCTTGATAATAACGCTAACAAGTATGTTAAGCTCGGTGAAAGCAAGGGCAATGAAAATTGCAAATTTGAGATAAAAAATATCCCAAGCGCAAGCGTATATAAAATTAAGGTTTTGGCTTATCGTTCTTTTATGAATAAAGAATACTTAAGCAAAAAGGCAAAGGAATATACGTTTTATTCCAATCCGAGCAAGCCTGTACTCAACGCCTTTTCAGGCGGAAAGGGCGTTTTGTCGATGGAGTGGGACGACCAAGATAATTTAGCCGGATATGATATTCAGTATTCTAAAAACAGCGATTTTTCAGAGTATAAAAACGAGCAAATAAGCGACGGCGAAACACGCAATTTTTCAGTTAAGGATTTGAGCGTCGGCGACGTTTATTATACCCGTGTAAGGTCATATATGGTTGTTGATGATAAAACGATATACAGTGAATGGAGCGACACTCGTCAAGCTACCATTTACGACAGAGATATTAATATCGGCAAGGTTGACCCAACCAAACCAATGATTGCCTTTTCATTTGATGACGGACCTGCATACGACTATAACGGCTCTAATTCGACTAAACGTATACTTGACGTTCTTGAAAAATATAATGCACGTGCAACCTTCTTTATGGTAGGAGAGCGTGTTAATGATGAAACAAAGCATTTGCTTGACAAGGAAATTCAGCTTGGCTGCGAACTTGGAAACCACACGTATTCTCATAATCACTATGGTTCTCAGGTAACGGCAAGTGATATTTCAAAAGCAAGCAAGCAGATTGAAAAAATCAGCGGCAAAGCGCCGACTATGTTCAGATGCCCCGGTGGCAGTATTACTCCTGCTATAAGAAAAGAGTGCAAAAAAGAGGGAATGCCCCTTGCTTATTGGTCGGTTGATACTGAAGATTGGCGTTCTAAAGATGCGGGCAAGGTTTATAAGAATATTACCAAGTATGCTTATGACGGTTCTATTGTTTTGATGCACGATATTTATCCGTCAACGGCAGACGCTGTTGAAAAGGTAGTTCCGGAGCTTATAGCAAAGGGATATCAAATAGTTACGGTAAGTGAGCTTATTGCCGCTAAAACAGGCGACAATCCAAAGCCGGGCAATCAATATGTCGATTATAAGACTATAAATAATAATACACATTGATTTTACACAAAAAGATTAAAAGCGTTGGAAGAAATTTCCAACGCTTTAGACTGTCGATAAAGTGGCTAAAACGCGCCGTGTTATAAAACGAAATTCCATTCGACGTATCGTAGGGCAGGGGCTTGCTCCTGCCGAAAGTATTTTAATAAATTACAATTTGAAAAATGGCTTGAACT
>ENA-OOZN01001407-OOZN01001407.1-human-gut-metagenome-genome-assembly--contig:-NODE-1407-length-16053-cov-2.333104_pt1 | contig 16053 bp, 10 predicted proteins | sample MGYA00241187_ERZ501397 | MGnify/ENA primary metagenome ERZ501397 (study PRJEB25962, sample SAMEA2042921) | human gut metagenome | biome: human gut; feature: human-associated habitat; material: faeces... | reverse complement strand
CGTGCTCGTGCGTGAGCATAAAGACAATGCTTACCTCGACATGCTCTATTTCCAATATGGGCGATACCTCATGCTCGGCTCTTCGCGCGGAGGCCAGTTGCCCAGTAACTTGCAGGGGTTGTGGAACAACGTGAACAATCCTGCATGGGAGTGCGACTACCATAGCAATATCAACGTGCAGATGAATTATTGGCCTGCCGAAGTGACCAATCTTTCGGAATGCTATGCCCCGTTTATCACCTACGTGTCTACTGAAGCTTTGAAGGACGGAGGCTCGTGGCAACAAGTGGCACGGAAAGAGAATTGCCGCGGATGGGCCGTACACACGCAGAACAATATCTTCGGTTATACGGACTGGTTGATCAACCGTCCGGCCAATGCCTGGTATTGCACTCACCTGTGGCAACATTATGCTTATACTTTAAATAAGGAATACTTGCGCGACACGGCCTGGCCCGTCATGAAGGTGACTTGCCAGTATTGGTTCGACCGCCTGAAGGAAAATGCAGAAGGGCGGTTGGTGGCTCCCAACGAATGGTCGCCCGAACACGGGCCTTGGGAAGACGGTGTGGCCTACGCCCAACAGTTGGTGTACGCCTTGTTCGAGGAAACATTGGCGGCAGCCGATGTGTTGGCCGTCGACGATGCTTTCGTCTCGGAGCTGAAAGAGAAATTCTCCCGTTTGGACAACGGCTTGCATATCGGTTCATGGGGGCAAATCAAGGAATGGACCATACAGGAGGATAAACAAGGAGACCATCAGCGACACTTGTCTCATTTGATGGCCTTGTACCCCTGCGACCAGATTTCTTACCTGAAAGACAAACGTTATGCCGAGGCGGCCAAAGTGGCTTTGGATTCACGGGGCGACGGTGCCACGGGATGGAGCCGGGCTTGGAAAGTGGCTTGCTGGGCACGTTTGTGGGATGGAGAACGGGCTTACCGTTTGCTGAAACAAGCACAAAATATTACAGACGTGACGGTGGTGAGCATGGACGACAATGCCGGCGGCGTGTATGAAAACCTGTTCTGTGCCCATCCTTCGTTCCAGATAGACGGAAATTTCGGAGCCACGGCCGGTATCGCCGAGATGATGTTGCAGAACACCGTGAAGGGCGTGCATCTGTTGCCGGCTTTGCCTTCGGCGTGGGATGACGGGCATTTCAAAGGATTGAAGGCGAAAGGCGGCTTTACTTTCGACGTGACGTGGAAAGACGGGAAGATGGTGGAAGGCCGGGTGTATTCGGCTGCCGGACAGGAATGCCGGATGTACCTGCCGGATGCCAAGCTTGTCGAGGTGAAGAAGTCGAAAGGCGGCAAGGTGGCCTTTACGCAGGAGGCCGATGGTGCAGTGGTATTTCCTACATCGGCCGGGAAGAGTTACCGTCTTCGTTTTGAATAAGGATATAGCCCTAAAAAACGTGCTACTCCGCCGCCTTTTTCCATGAAAAGGCGGCGGAGCTGCGTTTGTTCATTACTTTTTTTGAATACTTTATCGGAAAAAGATGCTTCTTTCTTTTATTTTCGTTACCTTTGTGCCTATCTAATATCAAAATTGTATGAAAATAACACTTTTGCAACAAGATATTTCATGGGGGAATCCGGAAACTAATGTGAGGAATGCCGAGCAGGCGATGGAGGCTTGTCCCGGGTCGGATTTATATGTGTTACCCGAAATGTTCTCCACCGGGTTCTGTACGCAACCCGAAGGACTGGCCGAACCGGCGGACAGTGATACGCTGCGCTGGATGCGCCGCTATGCCGCAGGGCACGACTGTGCCGTGGCCGGTAGCGTGGCCGTACAGGAAGGCGGCAAGTATTATAATCGTTTCTATTTCGTAAGTCCGGACGGGGCGGTCCGTTCGTATGACAAAAAGCATTTGTTCACGTACGGCGGAGAGCACCATCGTTTTACAGCCGGGCGGGAACGTGTGGTCGTGGAGTTCCGGGGTGTACGAATCCTGCTCCAGATTTGCTACGATTTGCGTTTTCCCGTATGGGCGCGCAACTGGAAGGACTACGACGTGGCGCTTTATGTGGCCAGTTGGCCTACGCCGCGTGTGGAAGCCTGGTTGGCCTTGCTACGGGCGAGAGCCATCGAAAACCAGTGCTATGTGGCGGGGGTGAACCGTGTGGGGACGGACCCGTCTTGCGAGTATTGCGGAGGCACGTTGATGATAGACCCTTACGGACGTACGGTAGCGGCCTGTGAGCAAGGCCGGGTAGATGCCGTGACGGTGGAGGTGGATATGGACGGCCTGGCTGATTTCCGCCGCAAATTTTCGGTATTGGATGATGCCGATGATTTTATATTGAATATTTAAACTCAGAAGATATACAGATATGGAAAAGAAACTCTTATTAGGTGATGAGGCCATAGCCCTCGGGGCTATCCATGCAGGCATTCGCGGAGTGTATGCTTATCCGGGGACGCCGAGCACGGAAATCACCGAATACATCCAACGGCATCCGTTGGCGCGTGCGCGAGGTCTGCACAGCACGTGGTGTACGAACGAAAAGACTGCCGTCGAGGCGGCTTTGGGGGCATCCTACGCCGGTGCGCGTGTGATAGCCTGCATGAAGCACGTGGGGCTGAACGTGGCGGCCGATGCTTTTGTCAACGCTGCCATTACGGGCGTGAACGGCGGCATGATCGTGGTTGTGGCGGACGACCCTTCCATGCACTCTTCGCAGAATGAACAGGACTCCCGTTTCTACGGTAAGTTTTCCATGATAACGACCTTGGAACCGTCTACTCAACAAGAGGCGTACGACATGATGCAATACGGCTTCGAACTTTCCGAACGGGAGAAGTTGCCGGTGCTGATGCGTATCGTGATGCGTTTGGCGCATTCCCGGGCCGCCGTGACGGTGAAGGAAGAAGCCGAAGAGGTGAGGGCGTTGCCCTGTGCGAAGGATCCGGCCAGTTGGGTGCTCCTTCCTGCTAATTCGCGCCGGAAATATGCCGCATTGGTGGAACAGCAACCGCGTCTGGAACAGGCTGCGGCCGAAGCTCCTTACACGCGTTATGAACAGGCTTCGGGAGAGAAACCTGTGGGCATATTGGCCTGCGGTATAGGATATAACTATGTGACGGAGGTACGCGAGGCAGCAGAGAAGTTCAACATTCTTAAAATCACCCAATATCCTTTGCCCGCAGACTTGGTGCGGCGTTTGGCTGCCGACAGTCGTGAGATTCTGGTGGTGGAAGACGGCCAGCCTTTTGTCGAAGAACTCGTGAGGGGGATGCTTTCCGCAGACTATTCCGTACGAGGTCGTCTGACGGGCGACTTGCCGCGTACGGGGGAACTGACACCGGACAGCGTGGCAGCGGCTATGGGACACCGGCCGGAGCGTTACTTCGAAGCACCGAAAAATGTGGTGGGACGCCCGCCTGCCTTGTGCCAGGGATGCGGCCACCGCGATGTGTACACGGCTTTGAACGAAGTGGTAAAGGAATATCCCGATGCACGCGTGTTTGCCGACATCGGCTGTTATACATTAGGGGCTTTGCCGCCTTTCCGTGCCATAGACACTTGCCTCGACATGGGGGCTTCCATTACGATGGCCAAAGGGGCGGCCGACGCCGGTGTGTTTCCGGCCATCGCTGTCATCGGTGATTCCACGTTCACCCATTCGGGCATGACGGGGTTGTTGGATGCCGTAAACGACAAGGCGCAGATTACCGTCATCATATCGGACAACCTGACTACGGCGATGACCGGCGGGCAAGACTCTGCCGGTACGAACAAGTTCGAGGCGATTTGTCTGGGGCTTGGGGTGGAGCCGGAACATGTGCGCGTAGTGGTGCCGTTGCCTAAGAACATGGACGAGATTACGCGTATTCTTCGTGAAGAGATAGAGTACAAAGGGGTGTCGGTCATCATCCCGCGCCGGGAGTGCATACAGACCTTGAACAGAAAGTTGAAACAGAAAAGAGCAGAAAAGAAAGCATGAAACAAGATATAATTCTTTCGGGCGTGGGAGGACAAGGCATCCTTTCCATTGCCACCATCATCGGTGAGGCTGCCACGCAGGCAGGGTTGACCTTGAAACAGGCTGAGGTGCACGGCATGAGCCAGCGCGGAGGCGACGTGCAGTCCAACTTGCGTTTGTCTGACGGGGAGATAGCTTCCGATTTGATTGCGGTAGGAACTGCCGACATGATTCTCTCGTTGGAGCCGATGGAGGCTTTGCGGTATATACCTTATTTAAATAAGGACGGTTGGGTGATTACCTCTTCTTCCCCGTTCAAAAACATTCCCAATTATCCCGAGGACGAGGCTTTGATGGCCGAATTGAGGGCATTGCCCCATGTCGTCATGGTGGATGTGGACGCATTGGCCAAGGAACATTCCATGCCGAAGTGCGCCAATGTGATGCTGTTGGGGGCCGCGGCCCGTTACCTGAACATCCTGTCGGTGGAGGAGTTGCGTGAAAGTATCGCCCGTGTGTTCGGGACAAAAGGGGAGGCCGTAGTGGAAATGAATCGCCGGGCTTTCGATTTGGGGCATGCGGCTTCGGACTTAAAGTAAGCGGATATGGGACATCAGGTGTTTAGTGAAGAGTTGGTGGCATCTGTAGTAAAAGAGTTGCAGATTGCCGACCTCGCCCATGCCACCATCGGCGAGGTGCTGTTGGTGGCTTCCCGGCTGGAACAACAGACGGGGATTCCATTCATCCGAATGGATCAAGGTTCGCCGGGGCTGCCTGTCAATCGTGTCGGCGTGGAAGCGGAGAAGGCCGCTTTAGACCGTGGAGTGGGGGCACAGTATCCCGCAGCCGACGGGATTCCCGAACTGAAGCGCGAGGCTTCGCGCTTCGTGAAGGCTTTTGTCGATATAGACATCTCGCCACGGGCTTGCATACCTACGACCGGTTCGGTGGCTGCCTCGTTCGGGGCGTTCGTCATTACCACACAATGCGTGCCGGGAAAAGACAAGGTTCTGTTTATCGATCCGGGATTTCCCATCCAGAAATCCCAGTTGCGCATCATCGGGGCGAAGTGGGAACAGTTCGACATCTACCATTATCGGGGAGAGGCGTTGAGGGAGAAGCTGGAGAGTTATCTGAAACAAGGCGACATTGCGGCTATCGTTTACTCCAATCCGAACAATCCGGCGTGGATTTGTCTGGAGGACAGCGAACTGGCGATTATCGGTGAATTGTCCACCCGTTACGGGGTTATCGTATTGGAAGACATGGCTTATTTCTGTATGGACTTCCGTCAGGACTTGGGCCAACCTTGGAAGGCGCCTTATCCGCCTACGGTGGCCCGCTATACGGACAATTACATCCTTATGCTGTCTTCCTCCAAAATCTTCAGCTATGCCGGGCAGCGGATGGCCGTGGCTTGTGTGTCTGACAAATTGTTCGACACGCATTATCCGGCGTTGGCCGAACGTTACGGCGACTCCGGCGTGTTCGGGCAGACTTTCGTGGCTTCGGTGCTGTATATGATAACTTCCGGTTGTACGGCCTCTACGCAGTATGGCTATGCCGAAATGCTGCGGGCGGCCACGGACGGAGAATTGGATTTTGCAGCCGACGTGCGTGAATATGCCCGACGGGCTGAACGGATGAAGAAGATATTCACCGACAACGGATTCCACATCGTGTATGACTACGATGTGACGCGGCCGGTGGGAGACGGTTTTTTCTTTACCGTGGGCTATGGCCGGATGAGCGGGGGCGAATTGTTGCGCGAGTTGTTATATTATGGAGTGAGCAGTATCTCGTTGGAGACAACCGGCAGCGGGCAGCCCGGCGTGAGGGCATGTACTTCCCGTATGCGTGAGGAACTTTATCCGCTCATGGAGGAGCGGATGAAGGCTTTCCGGTTGGATCATCCTTTAAGTTGAGCGAATAAATCTGAATGGATATAAGGCCGCACGGACGGTTACAGACAAAATGGAAAACATGATTTGGAACAAGAATAAAGAGTGTATGAGTCGTGAGGAATTGCGCGACTTACAGGGAAAACGGCTGCACAAGCTGGTGGATTTGGTATATCATAACACGCCTTTCTACCGGGCTAAGATGCAGGAAATGGATTTGCTTCCGGATGATATCCGTACGATAGACGACATTGCGAAGTTGCCTTTTACGACCAAGGCGGATTTGCGTGATAATTATCCGGTGGGCCTGTTGGCTACGCCCATGTCCGAGATAGTCCGTATCCATGCCTCTTCCGGCACGACGGGCAATCCCACCATCGTAGGTTATACTTATCGTGATCTGGAGATTTGGAAAGAAGTGATAGCACGTGCGTTGACGGCCTATGGCGTGACGCGTGGAGACATCGTTTCCGTGGGATATGGCTACGGGTTGTTTACGGGCGGACTGGGTGCCCATTACGGTGTGGAGCATCTGGGGGCTACCGTATTGCCTACTTCTACCGGGAATACGGAGAAACATATCCGTCTGTTGAGAGACCTTGGAGTGACGGGTATTGCCTGTACGCCTTCTTATGCCCTGTATCTGGCTGAGGCGTTGCATAAGCAAGGGCTTTCGGCCGACGATTTGAAGTTGCGCATCGGGGCGTTCGGGGCGGAGCCGTGGACGGAGAACATGCGCCGCGAGATAGAAGAACGTCTGGGCATCCAGGCCTACAACATTTACGGATTGAGTGAAATCATGGGGCCGGGCGTAGCTTACGAGTGCGGTTGCAAGAACGGTTCGCATATCGCGGAAGACCATTTCTATCCGGAAATCATCCATCCGGAAACCGGTGAGGTACTGCCGCTTGGGCAAGAAGGGGAGTTGGTGCTGACTACGCTGACCAAGACCGGAATGCCGCTGTTGCGCTACCGTACGAAAGACCTGACGACATTGATGCCCGGCACGTGCGAATGCGGACGTACCAGTGTGCGCTTTACGCGTATCCTCGGACGGAGCGACGATATGCTGATCATACGTGGCATCAACGTGTTCCCCTCACAGGTGGAAAACGTGATTCTGGAGATGCCGGAATTTGCGCCCCGTTACATGTTGGTGGTAGACCGCAAAAACAACATGGATATGTTGGAGGTACAGGTAGAGTTGCGTCCGGATAATTTCTCAGACGATTTAGGCGGTATGCTGGCTTTAAAGAAACATTTGGCCGAACGTCTGAAAAGCGTGCTTTCCATCAGTGCGGAAGTGAAATTGGTGGAACCCAACAGTCTGCCGAGGAGCGAAGGGAAAAGTACGCGAGTGATAGATAAACGTGTGTTGGCTTAATTCAAAAACGAAAGAGTATGACTATCAAACAATTATCCGTTTTCTTGGAAAACAAAAGCGGGAGAATCAACGAAGTGACCAAAGCTTTGGGCGAACAAGGTATCAACATGCACGCTTTCAGTATGGCGGAGACTACGGATTTCGGTATCCTTCGTTTGATTGTGTCCGACGTAGACAAGGCGGTAGAAGTATTGCGTGCGAAAGATTTCGCAGTGATTCTGACCGATGTGGTTTGCATCAGTTGCCCGAACGTGGCCGGTGCGCTGTCTAAGATTTTGGAGAAGTTGGCCGAGCATCAGATTTTTATCGAATATATGTATGCCTTTGCCCAGGGAGACCGGGCGAATATCGTTATCCGGCCGAGCAATCTGTCCGAGTGCCTGAAACAGCTTTCTGAGGAAGACTGCCATATTTTAGGAGACCAACAGCTTTAAGGGTAGAGCTAAGGAATAGAAAGATTAAAGAAATACAGTCGGATTGTCGAGTGGAAAGGCAACCATCTTTCATGTAATTGAGACGATGGTTGCTTTTTGTTTTATAGTAACAGAGCTGGAATCTGATAACAAAAAAGGAAGAAAATATAAGTTATTTTCTTCCTTTTTCCTTTGAGCCGACACGGGGACTCGAACCCCGGACCCTTTCATTACGAATGAAATGCTCTACCAACTGAGCCATGTCGGCTTTTGATTTCGCGTGCAAAGGTAGGACATATTTTTTAAATACAAAAATAAAACCGGATTTTTTTCAGGGTAAGATGAAAAAAAACTATCTTTGCTTTTATTAATACCTATATTAAATGAAGAAAGCGCTGTGGTTAATCCTTTTTATAGCTTGTGTTACCGGGCTTATGGCCGGTCGGCGGCCGGATAGAAAGCTTATGATAGAGCAGATGGTTTTGGTGAACGAACGTTTCATGGCTCAGCACCCTGTGGCGGGGGATTCCATACGGATAAACGGTGTTCGTCCCTCTAATATTTGGACGCGCAGTGTGTATATGGAGGGACTGTTGGCTTTGAACGAAGTTGCTCCACAGCCTCGGTATGTGGAATATGCCATGGATTGGGCTGTGGCGAATTTGTGGGGATTCCGTGGAGGTTCGCATACACGTAATGCCGACAACCAATGTTGCGCGCAGGTGTATATTGATTTGTATCGCCTGCATGAAGATGCCCAGGTTTTGGGGAATACGGAACGTATGCTCAATAACGTGGTGAACAGTACGGAACGAGGGGATTGGTCGTGGATAGATGCCTTGCAAATGGCCATGCCCGTCTATGCCAAAATGGGTGTGGTCAAGCAGGACATTCGCTATTTCCGCACGATGAGGGAACTGTATGGCTATACGCGCGACTGTGCCGGACAGGTCGGACTGTTTAATACGATAGACGGTTTGTGGTGGCGTGACGCTGATTTTATTCCACCTTATAAGGAGCCGAACGGGAAGAATTGCTATTGGAGCCGTGGGAATGGCTGGGTCATGGCGGCGTTGGCACGTACGATAGACGAGATGGAACGGGCGGAGGATTTGTTTGTCGGAGGCGAGAAGCAGGAGATTGCGGACATCAAGAAATTGCTGACGGATGACTTCCTTGCCATGGCTTTCTCGGTGAAGAAATGCCAACGGAGCGATGGTTTCTGGAATTGCAGCCTGACCGATGAATTTCATTACGGAGGTCCGGAAACAACCGGTACCGCGCTGTTCCTATATGGTATGGCATGGGGAATGCGCAACGGGGTCTTGTCGGACAAAGTTTTTGGAGAGCCTGCATTAAAGGCATGGAATGCGTTGATGCACGACGCGGTGCATCCGGACGGATTTCTGGGATACGTGCAAGGGACCGGTAAAGAACCGAAAGACGGTCAGCCGGTAGGATATGACAGCAAGCCGGATTTCGAGGATTTTGCCATCGGTTGTTATTTATTGGCCGGTGCCGAGATGATAAAGTTTTTAACTCAATAATATAATCGTTTTATTAACCTAATTTTCATGAACAAACATCACATTTGGGCATCGGCTTTTGCCATGCTCGCTTTGACTTACGGTGGGAAGCTGTCCGCACAGGGTCGTTTGGACTTGGCGGGACAGTGGGAGTTTCAAATTGACAGGGCTGATAAGGGAACAGTCGATAAGTGGTACGACCGGCCTTTGGAAGACCGTATCTTGTTACCCGGCAGTATGCCGCAACGTTTGAAGGGTGACAGGCCGTCGGTGGAAACGCAGTGGACAGGGTCGCTCTACGACAGTTCCTATTTTTATAACCCTTACATGGAGAAATACCGTCGGGAAGAGAGCTTCAAGTTGCCGTTTTTCCTGACGCCCGACCGCCACTATGTGGGGACGGCCTGGTACCGAAGGACGGTGGAAGTTCCGGCTGATTGGAAGAACCGTCGCGTCGTATTGTATCTTGAGCGTCCGCATATCGAGACGGAATTGTGGGTCAACGGAAAGAAAGTCGGGGGCGACAACAGCTTGTGCGTGCCTCATTGTTATGACGTGACGGACTATGTCAAAAGCGGGGAAAACGCTTTGGCGTTGCGCGTCAGCAATCGTATCGACGGCGTTTGTGTGGGAGCGGACTCGCATAGCGTGACCGACCAGACACAAGGAAACTGGAATGGTGTGGTGGGACGTATGGAATTGCGGAGCACGCCTCTTCTGTATGCCGAAGACATACAGGTTTATCCGAACATACACGACCGTACGGCCACCGTGCGGATACGTTTGAAGCAACATCGCGGCAAAGGACATCCCGATGCCGAAGTCAAGTTGTCGGCCAAGAGTTTCAATACCGATGTGGTGCACGAGATACCGGTTGTGTCCCGTCGGGTGAAGCTAAAAAAAGGACAGGCGGAAGTAGAGGTCGTGTTGGATATGGGCGAGAAAATGCAGTTGTGGGATGAATTCAATCCGGCATTGTATGAATTGACGGCAGAAGTCTCTTCCGAACACGGGACGGACAAACAGACCCGTACTTTCGGGATGCGTGAGTTCAAGATAGACGGAAAGATGTTTTATGTGAACGGTCGGCTCACCCAGTTGCGCGGTACGGTGGAGAACTGCGATTTCCCATTGACAGGATATGCCCCGATGGACGAGGAGTCATGGGAACGGGTGTTCCGCATTTGCCGGAGCTATGGGCTGAACCACATGCGTTTCCATTCTTTCTGTCCGCCCGAAGTCGCCTTTGCGGCGGCCGACCGTGTGGGATTCTATTTGCAGCCCGAAGGACCGAGCTGGCCGAACCACGGGGTGAAGCTGGGGAACGGAATGTATATCGACCGTTATTTGATGGAAGAAACGCAGCGCATGAACAAGGCGTATGGCAATTATGCTTCGTTTTGCATGATGGCCTGCGGCAACGAACCGGCGGGCAACTGGGTGGCTTGGGTGAGCGATTTCGTGGACTATTGGAAGAAGACGGACAGTCGTCATGTATACACCGGCGCGTCGGTCGGAGGCGGTTGGGCTTGGCAGCCTAAGAGCATGTACCATGTGAAAGCCGGTGTGCGCGGGTTGGACGAATGGCGGCGCCGTGCACCCGAGAGCATGTCCGACTTCCGAGCGAAAATCGACACGGTGAGTGTGCCTTTCGTCTCCCACGAGACCGGACAATGGTGCGTATTCCCTAATTTCGATGAAATCAGTAAGTACACGGGGGTGAACAAAGCCAAAAACTTCGAGATATTCCGCGATATACTGAACGACAATCACATGGGCGGAATGGCGCACAAGTTCATGATGGCCTCCGGCAAGCTGCAAACCCTGTGCTACAAACATGAGATTGAACGGACGTTGCGTACACCGGATTATGCGGGATTCCAGTTGTTGGCCCTGAACGACTACTCTGGGCAGGGCACGGCCTTGGTGGGATTGACGGATGTCTTTTTTGACGAAAAGGAATACTGTTCACCGGAAGACTTCCGGGAGTTCTGTTCGCCGACAGTGCTGTTGGCGCGCATTCCCAAGTTCACCTATTGGAACCGGGACGCTTTTACGGCGGCGGTTGAGGTGGCCCATTATGGCAAAGCGGCGATTCGTGATGCAGAAGTGTCCTACCGTATCTGCGACAAGTACGGGAAAACGTATACGGAAGGGACTTTGTACAACGGTGATGTGGCTTTGGGCAACAACATCGGTTTGGGCAACGTGACGGTTGCTTTGGACAAGATTGGTGCACCTCGGCAAATGGTATTCGAGGTGATGCTGAAGGGAACGTATGACCTCGATGGCCGCAAGGAAGAAGTGCGAAGCAGGAACCATTGGGACTTTTGGGTGTATCCTCAGACGACGTTGGATGATTTGGCTCGTATGGACACCGGCGACGTGTACATCACGGACATCTTGGACGAGAAAGCCGAACAAGTGTTGAAGGCAGGAGGCAAGGTTTTGGTGACGGCAGCCGGAAAGATTACTTATGGAAAGGACATCGTGCAACAGTTCACGCCCGTATTCTGGAACACGAGTTGGTTCAAGATGCGTCCGCCCCACACCACCGGGCTTTACATCGAAAGCAACCATCCGCTCTTCCGGAACTTCCCCACGGATTACCACAGTGACATGCAGTGGTGGGACTTGGTGAACCGCAAACAGGTCATGCAGTTTACGGAATTTCCGGCTGATTTCCAACCGATCGTACAGAGCATCGACACGTGGTTCCTGAGCCGCAAGATTGGTATGCTGTTTGAAGCCAACGTGGCGGGCGGACGGCTGATGATGACCACCATGCCGTTGGATGCGGACAGCGGGGTGCCCGTTATCGCTCAAATGCGCAAGGCCGTCATCACTTACATGCAGTCGGACGATTTCCGTCCGCAATACACGGTGGATTTGCAGTGCATCAAAGACCTTTTCACCAAAGAAGCTCCCAAGGTGAACATGTACACCAACGATTCGCCCGATGAGTTGAAACCGAAACTTAATACCAAGAAATGATGCGACGGCACCTTATTATAATAGGACTATGGGCATGCGGCACGGGATTTTCCGTGTTGCATGCCTCCGATGGCGGTTACCTGCTGCAACTGACTTCGGACAAGCGCGTACCGGTGCAACGTCTGTTGGGGGAGGGCGATACGTCGTCTGCCGCACCGTTGACCGAACACCGGCTGTCTCCCGAAGACCGTTATACGCCGGAGAAAGGGTACGGCTATGACCTGCTCGCCTCGCCGGACGAAGGCGGCGATCGCCCTTATTATGTCTCCGTGCAGGTACCCGACGGGAACTATCGCGTCACGGTGCTCTTGGGCAACTGCAAGGAAGCGGGCGTTACCACGGTGCGGGCGGAGTCGCGCCGCTTGTTTTTGGAAAGCGTGCCGACGAAGAAAGGGGAGTTCCGCACGTTTACTTTCACAGTCAACAAACGTACACCGAAAATCTCCGACTCCGAGGCGGTGCGCATCAAACCGCGCGAACGCTCCAAACTGAACTGGGATGACAAGCTGACGATTGAAATCAACGGCGAACGTCCGCAGTGTGCGGCCATCCGGATTGAACCGGACCACCGTGTCCCGACCCTGTTCCTGACCGGAAACTCTACCGTGGTGGACCAGGACGAAGAGCCGTGGGCCAGTTGGGGACAGATGATTCCCCGTTTCTTCGATGCGGAGGTCTGCTTTGCCAATTATGCGGAGAGCGGCGAATGTGCCGATACTTTCATCCGTGCCGGACGGTTGAAGAAAGCCTTGTCGCAAATGAAACCGGGCGACTACATGTTCATGGAGTTCGGGCACAACGACCAGAAACAAAAAGGACCGGGCAGGGGAGCTTATTATTTCTTCGCCACAAGCCTGAAAACGTTCATTGACGAAGTCCGGCAGCGTGGCGGACATCCGGTGTTGGTGACCCCGACCTGCCGCCGGGCTTTCAAGGACGGGAAGATACAGCCCACACACGCCGACTATCCCGATGCTGTGCATTGGGTGGCCGAACGGGAGCAGGTGCCTTTGATAGATTTGCAGGAAATGACGCGCGTCCTGTTTGAGGCTTTGGGCGAGGAAGGAAGCAAAAGGGCTTTCGTGCATTATCCGGCCGGTACTTATCCGGGGCAGGACAAGGCTTTGGCCGACAACACCCATTTCAATCCTTACGGGGCATACCAGATAGCGCGGTGTGTCATCGAAGGGATGAAACAAGCTCGTCTGCCTTTTGTAGACCACCTTCGCGAAGACGTGCAGCCTTTCCGGCCTTCCGTGCCGGATAGTCCGGATGCGTTCCACTGGAACGAAAGCCTCTTTGTGGAGATACAGAAACCCGATGGCAACTGATTTGCTATCGGGTTGCGTTTTAATGTAAGCCTATGCAAGAACTGCATTCTGTTTTTCTTATTACCCTGTTCTATTTGATTCGTTTTTCTTGCGTATTACCAGTCAAAGTGTTATTTTTGTAGATGCCAGTAGCAGTTGTTTTCCGAATGGTTTAGAGTTTAATGGCTGCTGCATAAAAGTGGGAATTTTATACTTGAATGTTTTTTAAAGGTATATGGAAAATGAACTAATGATGGTGGAATACCTGATAATTTGGATGGTATTTTCATGCGGCATGGCAGTGGTGAGTTATTTTATGTGGAAAAACAAACGTAAGGAAGTCCGGAATTTGTTGGAGGGTTCCGGAGAAAAGGTGTGCATGACATTGAACGGGGGAGGGAGTACATTGGACTTGCCGGTTTGTGTGTTGGCGAGTTTGGTGATGCTTGGGGCGTATTGTTTTGCTTGGGCTTTTGTCGGAGGCATGGAAGGAACATTGGAAGATGAAGAACTTTCGATGTTCTCTTATGCGTTGATCTTTATAGCTTTTCTCATGTTGGCCGTTATGGTACTTCTTTTTAAGAGGTTTTATAAAAATGTTTCTTATGCTTTTATTTTGGAACATGACATCGTGTCCTACAACGGATTTGGGTACGCCGCTCCGAAGAGATGCCCGTTACGGGAACTAAAGTTCAAGGTTGAGAAACAAAGGTATAATGTCGAAATTTATTCTTTTACGGATAAGGACGGTCGGGAAATGATAAGAATCAGAAAGGAAGATTTGCCGAAATATCCGGATTTGGCCGAACTGTGTGCCCGTCCGCGAGAGTAGTTTGAATTTGTCTCATAGTATTTTGTTTACCCTGTTTCCGGCGCATGGTGGTGGTCAACTTACAGAATAGATATAGCATGGACTGGGAAGCCGGATGTTGTGGCTGTTAATTTCTTTTATCTTCTGCCTAAGCTTGGTTTTCAGAGAGTTAAGCTCTTGAAATTGATGACAGGAGAATGATAAACGAATCTGCGCCAAACGAAAAAATGTTCTCCTGTGATTGATTTTTCGTTTGGCGCAGATTCGTTTTTGTATATGCTTTTCTCGCAGAAACACCTGAAAACAGCCTGTTTCCTGCTTTCAAACATCTTGAAACCTATAAGGCAGAAGAACACACGAACAAAAAAGCAAGATAACTTTCACGAGAAAGATATGTCCTTTTGTTCTTATGTCTTATCATCTTCAACATGCAAACGGATTTTCTGTGATGGACAATCATGCCGGAAGGGGATTAGCACCCGCCGCCGCAACAGCCTCCTCTGCGGTGGTGATGCCTTCTGTCCTTGCGGTGATGGTCGTAGTCACAGCAATGTCCTTCGTGCCTGCAATCCCGGCACTCGCTGCATTCTTCGTTTTTACGGCATCCGGCACATTCCGAGCAGTCCGTCTTGCACGTACAATCCTTGCATGTGCAATCTTTACAACAGCATTCTATTTTATCCCTTTTGTCTTTTTTGTCCTTACTGTTTTCCTGTGCGGCATAAACGGTAAAGGACACTGTGCTTAGAAGCACCGCGCAACTCAATAAGAACTTTTTCATCCGTTTTCCTTTTTAGTTAAACACCTTATTTGTCCGGCTTTTCCGCCCTAAGTCGGGGCCTTGCCTTCATGTCCACAAAGATAGGGAATAAAACGAAAGGGCTATAGCTTTTTAGAAGTTATTATGTTTTATGGACGATAAAATCTTTGAAACGTTCCAAGCCTTCTGCCAGTATGGCACGAGGGCAGGCGATGTTCCAACGCATGAAGCCTTCGCCTTCCTTGCCGTACATGGCTCCGGCATTGAGCCAAAGCCGGGCTTCCCGGGTCAGGCGGTGTTCCAGTTCGGCAGAAGGCGTGGCCAGTGTGCGGCAGTCCATCCATACCAAATAAGTTCCCTCCAGTTTGCAAATCGGAAAGTCCGGAAGGTGTTCCGTGCAGAACTCTTCCATGTACCTGTAATTCCCTTGCAGGTATGCCAACAGTTGGTCGAGCCAGTCCTCCCCCTTGCGGTATGCGGCTATGGTGGCGATTACTCCGAAAGGATTGACGTCGCACACCTCGTTGATGTTGATGGCTTTGTCGATTCGGCGGCGTATTTCTTCGTCCGGAGCCGCGATGTTGGCGATTTGCAGTCCTGCGATGTTGAATGCTTTGCTGGGGGATATGCAGGTGACGGCATGTCCCGTGAATGTTTCCGGCAAGGAGGCAAAAGGAGTATAGGCATGTCCCGGGTAGGTCAGTTCGCAATGTATTTCGTCGGACACCACCGTCACGTTGTGGCGGAGGCAGATTTCACCGATTTGTATCAGTTCCTCCCTTGTCCACACCCGTCCGGCGGGATTGTGGGGATTGCAGAGCAGCATCACTTTTACCCGTTCGTCGGAGGCTTTCCGTTCCAAGTCTTCGAAATCGATGCGGTAGGTATGGTTTTCGTAAACGAGCGGGTTGCTTGCCACTTCGCAGCCGTTGTTGCGGATGGAGGAGAAAAAGCAGTTGTAGACGGGCGTCTGCACCAGTACTTTATCGCCCGGCACGGTCAGGGCCTTGATGACGGC
>ENA-OOZN01001405-OOZN01001405.1-human-gut-metagenome-genome-assembly--contig:-NODE-1405-length-16085-cov-1.851840_pt1 | contig 16085 bp, 18 predicted proteins | sample MGYA00241187_ERZ501397 | MGnify/ENA primary metagenome ERZ501397 (study PRJEB25962, sample SAMEA2042921) | human gut metagenome | biome: human gut; feature: human-associated habitat; material: faeces... | reverse complement strand
TCCTACAATCGGAAATCCGTTAATGTATCTTGTTGCATTAGTAATCGGATCTTTCATTGCATGTGGATTACTCGGATTACTCAAAAAGAAAGTAAGTGAATAAGCAATCCTCAATTATCATTTAATCCAACCTATAAACTAATCAATAAAGGCACTGCTTCGGCGGTGCCTTTGTTGTTATGTTGTGTATTAAAAATTAAAAGTATAAACATTCTCTGAAATAACAGCCTCATGCCTTGACGAGTGAATTTTCCAAGCTTAAAGTAGTATTAGGATGAAATAGTAAGTCAAAAAATCAATTATTTATGAGACTTAAATAAAAAAACAGTGAGGCATAAAATGGGCAAGGTTATAGGTATAGATTTAGGAACAACAAACAGCTGTGTGGCAGTATTGGAGAACAATCAGCCGGTAGTCATAACTAACAGCGAGGGTCAGAGAACAACTCCGTCTGTAGTGGCTTTTACAAAGAATGGAGAGCGACTGGTTGGCGAGGCTGCAAAGAGGCAGGCAGCAGTCAATGTGGATAGAACATTTTTCTCAATAAAGAGACAGATGGGAAGCGATTTCAGGGCAAAGGTGGACGGAAAGCTGTATTCAGCTCCTGAGATTTCTTCTATGATTCTCAGAAAGCTGAAAAAGGATGCAGAGGACTATATTGGTGAGGCAGTGACAGACGCTGTAATCACAGTTCCTGCATATTTTTCGGATGCGCAGAGGCAGGCAACTAAGGATGCAGGAAGGATTGCGGGGCTTAATGTGCTTCGAATCATAAATGAGCCAACATCTGCGGCACTCGCATACGGACTGGACCACGGACAGCAGCAGAAAATTCTTGTCTACGACCTCGGAGGAGGAACCTTCGATGTGTCTGTTATCGAAATAGGGGACAATCTGATAGAGGTGCTTGCCACAGCCGGTGATAATCATCTGGGTGGAGATGATTTTGATGAGAGAATCACAAATTATCTTGTCACAGAGTTTTACAGACAGCAGAATGTGGATCTGAGAAAGGATAATACGGCTATGCAGCGTGTCAGGGAGGAGGCTGAGAAGGCAAAAAAGGTGCTTTCATCCTCATCCTCAACCACTATCAACCTGCCATTTATCACCACTGTAAAGGGACAGCCGGTCCACATGGAGATGAACCTCACAAGGGCTGAGTTTAATGAGATAACAAAGGATCTGGTGGAGAGAACTGCTATTCCTGTCAATCAGGCACTTTCAGATGCGGGGATTTGTGCAGCAGAGCTTGGAATGGTGCTGTTGGTAGGAGGCTCTACACGTGTGCCGGCTGTTGTTGAGGAGGTCAGAAGAATTACAGGAAAAGAGCCTTCACACAACCTAAATCCTGACGAGTGCGTGGCACTCGGTGCAGCAGTACAGGGCGGCAAGCTCGGTGGAGCAATTGTCGCAGGCAGCAGTGCGGCAGAGATTATACTGATGGATGTCACACCGCTTTCACTCGGAATTGAGACGGTCGGTGGTGTCTCAACCAAAATTATTGACAGAAATACGACTATTCCTACGAGATACAGCCAGATTTTTACAACTGCAGGAAGCTTCCAGACCTCTGTGGATATAAAGGTACTGCAGGGTGAGAGGCAGTTTGCAAGGGACAATAAGCTGATTGGAAACTTCAGGCTAAAGGGCATCAAGCCGGCTCCGGCAGGTGTGCCGCAGATAGAGGTGACGTTTGATATAGATGCAAACGGCATTGTGCAGGTTTCTGCAAAGGACCTGGGCACAGGAAAGCATCAGGAGATTACGATTACCGCAAGCTCAAATTTGTCTGATTCTGAGATTGAGCAGGCTATCCGTGAGGCGCAGGAGTATGAGGCAACAGACGGACAGAGAAAGGCTTATATTGATGCAAGAAGTGAGGCTGATACGCTTGTGCGCCAGGTGGAAAATGTCATGGCTGACAAGGAAAAAAGAAAGGCTATGGACAGCGCACAGAAAAAAAGTGTGAAATCATCGCTTTCGTATGTGAAGAAGCTTATTTCAAGGACAAAGCCCGGAAATGTGAGCGAAGAGCAGGCTGCCGAGATAAAGCATGCGGCAGATGAGCTGAGAAATGCGGCAGCGGGATTGATTTAATTATAGTAACTATTATTATTCATTTGGCTATTTACGAGAAGCGGATTTTCATATAAAATATAGGTAAGTGGTGAGTATTCATAACCACCCTGAATAGTTATAATGTTAATTTAAATCCGAGGAAATAGAAAATGAATGCGAACGATAAAACAGAAAAGGTACTAAGAGAAATTCATATCATGCTCTCAAAGGCGGAGCCGTATAAGCCGGAGCCGAGCAGGGTGATCATAAACAAGCAGCAAATGATAGATTTACTTGCTGAGCTGAATAAGTGTATATATGCAATACAGGATGAGTATGAGCTTACTGAACAGAGTCGCAATCACGCAGAGAGAGAGTTCAGAAAGAAGGGGAATCAGATAGTCTGGGATGCAAGCAGAAAGGCTGAGGATGTGTATGCAGCATCGGTTATCTATACGGATGAGGCGCTTTCAAGAGTGCGTGATATCATCAATGATACCAACGAGTCACTTGAAAAGCTGTGCAAGAATATGAAGGATAAGATTGCAGAGCAGGAGAAGATAGTTAAAACTAACCAGTATGAGCTCAAGGGACAGCTTCAGGATTTGTCCGATACGGAGAAGTATCTTAAGATTATCGATGACAGAAATAAGGAGATAGAACGTCAGAAAAATGCAGGTAAACCTGTAGAGGAGCGTACTATTGACAATGAAGAGAAGTCCATCTATGCAAACAGACAGACTGAAATCAAGGTAAATATGGATTATATCAGAAAACTGGGACTTGCTGAGGGCGAGGACCTGGGAGATGGTGTAGTGGGTGAAGTGAAGCTTGCAGACGATACACCTGATGCCGGATTAAATCATAGCAATGATAAGGATGAAGCCAAGGCTGCCGGCTCAAAATCGTCTGTTGATGAGGATTATAAGGCAATAAGCAGAAAAGCCGGCAATCCACCTGTTATCAACACAAAGGAAGGGAAGGAGCTCACAGACGGTATCCACAGAATGTGGCAGAGCATCACCGGAAATAAAGGGAAATGAAACACACCTATGTAATATAAAGCAGCAGTTCAAAACAGAACGGCTGCTTTTTGGCTTATATTTAAAAGTGGGTAATATTAAGCAGATTTTAAGAAAAACAAAGTGGATAATCTGATAAAATATAGCTGACTAACGGCAGGAGAAGGTTTCTGTTCAAAATTCATAGAAGGAGGATAATATGACAATATTAGTTTGTGATGACGACAAGGAAATAGTTGAGGCAATTGAGATTTACCTGATGCAGGAGGGCTACGACGTGGAGAAGGCTTACGACGGCATACAGGCGGTTGAAATTATGAAGAATAAAAAAATAGACCTCATGATAATAGATGTCATGATGCCAAAGCTCGACGGAATAAGAGCCACTTTGCAGATACGAAAGGAAAGCAGGGTGCCGATAATCATTCTATCGGCAAAGACAGAGGATGCTGACAAGATTTTAGGCCTCAATGTGGGAGCTGATGATTATGTCACAAAGCCTTTTAATCCGCTTGAGCTTGTGGCAAGGGTAAAGTCACAGCTTCGCAGATATACAAGGCTGGGAGCGGCAATACCTGTGGAGAATGCTCATATCTACGAGACAGGAGGTCTGAGCATAAACGATGACCTGAAGGAAGTCAGGGTAGACGGTGATGTGGTGAAGCTGACACCCATTGAGTACAATATCCTGCTTCTGCTGATGAAGAATCAGGGAAGGGTATTTTCCATTAATCAGATTTACGAAAACATCTGGAATGAGGAAGCGGTTGCTGCAGATAATACGGTGGCAGTGCATATCCGGCATATCAGAGAAAAAATTGAAATTAATCCAAGGGAGCCAAGATACCTGAAGGTTGTGTGGGGACTTGGATATAAGGTGGAAAAAATTTAACCAAATCAAGTAAGTCCCCTGCTTCAATTGCGAAAAGCAATAAGCAGTGGGTGGGGACTTGCTTGTATCAGGAGGCGTGCAAGCGCCTTCTGATAAACTGCGGAGCAGTTATTTGGTTATGAGCAAGTAGCAAAGCGGATTGCGAATATCCGCTTGACGAATATCTCTGCAATTCGCCGGAGGCTGTATCAGACAGAGTCAGGTCACTTCATATCGGATGTAAAGTACGAAAAATCATGCAGATTCAATTTCATAAGTAAATCCGGCATCGGTGATCGTTTTGATGGTATCCTGGATGCCCTGACCGCCGGCAGTAAGATATCCGGAAGCAAAGATAGAATCCACGACACTGAGCAGTTTCTTTTCCTCTCCTTTGAAGTAGACTTCTCTGCCGGCAGCACAGCGGATGTCGGACTTCGGTACGAGCAGTCTTGCAAGGCAGAGGACTTTCATGCAATATTCCGTTGTCAGGCCGGAAATATCTGCATCCCCAAGCGGTGTGCCCTTGATCGGCAGCAGAAAATTGATTGGCAGAGCCTCCGGCTGGATCTCACGCAGCTCCAGAAGCATATCCACGACGTCCTCTTTGCTTTCACCCATACCGATGATACCGCCGCTGCAGATTTCAAATCCCAGCCCCTGAAGCATGCGGATGTTTGCCACACGCTGCTCAAACGTATGAGTTGTGCAGATGTTGTGATAGTACGCACGGCTGCTGTTCAGATTGTGGTTGATCCGGTCAAGCCCGGCCTCTTTCAGCATCAGAGCCTGCTTTTCGGTAAGAAAGCCGATGGAGCAGCAAAGGTGGGTTCCGTCTTCCTTCATCTTGCGGATCTTAGAAGCCAGTTCTTCGATCTCTTCGTCGGTGAATTTCATACCGCTGAGTCCGATGCAGTGTCTGGAAAGATGATGTTCATTTACAAAATCATTATCTTTATATAACTTCTCATCAGCTACCCATTTATATTTATCGATATCGGCCTTTGAACGACAGGATTGTGCACAGTAAGCGCAGTCCTGTGAGCAGTTACCGCTGCGGGCATTGGTAAGAATATGAATACTTACATGATTGCCCTTATATTTTCTGCGCAGTTTTTCAGCTTGTGCAATGAGCTGATCGAGTTCTTCGTCCGGTGTATTCAGGATTGCAAGCGCATCTTCTCGTGAAAGCACCGGATCTGTAGTTGTTTCAATTTCAGAAATCATAAGTAAACCTTCCTTGGTAAAAAAATATCAAATACATTTCACACTTTACCATGCAAAAGAAAGAATGTCAACTTAAAATTTTATAAGGTTAACAATCGGAGGTAATACTGGTTTATTTGAAGATGATTACATTGCAGATGAAAAAAAACCATAGTATAATAAAAATTAGATTATGAAATGCAGGAGGAAAAACCAATGCGTACATTGAACGTGGAAGAGATTTCAAAGAATATCAAAGAAATGTGCATTGAAGCGAACCATTTTCTTTCAAAAGATATGGACATTGCGATGAAAAATGCAGTTTCAACAGAGAAGTCACCACTGGGGAAAAAGATATTAAGTCAGCTTCAGGATAATCTGAAGATCGCCGGAAAAGATATGATTCCAATCTGCCAGGATACTGGAATGGCATGTGTGTTCCTGGAAATCGGACAGGATGTGCACATCGCAGGAGGAGATCTTGCAGAGGCAGTCAACGAAGGTGTCAGAAGAGGATATGACAAAGGATACTTAAGAAAATCCGTTGTCAAAGATCCGGTCAGAAGAGGAAACACCGGCGACAATACACCGGCTATGCTCTACACCGAGATCGTTCCTGGCGAGCAGATCAAAGTTACCGTAGGCCCGAAAGGCTTCGGAAGCGAAAATATGAGTATGATCCGTATGTTCAAACCGTCCGCAGGTCTTCAGGGAATCAAGGATTTCATCCTGGAAGTTGTTGAGACAGCAGGCCCGAACCCATGCCCGCCTATGGTAGTCGGCGTTGGTATCGGCGGAACCTTCGATAAATGTGCACTGCTTGCGAAAAAAGCACTGATGCGCCCGATCGATTCCGAGAACCCGGATCCGTTCTACGCAGATCTGGAAAAAGAAATGCTGGAGAAAGTCAACAAACTCGGCATCGGACCGCAGGGCTTTGGCGGAAAGACCACAGCCATCGGCCTCAACATTGAGACAATGCCGACTCATATCGCGGGAATGCCGTGTGCGGTCAACATCAACTGCCATGTTACCCGTCATAAAACGGAGGTGATCTGATCATGGAAAAACATATTCAGCTGCCTTTAACAGAAGAACTGGCAAAAACACTGCATGCCGGAGATACCGTATATCTTTCCGGAACCATCTATACCTCCCGTGACGCAGGCCACAAGAGAATGTGTGAAGCGCTCGCAAGAGGAGAAAAAATCCCGTTTGATCCGACAGACGCTACCATTTACTATGTAGGACCGACCCCTGCAAAACCAGGCCAGGTCATCGGAAGTGCCGGCCCTACCACCAGCGGTCGTATGGATGCTTATGCTCCGACCATGATGTCCGTAGGCGCAAGAGGAATGATCGGTAAAGGCGCACGTCTTCCGGAAGTGGTAGAAGCCATGAAGAAATATCATGGCGTATACTTCGGAGCCATCGGCGGAGCCGGCGCACTGCTTGCAAAATGCATCAAAAAAGCAGAGCTGATCGCATACGAAGATCTTGGCGCAGAAGCACTTCGCCGTCTGGAAGTAGAAGATATGCCACTGTTTGTTATTATCGACAGCTACGGAAACAATCTGTATGAGATGGGAAGAAAAGAATACTTAGAAGCGCATAAAGAAGACTAAAGGTTACATTTGTAACGACGAGATACAAGAGAGACCATAGACCTGTCTGATTATTTCAGACAGGTCTTAAGCTGAAAAGACATCAGGGCATTAACATTTGCAAGCGACTTTCGGCAGAAAAAGAAATGAAAGAGGAAGAAAAACATGACTGTAGAAATGATAAGCCACTTACTGGAAGCACTGATGATCCTGTGCTTTGGCCTGTCCTGGCCGCTGTCCATTTATAAATCCTGGACTTCAAGAACAGCAAAAGGAAAGAGCCTTTACTTTGAGGTGTTCATCTGGATCGGATATATTTTCGGTATTGCCAACAAATTTATCAGCTATATGAACAACCCGGACAAAGACTGGATCTTTTTCCTTGCATGGGCTTTCTATTTCCTGAACATTGCAGAGATCACCGTAGATATGGTGCTGTACTTCCGCAATGTAAAACTGGATAAGAAAAGAGAAGCAGAGAAATAAGACAGCGGAATACAGTTAAACGAATCCCCGTCCGTGCGGCAGATTATGCTGCATGGGCGGGGATTCTTACGTTTGTCTTAAGTTGCCTTACGATTTCTAAGATAGGTTGCATGGTGGGGAGATCGTTTGATATAATGGGAGTATCAGAAACGAAAGCCAAAAATCGGAAGGGAGGATTTTTATGAGACGGTATGCATGGGTAACAGCAGTGTGTCTGGCGGCACTGATGGCAAGCGGATGCGGAAATCAGACAGGGCAGGAAACCAAACAAAATTCGGTGAGCGTATCGGAGAGTGCAGCATCCGGTGAACCAGAGGCAAAATCAGATGATGTGGGATCGGATGGAGATGCGGTGAAAGAGGCCGGGGATGGTTTGGAGAACGACGAAGAAGAAAAAAACGAAAAAGGCGCTTCCGCCGTAAAACTGGAAGAGGGAGAAATCTACCGGGATGATCTGGACGGGGATGCGTCAGAGGAAGAAGTTTCTTTTTCTTTTGAGGGCGATGGAAAAAATGGTCATGACTTCGAAAACTATAAGTATATTCTGACGCTCAACTATGGAGAGCATGTGAAGCAGTTCGAGATCCTGGGCGGATATGAAGCAACCTGGATAATACGAACAAAGAGTGGTGGCCACTATTTGTATCAGGAATCGTATCACGAAGACGGACTATATTCGGTAACCGTTTTCCGGGTATCATCGGATGAAGCTGTGGACCTTGGCTGTCTGGATGGAAGAATTGGAGATAACGGTATAGAAGATGTCAATGCGTTTTCCTGGGTGGAAAGAATCAATCTGCTGGGAACGTATAAAGGGGAACGGAATGTCGGGATCGGAAGCGAGGGGCTCCCGGAGGCGAAAGAAGATGCGTGGAAAATTATCTGGGACAAAAAACCGCTCGTTCTGAAGCAGGAACTGGAAGTTATCGTTCAAAACGAAGACGGAAGCACAGAAAATAGAGTCCTTCCGGCAGGTACGGAACTGATCCCACAGGAAACCGATAAAGAAACGTATCTGGATGCAGAAACTTCGGATGGAACACGGTGCCGGATTGAAGTGGAGACAGAAAACGGATATTCTTATACGATTCACGGAGTGGATGAGCATGCATATTTTGCAGATCTTCCGTATGCCGGATAAAGCTGTGAAAAGAAGGGATTGCAGGAACGGGAAAAGAACGGTATACTGTGTATAGAATCTGCTTGACTTAAAGTGCACTTCATAGTTTAGAATAAAGAAAGCTGGAGATTTGCCGTGTCAGAAAAGAGAAGGTTCTGGCAGAGCAGAGGTTTCGGCTTTCTTTTTATGTTGTACCGTATGTGGGTGTGAAAAAAAGGAAAAAACGAAAACGAGGTGAATGCTTTGGAGGCAAGAGAGGTATTAGAAAAAGTAAAAAACAACGAAATCTCGATCAAAGAGGCAGAAAAATATTTCAAAAAAGAGCCATTCGAGGAGATGGGATATGCGAAGCTGGATACGCACCGGGAAATCCGGAGCGGATTTGCGGAGGTGATTTTCTGTGCGCGGAAGGCGGATGCGCATCTGCTGGAAATTTTTACGCGTCTCTATGCGCAGGACGGCGAGGTTTTTGGAACGAGAGCCAGCGAGCACCAGTATGAGCTGATCCGGGAAAAGTTCCCGGAAGTGGTTTATGATCCGCTGTCGCATATTTTAAAAATAGAGAAGAAAGACAAAAAGCGAATCGGCAAAATTGCTGTCTGTACGGCGGGAACCGCAGACATTTCCGTTGCTGAGGAAGCGGCGCAGACGGCAGAATACTTCGGAGCAAACGTCGAGCGAATTTATGATGTCGGCGTGAGTGGTATCCACCGTCTGCTGTCACGCCTCGATACGATTCAGAGTGCCAGCCGTTGCCGGTATGGAAGGAGCGCTGGCAAGCGTGCTCGGCGGCCTGGTGGATAAACCGGTCATCGCAGTTCCGACTTCTGTGGGCTACGGGGCCAGCATGAACGGTCTTTCGGCGCTGCTTACGATGATTAATTCCTGTGCGAACGGAATTGCTGTCGTAAACATCGACAACGGTTATGGGGCCGGATATATTGCAACACAGATTAACAGAATGGGAGTGCATAAAGATGAGTAAAAGTTTATATCTGGAGTGCGGGAGCGGAATCAGCGGGGATATGACCGTTGCGGCTCTGCTCGATCTGGGAGCAGACCAGGAGGTACTGGAGAAGGCACTGGCAAGCCTTCAGTTGCCGGGATACAAAACTGCCGTTACGAGAGTGAAAAAATCGGGGCTGGATGCCTGCGACTTCAATGTCATTCTGGATGCGGAGCATGAGAACCACGATCATGATATGGCGTATCTGCATGGGGATATGGCGAAAGCGCATGCACATGGAGAGGAGCATGTACACCATCATGAGCATACGCACGATCATGAGCATGTACATGACCAGAAACATACACACAGCCATGACCAGGAACACGCAGGAGAGCATCAGCACCATCATGAGCACCGCGGCCTGACGGAGATTCTTGCCATTATCCGCCGCGGTGATCTGACACCGGGAGCGAGAGCTCGGGCAGAGCGGATTTTCCAGATTCTTGCAGAAGCAGAAGCAAAAGCGCACGGTGTGCCGCTCGATCAGGTGCATTTTCACGAGGTAGGAGCGGTCGATTCCATCGTAGATATTGTTGCCGCCGCCGTCTGCCTGGATAACCTGGCGCCGGACGAGGTGATTGTGACGGGGCTCTGCGAGGGAAGCGGTTTTATCCGATGCCAGCATGGACTGATCCCGGTTCCGGTACCGGCCGTTTTAAATATCGTGCAGACGCACGGCCTGACGCTTATTCCAACCGGAATCAAGGGCGAGCTTGTTACACCGACCGGTGCAGCTATTGTTGCTGCTATCCGAACAAAAGAGAAACTTCCGTCCTCATTTAAATGCACGAAAACAGGTCTTGGAGCCGGAAAACGGACGTATGAGCGGCCGTCACTTTTACGGGCTATGATGCTGGAAACTGGGGAAAATGACGAAAAAGATACGATCTGGAAGCTGGAATGCAATATCGACGACTGCACCGGTGAGGCGCTTGGCTACTGTATGGGAAAACTGCTGCAGGCAGGTGCAAGGGATGTTCATTATATCCCAGTCTATATGAAGAAAAATCGTCCGGCATATCAGCTGGATGTGATCTGCGAGGAAGAAAAGCGGGAAACGCTGGAGAGTATTATTTTCACGGAGACAACCACGATCGGAATCCGTCGCTGCCAGATGGAGCGTACCGTGATGAAACGCGAATTTGCAACGATCACGACCGAATACGGGGATGCCGCTGTCAAGATCTGCCGTCATGGGGAGATAGAAAAAGTTTACCCGGAGTACGAGAGTGCCGCACTCATTGCTGAAAAAAGCGGTATGCCGGTTGGTGAGGCCGGTGCGTGGATCGTACAGAAATATAAAGAAGGAAAGTAAAAAACATGAGATATTTGAAACCACATTTTTACGATCAGTTTACATGTACAGCAGGAGATTGTCCGGATACCTGCTGCGCCGGCTGGCAGATTGTGATCGACGAGGATTCTCTGGAGCGGTACGGAAAGGAGCAGGGCGAGTTTGGAAAACGTCTGCGCAATTCCATCGACTGGGAAGAGGAGTGTTTCTATCAGAAGAACCGCCGCTGTGCTTTTTTGAATGATGAGAATCTCTGTGACCTCTACAAGGCACTGGGCCCGGATGCGCTTTGCGATACGTGCCGTCTGTACCCGAGACATACGGAAGAATATGAGGGACTGCGGGAGCTTTCCCTGTCCCTTTCCTGCCCGGAGGCGGCGCGAATCATTCTGTCCTGCCAGGAGCCGGTGCGCTTCCTTGCGGAGGAGACCGACGAGGAGGATGATTTCGAAGAGTTCGATTTCATGATGTTCTCGCAGCTGGAAGATACCAGAGATGTTCTGTTCAAAATTCTGCAGAACCGTACGATGCCGCTGCAGGAGCGCATGAGGGCGGCGGAACAGCTTGCCGAACAGTATCAGATCTGCATGGAAGAACAGCGGGAATACGATATTGATGAGCTGCTTCGGAAATATGAGAAGCATTTGGAAGAGGGAACCCTAAGCGAGTGCGCGGCGGAAAGTCTGGCCCAAAAAGGTGTGGACGCTGCGGGATTCCACGTATGGGAACGTCAGAGAAAAGAACTGGCTGTTCTCCGAAGCCTCGAGCGCCTGCGCCCGGAATGGGATGAGGTGCTTGACGGTACAGAAAAAGTGCTGTACCAGAATGGCGAATCTGCTTACCAGGCCATCTGTGAAGAATTCCACCGCACCTTTGGAGCGAAAAGCAGCCGTCGTGCCGAGTGGGAAAACATAGGCGAGCAGCTTCTGATGTTCTTCGCCTATACCTATTTCTGCGGTGCCGTCTACGATGATATGGTCTGTTCCAAAATGGAACTTGCCCTTTTCTCCGTTCGCTGGATCCAGGAAATCCTGCTTGCGCGGTGGCTGGAAAACGGAAAAACACTTTCCATGCATGACGTTGAGGAGCTTTCCTGGCGTTACGCACGCGAGGTTGAGCATTCCGACGATAACCTGAATGCGCTCGAGGACTGGCTGTTTGAGACTTACGCGCCGGAAGGATGTGTACTGGAAGAAGAACAGGAATAGAAGAGGAAGAAAAATCATGCAGGAAAAGCAAAAGAAATAGATGCTGCGTATTGCGCTTTATCTGGTTGGAATTATTGTGCTGGCACTTGGCATCACATTGAAAACAAAGACGAACCTCGGCGTGTCGCCCATCATCTCCATTCCGTACGCTGTGGCACAGATTTTTGGCTATGAAACAGGAACGGCAGTCTTTGTGGCGTATCTGATCTTTATCGTATTACGGATTGTGCTGCTGAAAGGAAAATTTCCACCGTTCCAGCTCTTACAGGTTGCGGCCAGCTACCTGACCAGCGCCTTTATTACTATCTTTGACCGGGTTCTCCCGGTACCTGAACAGATGGGAAGCCGGCTTCTTGTCCTTGCCCTTGCTATCGGAATGATCGGTGCAGGACGACCGGTGGGAATCGGAATCGGCACTGTTGTAGCCATGGTCTGCACGGGAAGAGTGATCGCGCTGTTTAACCATTTTGGAAAGAAGAAAATAGAAGAAATCACAATCGCATAGCACGCCAATACCCCTGTCGAAAAACCTTGAGTTTTCGGTGGGGGTTTGTTATAATGAAAGACAGCGAAAGAAAAATTTTTTGATTTGTCATAAGGCGTTTGTTTGCGTTATGAGAAGTGCGAAGGAGGAAGTGGCAAATGAACTTAGTTATTACGATGAGCCGCCGGTTTGGCACAGGGGCGAGTATTATTGCAAAAGAACTTTCCGAGAGACTGCATATCCCGGTATATGATAAGGACGATGTAGAGCACGGCATGCGTGAAAATGCCTTTGAATCTGAGGCGGATGCGATCTGCGAACTGGCAAAACAGCCGTGTATTATTATTGGACGGTGCGCTTCGGAGTTTCTGAAAAATAAGAGCAACGTCATTAATATTTACGTTTGCGCGGACAAAGAGGATCGCATCAATCGTATCATGAAGTTGTTTTCTCTGACAAGAGAAGCTGCTGAGGTGATGCTGGAAGAGACCGATAAGCAGCGTGCCGAGTATTATTACAAGAATACCGGAAAAACATGGGGAGATGTGAATAACTATCATATGATCCTGAATACATCGGATCTTGGCATCGAGAACTGCGCAGATATTCTGATGCGGTATTTTGAAATGAAAGATTATATCTAAACGAGATACAGAAAAAGTAAGAGATTATAAAAAATCAGGTGTTTCCCAAAAAGAGAAGCACCTGATTTTTTGATCCCATTTAGTAAGTCTGATACGTATTGCTGTAACTGCGGCCAGAGAAGTAATTCTGTTTCAGAACCAGAAACAGTTCGGCATCGGTTGCGTACTCATACGGATTCGCATAGAAGAGACCGACAAGACCGCAGGTGATGGAAGAGAGAATCTTCCATCCGATAAAGGAAAGATCCAGGATGAAGGCATTCATTTTTTCGCCATCCATCATTTCACGGCTGATCCGAAATGCGTCCTCTGTGGAAAGATCCGGGCAGTCGGCTAAAAGATACGGTACCATACGGTATTCATAAGATTTTACAATTCCAGGAATAATAAGAAGCAGCGACCAGAGGAAAGTGTAAAGCTTCATCAAAAACAGAGTCCAGACTGTTTTTCCGTAGGTGCCATTCTGGAATCCAGACAGCATATAGCCAAGTCCCGCTTTTTCCATTGAGTTTTCGATGAAAAACCTTGCGCCTCCGACTTCGAAGGGAGCCAGGATAAAAATGTCGATGAGAATAAATGCAAGTCCGATGATAAGAAGCACAATACCACCGAAAACAGAAAAAACAAATTTAACCGGACCAAGCGGGGTGAATCTTTCAGCAAAAGATGCAACATTAAGGTTATCGGAAGAAATGGTAAATCCGGATATACTGGACGTATTGTGCTGATTTCCATTATTGGAATTTCCGGAATTGGAAGTACCGCTTCCGACCAGCAGCGTCAGAATCAGGGCTGCTACCACACAGATCCAGTAATTGCGTAAAAATGCGGCTTTTCCGCGGGTTTTCAGTTGCTCTCGTGTCCACATAAAAAGACCTCCCTCTTAATGTAAGTGTAAACAGCAGACAATTCTGCCAAGTCACGATTATCTTACCATGGAGCAGGTGAAACATCAAGACAGCTTAAGGAAAGTTTAAGAAATTGGCAGAAAGATTAAAGTGGAAATGTGCATTCTTAAATAAAGATTTTACTTGTGAAGCGGGGATGAATGTGCTATAATCTCTCCGGTGCGTCAGAACGCAGCGGGGCCGGGTTTCTCCGGGGTGCGTTCTGAAAAAAAAGAAACCTGTACGTTGAATTGACAAAGAGAGCGAGGAATCTACGTGTATCTGACAAAGGGCGAGTTTCTGCAGAAATTTGGGATTCTGCCGCAGGAATTTGAAGAGGCAGATATTTCCTGGGAAGAACTGCTGGAAATTGCGGATGATTATGAACGGCACCGGCCGACGCTGGAAAAGATCCGAAAAGAATTTGTGGCAGAATTTCTGCAGGACAAGGAAAAAGAGATCGGACTGCAGTCGTACCACAGCCGCCTGAAGGACACCGAACATCTGGTGGAAAAGCTGGTGCGTAAGCGTCTGGAAAATTATGCAAAATACCGGAAAATGGATGCGACAAACTATATGCGTTATGTGACAGACCTGATCGGAATCCGGGGACTTTTGCTGTATCGGGAGGACTGGGTAAACTTCCATAAATATATTACCCACTGGTTTAAAAACGATCCGGAAAAATACATCCGTGATTACGGCCGTGACTACGACAAAAATGCGTCGGGCTATATGGCAGAGCCGCCGAAAGTCCATACAAGACTTGGCGATTACGCCGACATCTATATGAACTGGATTCCGGAGGAGAACATTCTGGACCGGAAACATTACCGTGCGGTGCATTACATTGTCGTTTACCGCGGCGTCTACATTGAAATTCAGATTAAGACGCTGTTCGAGGAGGGCTGGGGAGAGATTGACCACAGCATTCTTTATCCGCGGCGCAAGGGAAACGCCATGCTGACAGAGTTTTCCGAGCTGCTGAACCGTCTGGCGGGCATGGGAGATGAGATGGGATCGTTCTACCGCCGTCTCCAGGTTGTGCCGGATGAGAAGTTCCAGAGCAAGGAAACGATCGTGCGCAAGCGTGAATTAAAACCGCAGGTCAAGGCAGCGGTGGAAAAACGCGATCTGAATGAAATTCATACGATGGATGATGCCGTCTGGAGCATACTGAAAGAATAAAACTGCTTTTTAGACATGGGAAAGGATAAAAAATGGATGGAAGAAACACGGGCCGCATGGGCTTCTCTCATGCAGCAGAGGACTCTGCGGAGAATATGATGGCGGCAGTCAAAGCCGGAAAAATCCGAAAACATCTGATGGGAAATACTTCGCCGATCCGCTATGGAACGATGGAAAAGCGCGAGATGACCGAATATACCGACTTTGTCCGGACGAAACTCTGTTATGAAATTCTGAATCTGCCCGGGGAGGAAAAATGAATACAATAGAAAAAATATATACAAACTACGACGGACTCCTGGAAGAATTTTCTGAGGAAGTGATTCAGAGCCGTTATGCCGTTTTTTATGAAGAGATCGAGGAATTTGCCAAAAGTCTCGGCATTCGCGAGAAAATCCAGATCAGTGAATCGCTGTTAAGCCATGCGGTGCTGGACTATTTCACGGATATTTCCCGCCTGAAACATTTTCACCAGGCGAAACATATCAATTCGCTGAAAGTAATCTCCTATGAGACATACTGGCTGCTGCGGAGAAAACCGATCCAGATTCTGGTGGAGGATGAGACATCGGATGCGATGGCATTTCTGAATGAAAAATTTGTCTTTTCCCGCATTGCAAAGTATCTGATGGGTGACGGAAAACGAGTGATTTTAAGCCCGGAAACGAAAAAGGGCTTCTTGAACTATCTGGATTCCCTGTTTTATTACTTGAAATACCGCAATTACGATGCGGAAATGCTCGAGATGATGCTGATGGGCTTCAAAGCGGGCGTTCTGGTGGCGGACGATTTAAAAGAGCAGGAATCCTGAGAACGGGCGAAAGCAGAATACAGTAAAATAGGATGAACACAGAAAGAACCGGACGGGGCTGCAGGCCGCTGTCGGGTTCTTTTTTTGCACAGCTCTGCATAAAGTGCAAAGAAAACGTTGTGATGTACGGGGAAGGAAAATGAGTGCAGACAATCTGGAAAAAATCCATGCATTTCTAAAAAAGGCGAAT
>ENA-OOZN01001402-OOZN01001402.1-human-gut-metagenome-genome-assembly--contig:-NODE-1402-length-16092-cov-2.445844_pt1 | contig 16092 bp, 10 predicted proteins | sample MGYA00241187_ERZ501397 | MGnify/ENA primary metagenome ERZ501397 (study PRJEB25962, sample SAMEA2042921) | human gut metagenome | biome: human gut; feature: human-associated habitat; material: faeces... | reverse complement strand
TGCTCTATCAAGTAGGTAGCAGACGCAATTCATCTCCCACCTTAGATGTCGGAGTCTTCTTGCTGTAAGAGGATAAAACTCAATACCTTTACTCTTATTTTCTTCACTCAATAAGTCTCTTATCCTGAAATCAAAAAAGAAATCTATTACACGTGTCATATCATTTGTGAAAGCTATATTTAGGCATAATACTTTCCTTAAGACATCGTGTAATAGATTTCTTTTTTGATTTCTTATATTATTTAATTATTATCTAGTTCCTATATTATCAATATACTATCTAACTTAACACGGTGACAGCTGCTTCCATTTACTGATCAAATGACCAGCTTCCATCATCGTTCTGTGTTCCGCCAATAACATCCTGTCCATCTACAGATACTAATACATCTGTGCTGCTGACATTATCACCACTTACGGAAAAATCATAATATTCTTTATCTCCCACTGTAACTTGCTTCTTGTAAGAATATTCTGCATCTTCTCCATAATAATCTTTTGCCTGGCTTAATGCGTCATCCTGTGAGATTCCTTCTGTACTGTCGGTAGAATCTGTAGCATCCGTGCTGTCTGTAGATGAATCAGCATCTGTGCTGTCTCCATTCTCGGATGTACTGTCTGTACTCGCTTCTTCACTTTCAGAAGATGTACTCTGATTCTCAGAATCTGACTCTCCAATCTGTCTGATTGCTGTAGCAGAATAGGCAAAGCAGTTATCATCACCATCAAAAGAAGATGCGGTGATCGTCACTTCATATGTTCCTTTTACTTCATCTGTATCTTTATCTCGAAGCTGTGATGTGATGATATAATCGCTTCCATCTTTCACACAGTTTGTAATATATGGAACAAGACTGCTTACCTCTCCTTTTAAGAAGCCATACATCTGCTTGCCATCATCATATGTCGCATATTTATCACCATCAGGAATTTCCGGGAATTCCATGTTGCCCATTCCATATGCATTATAAAGAGCAGATGCATACATATTTGATGTGTTCTCTTTAAGATAATAGTAGGAATCCATCTCAATTCCATCTCCGTAAGCAGATTCATTCTCCATTAAGGAAGTGAGTGCTGCCATAGAAAACCAGAAAGAATCCGACTTTTCTTCACTGGCACCATTTGCATAGTATGGATAACCTTTCGAATAATTCTGTAACATCAGAGCCTCAATTGGATAAATCATATTTTCAAAATTATCTGGAAGCTCTACACCAGAAGCAACGTAATCCGCTGTCGTATCATCCTTTGCGGCCTCTGTTGTTGCCTCTGGTGCCTGTTCTGTCTTAGAAACGCTGTTTTTCTCTGCACTTTTGCTTGTAGAACATGCACTTACACTCACAACCATCATTCCAGCAAGAGTTACTGCACATAATCTTTTCAGTTTATTCTTAAACATAATTCCTTCCTTTCTGTTTCGCCGGTGTATGTTCTCATCTATGCCACTTTTTATTGACTATATCTGCATCCACCGCAAAACATGAACTTCTCTTAAACTTTTTCCAAAGTATTTTCATCAAAATAATAGCCCATTTGAAAATAATTGTAAAGAAATTTCTTTTTGCTTTCTTTCCTGGCTTTTGCAGGTTATTTTTTATATTATTGGAAATTTACCTTCTTTTCAAAGAAGATTTCTATTTGTTTTCGCGTTGCTTTCAGAGAACCCTGTGCAAAAAATGGTTTTCCACCTCCTCGTCCGTTCAGTTCTTTATTCACCTGCTTTACAAGTTCCCGGACATCTCCTTCTCTCTGTCCAATGGCATATTTATATCCGTCTTTATCATTTCCCGCAAAGAAAGCTGCAACACCGCTGCATGTATCTAAAATCGCATCGGTACATTTTCTTACTTCTACTGGTTCCATATCTCCTTCAATCAACAGCACATTTTCTTTTCCCACACAGGAAGCAGCTATCTGTTCAAAATGTTTTTGCTTTTCTGCTGCAAGTTCACCTTTTAAGTTATAAACTTCATCAAGAAGTCTCTGTACTGCATCTTTTGTCTCTTTTTCTTTTACCGAAAGTCTGACTGCAACCTGGCTGTTTTGCTCCGCACTTTTTGACAGATATTCTAATGCCCGTTTTCCTGAAAGCATTTCCATACGAACCCCGTCACGAAACTTCTTACTGGAAAGGATTTTGACCAGACCAATCTGGCTGGCATGTGTCACATGAAGACCACAGCAGGCACAAAGGTCTGCTCCCGGAAATTCTACCAGGCGAATCTCTCCTGTAAGTTCTTTTTTACTTCGATATGGAATGAGTTTTCGTTGTCTCTCATCTGGATAAAAAATATTTACCTCCTGATTCATCCAAATATAATCATTTACTTTTTGTTCAATTTCAGCCACTTGTTCTTCTGTCAGCATTCCGCTTAAATCAATTGTAATGACTTCTTCTCCCATATGAAATCCAACATTTTCATAACCATATTTTTCATGAATCATTCCACTGACAATATGTTCGCCAGAATGTTGCTGCATAAGGTCAAAACGCCATTCCCAGTTGATTCGTCCTACAACTTGTTCCCCTGCTTTCAATGGTTTTTTCATGATATGACAGATTTCTCCATCCACATACTGCACATCAAGAACTTCTTCTCCCTCAATCGTTCCTTTATCTGCTGGCTGTCCTCCGCCTTCAGGATAAAAGGCTGTTTCATTTAAAATGATATAATATCCTTCCTGTCTTTCCTCACAGGAAAGTACAATGGCCTCAAACTCTCTAATGTATACATCTTCATAAAATAATCTTCTCGTTTTCATAATCAAATCCTCTTTTATTCTTGAATTATTTTTCAAACACAATCAGCGAGTGTCTTAAAAATATCCCTGCAACCTGCATGCCCCAAATTACGGCATATTTTTCAGAAAGCATTTTTCAAAAAATACAATCTATAAAAAAAGACTACCGCATCAGAATATGATCGCGGCAGCCTCCCCTTTTCGTCAAGTAACACCTGACTAGATGCTCTTTATTTTGATGATTCTGCTTTTATATAGAGGGATAGATCAGAATCTGGATTCTGCACTTCCATCTGATAATGTGTAAACTCCTTCGTTCCATCCTCATCTTCATATACCTTATATCCATCATGATCAAGTACAGTAAAGTATAAATCAATTGGAAGATTAAATGTATATTCCTGATTCTTTTCTCCATCATAATCAGAGTAAACAGTACATACTCTCTTTTCTTTTTCCTTCTTTAAATCCTTATAGAACTGTGGAATCTTTTCTTCACCGTCAAACTCTACTGTATAACCATAGAAAACTTCATCCCCACATTTCTCCTCTACAGAAGTAATAAGCTGTGTCTTTTTATCAATAATAATCGTTTTCTCAATCGTATCTCCAGCAGAGAATCCGTATTCCGTATCATAATCATCTCCGCTTTGAACCTTAGTCGTAAGCTGTAAAGTGATTGTACTATCACGTTCTTTTTCGTTCTGAATCTGATCTTTCATATCTCCCTGGAAAATGCTGTCCTCAATCGCTTTTACGCATTCTTCCTCGTAATCATTTCCAACCAGTCCGAAATACTGTGTATACTTCCCATTATAACGATATAATTCTTTATTACTGATTACTTCTTTGTAATCATCATCGGAACCTTCTTTCTTAAAGTAAGAGAAATAGTTCCCCTTTTTATCTTTCTTAATCTGGCGGGTTGTCGTATAATCAGAACCTTCTGCCAAATGAGAGTAAGAAGCTGTAATTGTAACAAGCTTGTGCTCCTTAAGTAATGCCTCGACTGTATTTGCAGAATTAATCTCTTCCATGTGTTTTGCGTTCTTATGCGTTCTATGCAAAAGTCCAAAAACAACACCTGCAAGAATCAGCACCGTAAGTAATAAGCTAATACCCAATACCTTCCAGAACCACGGCCGATTCTGATTGCGGCGATGGGAAGTTGTCTGATCTAACTCATAGCCTTTATATTTTCTTGTATTTGTAGTATCCGACATAAAATTAAAAGTTCTCCTTTCTAGTTTGCCAAAAGTCATATTCGCCTTATTATAATCCAACCCCTATCTATATTTCAAGTTTTTTCACCCTTTTTGTACATTTTTCATCAGCATGTAGCTGATGCCGTTTGTCTGATTCTCCTTTTTCTCTGCATCAGTAAGCGGGCGGATTACCTTTGCCGGAGAGCCAAATGCCAGCATTCCGTCTGGAATTACCGTTCCCTGTGTAACAAGGCTTCCTGCTCCAATAATACAGTCGGAGCCAACCTGCGCGCCATTCATAATAATCGCACCCATTCCAATGACGGTATTATTCCCGATTGTGCATCCATGAATAATCGCATTATGACCAATAGATGTTCCATTCCCGATTTTACATGGGAAGCCATTATCTGCGTGAACAACGGTGCCATCCTGGACGTTAGAACCACACCCTACAACAATCGGTGCCATATCTCCGCGAAGTACCGCATTATACCATACAGAACTTTCATCTCCTAATGTGACATTTCCTACTACACAGGCTCCCGGTGCTACCCATGCATTTCCCTGAATATCTGCGTTTTTAATATAACTCATGCTTTTCTCCTTTTCTCTGTCTCTCATTATACCTGGCTCTGCGCCATAAAGAAATCAAATGTAAGCTGGTCAGTTTCCGGAAGTCCTGTAAGTATTCCAAGTTCCACCATCTTATCTACGTTCGTCTTACTGACTTTCGCCTGATTTCTAAAGTTTTCAAGTGAGGTAAACGGACCATGTTTCGCTGCCTCTTCTACCTGCTCACAGGCCTTATCTCCAAGACCCTCCACACTGGAAAGCGGCGGCATGATCTTACCATCAATAATCTGACATTCTCTTGCTTTTGCCTTATAAATATCAATCGGCATAAACTCAAATCCTCTTGCGTACATTTCCTGTGCAATTCTTCCATCACGAATCGTATCCTGATCCTTTTTCGTCTGCTGGTCCTTCGGTGTTTTTAAAAGTTCCGTAAGTGCAATGTCAAGACGTTCTTTTCCCCGGCACATAATCTCATAGGAAAACGCTGAGGCACGGATACCAAAGTAGGCTGCATAATAAGCTAATGGCTTATGTACTTTAAACCATGCCACACGCCAGCCCATCATAACATATGCCGCTGCATGCGCTTTCGGGAACATGTATTTAATCTTCTTACAAGACCAGATGTACCAGTCTGGCACGCCGTGGGATGTCATCTCTTCTTCCCACTCTGGTTTTAATCCCTTTCCTTTACGAACAGATTCCATGATGGTAAAAGACTGTTCTTTATCAAGTCCCATATTGATAAGATAGGTCATAATATCGTCTCGACAACAAATTGCCGTGGAAATCTCTGCTTTTCCCTCTTCAATCAATGTCTGTGCATTTCCAAGCCATACGTCTGTACCGTGGGACAGGCCAGAAATACGAACAAGGTCAGAGAAACACTTTGGATTTGTATCTTTTAACATCTGCATAACAAACTCGGTACCAAACTCCGGTACGCCAAGAGAACCCATCTCAATTCCGCCAATATCTTCTGGTGTGATACCAAGAATATCGGTACTGTGGAAAAGAGACATAACTTCTGGATCATCAAGAGGAATCGTTGTCGCATCCATTCCTGTTAAGTCCTCTAATCGCCGAATCATAGTGGGATCATCATGGCCGAGAATATCAAGTTTTAACAAGTTGTGGTCAATAGAATGGTACTCAAAATGTGTTGTAATAATATCTGTATTCACATCATTTGCCGGATGCTGGATTGCGGTAAATTCATAAATCTCATGTTCATGAGGTACTACGATAATTCCACCCGGATGCTGGCCTGTGGTTCGCTTTACACCCGTACAGCCTTCCGCCAAACGCTCCATCTCACATCTTCTTTTATGAATATCTCTTTCTTCAAAATATTTGTACACATAACCATATGCCGTCTTTTCTGCAAGGGTACCGATGGTTCCTGCCCGGAATGCCTTTCCCTCTCCGAAAATAACTTCTACATATTTATGCGCTTTTGACTGATATTCTCCAGAGAAATTCAAGTCAATATCCGGCTCTTTATTTCCCTTAAATCCAAGGAATGTCTCAAATGGAATATCATGTCCTTCCTTTTGTAACGGTGTACCGCAGACCGGACAGTCCCTATCCGGCATATCACAGCCAGACATACCTTTTTTCGAATATGGTCTTACTGCATCAGAGTCAAAATCTACATAATGACATTTGGGACAAATATAATGCGCTGACAAAGGGTTAACTTCCGTAATACCTGCCATTGTCGCTACAAAAGAAGATCCTACGGAACCTCGCGAACCTACCAGATATCCATGGTCATTCGAATCCCACACCAGCTTCTGTGCGATAATGTACATTACGGCAAATCCATTGGATATAATAGAATTCAATTCTCTTTGTAGTCTCTCCTCTACAATATCCGGCAGATCCGGCCCATAAATCTCATGGGCTTTATCGTAACAGATTTTTGTTAATGTCTCATCAGACTTTGGAATAACCGGAGGACATTTATCAGGATGTACCGGTGAAATCTTTTCGATCATATCAGCAATCTTATTTGTGTTGGTGATAACAACTTCCTTTGCCTTTGCTTCTCCGAGATAGGCAAACTCCTCAAGCATTTCCTCCGTCGTTCTAAAATACAGCGGTGCCTGATTATCCGCATCTGAAAATCCCTTTCCTGCCATGAGAATTCGACGATACTGTTCATCTTCTGGATTTAAGAAATGAACATCACAGGTCGCAACAACCGGTTTGTGATATCTTTCGCCAAGTTCCACAATCTTACGGTTATAATTCTGTAAATCTTCAACTGTTTTCGCTTCATACCTGTCACTTTCAAGCATGAACATATTGTTACCGATTGGCTGAATTTCGAGGTAGTCATAAAAACGGACCAGTTCTGCTAATTCCTCTTCACTTTTCCCCCTGATGACTGCCTGAAACAGCTCTCCCGCCTCACAGGCAGACCCTAAAATAAGTCCTTCCCTGTACTTTTGAATCAAGCTTTCCGGCATTCTCGGACGGCGGTTAAAATAGTCCAGATGTGAGGCCGATACCAGTCTGTTTAAATTAATACGGCCTGTCTCATTCTTTACAAGAATAATGCCGTGATAGGACGGCGCTTTCTTAATCAGATCCGGTGACATCGCTCCCATATCATTTAATTTGGCAAGTGTGTGTACGTCTTGCTCTTCAAGCATTTCCACAAAACGAAGAAACACCTCTGCCGTTACTCTTGCATCATCGACTGCCCTGTGATGATGTTCCTGCTTGATATTCAATCGTTTACATACTGTATTTAACTTAAACTTATTCAAATCCGTAAGAAGCAGCCTTGCCATCTGTACCGTATCAAGTACCGTAAAATCTGTTTCAAATCCCTGTCTTTTTGCATTCTCTTCGATAAAGCTCACATCAAACTCTGCATTATGTGCAACCAGACTGCACCCCTCACAAAAAGAGAGGAATTCCGGCAGGATTTCTTCTATTGACTTTGCATCTGCAACCATTGAGTCATCAATGCTTGTAAGTTCTGTAATCCGAAGTGGAATCGGACGCTGCGGATTGACAAACACACTGTAATGGTCACTTATTTTCCCCTTGCTTACCTTAACGGCACCAATTTCGATAATCGCATCATGAATCGGACTAAAACCTGTTGTTTCCAAATCAAATACAACATAATCATCTAATAATGTCTGTCCTTTATCATTCGTGACAAGCTTCTTTAAATCATTTACAAAATAACCTTCCACTCCGTAAATGATCTTAAACGGTTCATCCATCGTAATACAATGATTCGCAATCGGGAATGCCTGCAAAACTCCATGATCTGTGATTGCCATTGCCGGATGCCCCCAGGCTTTTGCCTGATTGATAACCTTTTTAATGTCAACCACGCTGTCTAAATCACTCATTACGGTATGAAGATGCAGCTCTACACGCTTTTCCAAGCTCTTATCCATTCGCTTTTCTGTAAAGTCAGGAATCGGTTTAATTCCAGAAATTGAGGAAAGGGTCAGGTCGTGTTCAAATGTATCCATACGAGGCATTCCCTTTACTTTATAGAACTTTCCCTTTTCAAATAAATCCAAAAATTCCGGCAGCTGGTCATTGGCAATAAAAATCTTACCAACAATCGTATCGGTAAAGTCTGTAATATGAAAACTTACAATCGTACGCTCTCTTCGGATTTCTCGAAGTTCCATTTTAAGAATCTGCCCGCGGACAACAACCTGTCCGATCTCATCGACAATTTCTTCTAATGGCACAACTTCTCCATCACAATCCTTACCGTAAATAACATCTGGGTCCTTTGAGCGGCGTCTCTGACTAAATTCCTGTCTTCTTGCCCGCTCCTCAAAGAAATTCCCAGAATAGCTTCGTTGCGGTTTTTTCTCTTCTTTTGAACCTTCTCCATCTTCCGCATCAGAATCTTTTTTCTCACTTTCCACCTTTTTGATCTGACTCATGACCATATCTACTTCCAGATTCAGCTTATGGTTTCTCGCTTTATAAAATGCCTGTTTTGCATCATCGGTAAAGTCAAATCCTACCTGAATTTCCTTTCCAAAGCGATGAGAAAAAAGATGTTCAAGATATTCTTTTAAAACACGGGATTTATCCCTTGCAAGGAAAGAATCTTCTAAAAGAATCGTCATGATGTTGCCTTCAAATCCCCACTCTCCATTCGAAAGAAGACTATACTCCACCCGGCCCATTTTTTTCACTTCATGAAGAATACTATTCCAGTAATCATTCGTTATGCTCTCTAACGTATAGGCTGAAGACAGTTCATACGTATCATCAAAAGAAATAAACACAGAAGTCTTTCCAAACAGCTCTTTTTTCATATCGTAGGCAACTTTATTCAATACTTTTCTTGGAATAATATGTTCACTTCTCAAATGAACAACCAGCTGTCTTGTCTGCTGTTTCATGACAACCTTCGAAACAATCGCATTGGACAAAACATACTTTAAATTATCTGGAACGGTATAGTCTGGAAATACTTCTATAAAAGTCTGTCCTTCAAGCATCTTCTTCTCCTTTCTTCCTCAATCGATTCAATATTGTGCAGGCTATAAATTTAAATATGCTCAGAGCGTATTTAAAAAATACCCTAAAGTGTGTTTCAAACACACTCTAATGTATCATATATTTTTATTTTCAGAATACACTTTAATAAATATGAATCGGAAGGACTGTTTTTTTTGAGTGCAAAAACAAAAATCGTTGTCGTAAAAGCAAAAGAACTTATTTATACTGCTCTTTTCGTCTGTTTAGGTATCATACTGATTCTTCTTCTAATCTTTATGTTTGCTCCAGAAGAAAAAAGCACCAAAACCAGCGCAGGTGTCTACACGCCCGGAGTCTATACTTCTACGATCACTCTTGGCGATAATACATTAGATGTGGCAGTTTCCGTTGATGCAGACCACATTACCTCCGTCAGTTTGAACCATCTTTCTGACAGTGTAAGTGCTATGTATCCGCTCCTCGAGCCATCTCTTGAAGAAATCAATGCGCAGCTTGAGCAGATTTCTTCAATTGATGACCTAAAACTAAATACAGAAAATAAATATACTGGCCTGATCTTACAGCAGGCTATCAAAAATGCACTTTCCAAAGCCAAATCTTAGAGCGTGTTTGAAAAATGCTTTCTGCAAGATGTGCGTCGCAATTTACGGTATATTTTCTATTACATAAAATACTGATATCACTCTTTTTAAAGCCCCAGCTTCTCTTTTAACTCATCTAATTCACTCATCCACACAGCAGAACTTGCATCACTTGGCATTCGCAAATCCCCTCTCGGTGAAACCGCAATAGAACCAACCTTGGGTCCATCCGGGAGGCAGGATCTCTTAAAATGCTGTGCAAAGAAACGCCAGCAGAACGTACGAAGCCATTTATAACAGGTTGCAACATCATATTCTTCTCCAAATGCCTGTCTGGTCAGACGGAAGATTTTCTCTGGATGGAATCCAAAACGAAGCATATAATATAAGAAGAAATCATGCAGTTCATAAGGGCCCACCAAATCTTCTGTTTTCTGGGAAATAACACCGTCTACCGGTGGAAGTAATTCAGGGCTTACCGGTGTATCTAAAATGTCAAGCAGTACCTCTTTTAATTCCTGTTCCTCGCTCGTATCCGCATAATAACGTACCAGATGTCTTACCAAAGTTTTTGGTACAGAACAGTTCACAGCATACATGGACATATGATCTCCATTATAGGTTGCCCAGCCAAGCGCCAGTTCTGACATATCTCCCGTTCCAATAACCATTCCATTTGTCTGATTGGCAATATCCATCAATATCTGTGTTCTCTCACGCGCCTGAGAATTCTCATATGTTACATTATGAATTTCCGGGTCATGTCCAATATCTGAAAAATGCTGCTCTACCGCTTTATTAATACGGATTTCACGCAAGCTTGCGCCAAGCTTCTTTGTGAGCGTTACTGCATTGGAATACGTTCTGTCTGTTGTTCCAAAACAAGGCATTGTCACACAGACAAGATTCTCTCTTGGAATCTTCAACATATCAAATGCTCTTGCCGTTACTAATACTGCAAGAGTGGAATCAAGACCTCCACTGATTCCGACAACTGCCGACTGACAGTGGGTATGTGCCAGACGCTTTTTCAGACCCATTGCCTGAATGGTAAGAATCTCGTCACAACGCTTTTCTCTGTCAATCTTATTAGAAGGAATGAACGGTGTACGCTCAAAATAACGGCTGAGTTCTGTTCGTTCTTCTTTCAGCCGGAAATAAACTCTCTCATAATTTTTATCTGCGCCTTCTGTCACAAAAGTTGTCATTCTTCGTCGGTCTGCCTCTAATCTTTGCAAGTCAATCTCTGTCTCGATATAACTATTCTGGAATCTTCTTGATTCTTTCAAAATAGAACCATACTCTGCAATCATGTTATGTCCACTATACACTAAATCCTGTGTGGACTCTCCCTCACCGGCACAGGAATAAAGATAAGCGCATACTAGACGAGCAGACTGCTGGGATACAAGATTACGGCGGTAAGTATCTTTTGTCGTTGTCTCATCACTTGCTGACGGATTACAGATTACAGTTGCCCCTGCTAATGCATGATGGGTAGATGGTGGCAGAGGGCACCATAAATCCTCACAGATTTCACATCCAATCACCAATTCTTCCATGTTCTCACAGCAAAATAAAAGATTCATCCCAAAAGGTACATCCTTACCACCAAGACGAATCTTTCTTACTTCCTCTTCTCCCGGAGCAAAATGTCTTGCCTCATAAAATTCTGAATAGTTTGGCAGATAATGTTTTGGCACAACGCCTAATATTTTACCGCCCTGTGCAAATACCGCACAGTTATAAAGCTTATGATTCACTGTTAATGGAAGACCTAAGACGATTACCATATCCTGTCCTTTTGTCTCCTCTAAAATAGCAAAAAGCTGATTCTTTGCCTCATCAAGTAACGTCTTTTGTAAAAAAAGATCATTACAAGTGTACGCAGTAAGAACAAGTTCCGGAAAAACTAAAAGCTTTACGCCATTCTTATCTGCCTTCTTTATTACTTCCATTACCTTTTCTTTATTGTGAATCGGATTGGCAACCTCTACATCAACAGATGCCACACCAACTTTTAAAAAGCCATCTTTCATAAAAACCTCCATAAAGCAAAATGGGAATCCTAAGTTCCTTAGTCTTCCCATTATTGTAATCAATTATTTATCTTTTGGCAACAAGCAGTACAAGGAAATTTTTGATTGCCCGCCACATGGGAAATCAAACGTTCTCTTATGACCTTCTTATTCCTAGAGCGTGTTTGAAAAATGCTCTAATATACAGTTATTCTTTTGTAGAAATCCGTAATAAATTACTCAAGGAAATCCTTAAGCTTTCTGCTTCTGCTTGGATGACGAAGTTTACGAAGTGCCTTCGCCTCAATCTGTCTGATACGCTCTCTTGTTACGTTAAATTCCTTACCAACTTCCTCAAGAGTTCTTGTCTTACCATCATCAAGTCCAAAACGAAGTTTAATAACGTTGCGCTCTCTTTCTGTAAGAGAAGCCATTGCCTCTTCAAGCTCTTCTTTAAGCATGGAAAAAGATGCAGAATCTACTGGAGAAAGAAGAGATTCATCCTCAATGAAATCACCTAACTGGCTGTCCTCTTCCTCACCGATTGGTGTCTCGAGTGAAACCGGTTCCTGGGAGATTTTCAGGATCTCACGCACACGCTCTACAGACATGTGCATCTCCTCTGCGATCTCTTCCGGAGTAGGTTCGCGGCCTAACTCCTGCAGTAACTGACGGGAAACGCGGATCAGTTTGTTAATAGTCTCAACCATATGCACCGGAATACGGATGGTACGTGCCTGGTCTGCGATTGCTCTGGTGATCGCCTGACGGATCCACCATGTAGCATAGGTACTGAATTTATAACCCTTGCGGTAATCAAATTTCTCAACCGCTTTGATCAGACCTAAGTTACCTTCCTGGATCAGGTCAAGGAAAAGCATTCCACGTCCCACATATCTCTTTGCAATGCTGACAACAAGACGAAGGTTTGCTTCTGCCAGACGTTTCTTGGCAGCCTCATCCCCATTCTCCATTCTCTTTGCAAGTTCGATTTCCTCTTCTGCTGAAAGAAGCGGAACCTTACCAATTTCCTTCAGATACATACGTACCGGATCCTCGATACTTACACCTTCAGGAACAGAAAGATCGATCTTGTCAAGTTCAATCTCTTCTTCATCCAGCTTATCAATGTCTGCATCGTCATCATCCAGGATCATATCATCTGCATTACTGTCTGTAATCCTAAGCACATCCACTCCACTGGCTTCCAGAAAGTCAAATACTTTCTCCATCTGTTCAACTCCCAGTGGCTGATCCTTAAAGAAGTCATTGATTTCCTGGTATTCCAGTACATTCTTTTTCTTCTTGGCAAGCTCCAGAAGTTCTACCAGTTTTTCACTGAATTTACCCATATTCATTTCCATATGTGCTCTATACCTCCATATAGTGTTTATATTTTATCCTTATTCGAAAGAAATATGCAGCTGTTGCCGCTTTCTTCCAAGCTCTTCCAGTTCTTTCTTTGCTTTTACAAGTTCCTGCAGTCCCTGTATATCTGTGGGATCCCAGGTTCTGTTTCTCTCTTTCAGACTCTCATCCTTAATCCTGATCACAGCATCCGAGAAAGCCCGGTTCTGTTCCTCCGGAGTCTCCAGATGGATCGTTGCATTAAAAAGAGATGAAACCTCTCTCTGCTCTTCACTGTCAATGAAAGCATTCATCAGCCTTGCAGGATTCACATCGCCATCCCTGTGCTGCTGGTAAAGCATCTCTGCCACCTGCCTGTACAGAGGAACCACGAAATCTGAAGGCTGGATATATTTTTCCACTGTGTCAAATATGCCCGGATAAGTTACCAGCCAGGTAAGCATCAGCTTCTGTGCTTTCTCTGCTGCACTCTCCTTCTTCTTTTGCTGACCTGCTCCCACAGGTTTAGGCTGAATTCTCTGCTCTGCCGGAGTTCCCTTCATTGCAAGAGCTCCGACTCTCTTTTTTAGATTCTCCACACTGATCCCACTGCTTCTGTAATCCTTTACGATTGCTTCTATATAAAGATTTCTCTCCAGTTCATCGGAAAGTTCCAGAAGCATCTGTGCACACCGCTCAAAGAAACGGTTCTGTCCCTGGGGCTCCTCCATTGGAAATTCCCGCTCTGCCATATGTACGCGGAACATAAAGCTGTCCATAGCCTGCTCCAGACGTTTCTCAAACTCTTCCGCTCCAAGTGCCTTGATAAATTCATCCGGATCTTTATGCGGCTTAAGATTTACCACCCTCGAAGAAACACCTGCTTCCCTCAGGATCGGAATGGCACGAAGGGCAGCCCTCACGCCTGCATCATCACTGTCATACAGAAGCAATACCTCCTGAGTGTAACGCTTCAGCAGACTTGCATGTCCGGAAGTAAGTGCCGTTCCCAGCGATGCCACCGCATTGGTAAACCCTGCCTGATGCATGGATATCACATCCATATATCCTTCACACAGGATCAGATAATTTTTTCTCGTGGTTCTTGCAACATTCAGCCCGTACAGATTCCGGCTTTTATCAAAGATCGTAGTCTCCGGCGAGTTCAGGTACTTCGGCTTTCCGTCACCCATCACTCTGCCTCCAAATCCGATCACGCGGTTATTCACATCCATGATTGGGAAAATAACCCTGTTCCAGAACTTATCATACATTCCCCTGCGTTCATCCACATTGAACAGGCCGGAATCCCGCAGCAGTTCGTCACTGTAATTCTTTGACTTCAGATATTTGTACAAATCGTCACTGTACTTATCCGAATATCCCAGGCCAAACTTCCTGATCGTCTCCTCACTGAGTCCTCTGCCTGTCAGATATTCATGTGCCTGTCTGCCACTCTCACGACGCAGCTGATAATAGAAATATCCTGCTGCAAGCTTATTGATCTCCAGAAGGGCAGCCCGACGTTCTGCTTTCTTCTTTGCTTCTCCGGAATATTCAATCTTCGGAAGCTGCACCCCTGCCCTGTCTGCCAGATGCTTCAGTGCCTCCCCAAAGGTATAATTCTCATATTCCATCACAAAATTAAATACATTCCCGCCTGCTCCGCATCCGAAGCAGTAATACATCTGCTTCGCCGGTGTTACCGAAAAAGAGGGAGTTTTCTCATTATGAAACGGACACAGTCCGAAATAGGTACTTCCTCTTTTGTTCAGCTTCACATACTGGGATACAACATCTACAATATCATTCTTCATCCTGACTTCTTCAATGATATCGTCTGAATAACGCATGCTTCGTCCTCCTTCTTGATCGATTAATAGACTTCCCATGCTTTTGGTATGTAAATCTCCCGGAATTTCCTTATAGAATACTGGTCTGTCATTCCTGAGAGATAGTCACATACTGCCTGTTCCTTCTTCTCTCCACGCACGATCAGCTCCCTGTATTCTGTTGACATTGCTTCCGGGTGTTCGACATAATATTCATATAACTCCGTCAGCATCTTCACTACCTTTTCCTCTTCCTTATGGGCTGCCGGATTCTCATATACATTCTGAAACATGAGAGCCCGCAGATCCATCATTGCCTCGTAGATCTCTGCTGACATCTTTATGGTATCCTGCTCAAGACTGTTCTCTATCACATCATGAACAAATGTATTGAGCCGCTCTCTGGTTGTATAGCCGAGCAGCATCCGAAGCGTGACTGGAATATCATCCTCAGAAATAATCCCCGCCCGCTGTGCATCATCCATATCATGATGAATATAGGCGATCTTGTCCGAAAGTCTTACTACCTGTCCTTCGAGAGTAGACGGATTCCCACTGGTTCTGTGATTCAGGATACCATCCCGGACCTCCCATGTGAGATTCAACCCTTCGCCGTTCTTCTCCAGTATCTGTGCAACCCTGACGCTCTGTTTATAGTGGGCAAAGCCATCCGGATTCACTGCATCAAGAGCCCTCTCACCTGCATGTCCAAAAGGAGTATGTCCCAGGTCATGTCCAAGTGCGATCGCTTCTACAAGATCTTCATTCAGTCTCAGTGCCTTCGCTATTGTTCTGGCAATCTGTGATACCTCAAGAGTATGTGTCAGTCTGGTCCTGTAATGATCACCCTGGGGTGCCACAAAAACCTGTGTCTTATCCTTCATCCTGCGAAAAGCTTTACTATGAAGGATCCTGTCCCTGTCTCTCTGATAGACAGTCCGTACATCGCATTCTTCCTCCTGCCGCTCTCTGCCTCTGGAACAAAGACTCAAAGCAGCATAAGGACTGAGCATCTTTTGTTCACGCTGTTCCATGCTTTCTCTGATATTCATAAGCGATACCTCCACAAGCTGACAAAATACCTCTTATTAATTATATTCTACATAAAATTTCAAATTCCTCTTTTTTTCAAAAAAAAATTGAAATTTTTTTATATTTTTTTCAAAAAGGTGTTGACATTAGCTTTTACATTTGATATAGTATCACTTGTCGCGAGGGAGAGCAAAAGAATCCCAAAGAAATGCGATATGCGGAAGTGTCGGAACTGGCAGACGAGCAAGACTAA
>ENA-OOZN01001384-OOZN01001384.1-human-gut-metagenome-genome-assembly--contig:-NODE-1384-length-16222-cov-3.868745_pt1 | contig 16222 bp, 16 predicted proteins | sample MGYA00241187_ERZ501397 | MGnify/ENA primary metagenome ERZ501397 (study PRJEB25962, sample SAMEA2042921) | human gut metagenome | biome: human gut; feature: human-associated habitat; material: faeces... | reverse complement strand
AAGTGAGAAGAATGCATTTATGCATTCGGCGAACGGCGAATGTCGATCATGTGCTGCTTTTGCACATGATATAATATTTTTAAAAGCTGTACCATTAAGCGTTTCGGACGTTTGCGAGAAGATGTTTACATCACTTGGCGTAATGGCAAGGCTTTTTCTTTTCCATTTATATTTTTTTAAAATATTATCACTGGATTCCCATAATACATTGTAGCTGTAGTTCCCGGTTATTACTTGGTATGTTATAATAAAACAACTACATGTCGGCTATTGCCGGCAGCTGTAGTTCCCGGTTATTACTTGGTATGTTATAATAATTCTGAAGCGTAATCTACAATGCGTATGGCTGTAGTTCCCGGTTATTACTTGGTATGTTATAATAAACATGGAAAAAGGCACCGAACGGATACTGCTGTAGTTCCCGGTTATTACTTGGTATGTTATAATGGGAACGGTAAACCCTGCATAATCCCAGTGATTATGCAGGGTTTTATCTTTCAAAAAACAAGTAAAAAGTGATTCTAATAGATGAAAAAAACTCATTTTAAGTTTTTGCATCGTAAAAGGAGCCTGCTCATTTGTGAATCACTTCTTTACGCAGCAAAGCAGCAAGTGTTTTACTGCTGAATGAACAATAACTTACTTTCCGTAATATCTATAAAAATATCTGCCCAATAAAGTTATTTATATGATATCATGGATACTATAAAGAAAACCTATTTGATGCTTTTTCATAGTTTTCAGTTAAATGAAGTATTAATTAGAGGCGGTACATATTTGCAAATAAGAAAGACGAGCAAATAGCACAAAAATTTCATAAAAACACAATACAAAAAGGAGTCCCTCCATGCAATCATACAACGACCTACAATCACAATTAAAAACAATAGACCATAAAAGTTACCCATTATACAAATCCCTGCGCGGAAGTTACCAGTTCCCCAAATACATATTGTCAATTGACCATGTGCAGGGCGATCCGTTTGCGGCGCCATCGGATGTGAGGGTGACAGTGGATGCGAAGGCAGCCGGATTCCCGGCATTTGCGATGAAAGATAAGCTGACAAGAACTGCGTTGGCGGATGAACTGCTTCGCAATTTTGCGGCAAAAGTGAATCAGTTCAACTTTAAAGCGAAGGGATCCGGGAAAAGCGGGCTGATCTCAGTGACACACTGCGGACAGGAAGTGCTGCAGAGGACAGCATGTGAAATCAGTGAAAAAGAGATTACCGCCAGATTTGCAGTCGGGTTTCCTGCAAATGGAAGAACGATCAATGCAAAAGAACTCGAAAAAATCTTATTTGAATATCTGCCACAGTGCGTGGAGCAGTCTTTTTATTATAAAAATCTGAATGCGCAAAAAGTAAAAGAGGCTGTGGAACTGGCAGAAGATCAGCAGGCAATCCGTGAGAAGCTGCCAGAACTTGGGCTGGCTGCGTTTGTGGCGGATGACTCTGTGCTGCCAAGGGAGAGCGGTATCTCTTCCAAGCCAATGAAGCAGTCTGTAAAATTTGTTTCTCCGGAAACAATACGTGTGACATTAGAACTGCCGCACCGGGGTAAGATTACAGGAATGGGAGTTCCCAAAGGGATCACCATGATCGTAGGCGGCGGTTATCATGGAAAATCTACACTTTTAAATGCGTTGGAATTAGGCGTATACAATCATATTGCCGGAGATGGCAGGGAATATGTGATCGCAGATGAAACGGCACAAAAGCTCCGCTCTGAGGATGGAAGATTTATCAAAAATGTAGATATTTCCATGTTTATCAATGATCTTCCAAACGGCAGGGATACGAAGGATTTTTCGACTGCTGATGCGAGTGGAAGCACGTCCCAGGCGGCTGGCATCGTGGAAGCGGTTGAGGCTGGCAGCAGACTGCTTTTGCTGGATGAGGATACTTCTGCAACCAATTTTATGGTGCGGGATGCCTTTATGCAGAAAGTGGTAAGCCCGGACAAAGAGCCGATCACACCGTTTTTATCCAGAGCAGAGGATCTGTATGAAAAAGCAGGAATTTCCACCATTCTGGTTGCGGGAAGTTCAGGGGCATTTTTCCACATTGCAGACACTGTGATCCAGATGGATCAGTACGAACCTGTGGATATCACAGAGAAAGCGAAGGAACTGTGTGGACAATTTCCGATTGCGCAGGAGACAGCAAAACCATTTGTTTTACCGGATAGCCACCGTGTCATGGAAAAAGACAGGAATGGAGCGGTAAAACGCAGGGACTACCGGAGCGGAGAAGTGAAAAAAGGCGAGTCGGAGCGCTTGAAGGTAAAGACGCTTGGTGTGGATGGCTTTATGCTTGGAAAACAGAATGTCGACCTGCGCTATATCGAGCAGTTGATCGACAGCGAGCAGACGGCGGCACTGGGACTGCTTTTGAAATATACTGTGGAATATCTGGTGGATGGAAAGCGTACCATTTCAGAAACGGCACAGTGGTTAGAACAAAAGTTAGAGCAGGAAGGAATGGTATTTGCCGCAGAGCATGGCGTTATCTCCGGTGGATACGCAATCCCAAGAATTCAGGAGATTTATTCCTGCCTGAACCGCTATCGGGTGTAAATTATTGTAAAAATGAAACAGAGTATATTTTTATAAAATTCCTGAATATAGAACAATGTAAAGTATTGTGTAAAGGAGTTTCGCAATCATCGGTTAAGGAAGGAAGTTTGTTATGCGTCCCAAAATCACAAAACAGAATATAAAAACGCTGTTGGAAACAAAGTTTATCAAAGTATTTGATCTCCAGTATGCCGGAGGCAGGCATTACTATAATGCAACAAGACGGAGCGCAGATGATCTTGTGGCAGTGAAGTCTACGGAAGAATTTCAAAATATGCTTCCAGATGCGGTGAGCTGCATCACGATCTGGAATCCATCCAACGGTGAGCCCAAGCTCCTGCTGAATCGTGAATTCCGGTATCCGGCAGGACAATTTCTGTTAAGTGTCCCGGCGGGACTGATCGATCCGGCAGATAAAGAGGAAGACGAACCATTGCTTGTGACTGCAAAAAGAGAACTGAAAGAAGAAACCGGAATTGAGGTTTTGGATACAGATGAACTGGAAGTGATCAATCCATGTCTTTTCAGCACACCGGGAATGACGGATGAGAGCAACGCACTTGTGAAAATCGTGTTGAACCGGGATACTCTGACAGGTATGTCACAGGACGGTGCAGAGGGAAGCGAGTGTTTTGACGGCTTTTCTTTTCTGACAAAAGAGCAGGCGCAGAAAATTTTAAAGGACGGTGTTGATGAGTACGGCATTTTCTATTCCGTGTATACATGGACAGCATTGACCTATTTTGTGGCAGATATGTGGAATCGAAACCCTATTTACAAATGCATAAAAAAATAGGATAATAGCTGTGAAAATAACAACATATTCTTTATAAGAAGAAACAGCATTCCAAGAATGCAAAGCCATTCGAAAGGTATAAAGTATTTTTGGATTGCAAAGCATCGGAAAGATGTTTTAGAAGGTAATACATATGGAAATTGAGAGATTAGGTGAAAATAAGATCAGATGTGCACTGTCTGAAGAAGAAATCCGTGAAATGGGATACAATATTGATGAGATTATTGGAAATACCGAGGTGACGCAGGAGTTTATGCGTGCGGTGGTGGAACTGGTAGAGGAGCAGGGCAATATCAGTATGCAGAATATTTCACCGGTAGTGAAGGCAGAACTTTTGCAGGATCACAGCATGGCGATCACGTTTGGCGGAGATTCCGAGATGAGTTTTAAGAATCTTGTGGATACGGTCGGACAGCTGATGAACCAGCTCGCACCGGAAAAATTATCAGAATTTCGGCAGATGAATAAAGAGGAAAAACAGAGTGCTATCGATGATTTCCTCGAAAAATATAAGGCAAAGCACAGCCAGGATGCAAAAAAGACAGAGACAGAAGATGCAAATGGTACTGAGCAGAAAGAGGACAATGAAATTTTTGAGACATCGGTTCCGTTTAGTCTGGAGTTTTCCAGTCTGGATGAAATGCTGCGATTGATCCGTCTGGCACCATTTACAGAAAAAATGCCTACAAGCAGTCTTTATAAATTCCAACAAAAATACTATCTTGTGATGGATCTGATCCATTTTTCAAGGGAAGAATTACGGCCATTTGCGTTTACAATTGTAGAATATAACAATTGCCGTTATGCTGAGGTCGGACAAATTGCATTTATAAAAGAACACGGAAAATGTATTGTAGAAAATGAGGCACTGCAAACGCTGATGCAATTGTAAAAAGTGATGAAAATTTTTCAGGCAATAGACAAATGTGCCAAATGTCAGAAAAAATATTGTTACTTTTGCCGATGAATTTCATGCGCTAAAATCTACCATATATGCTATTATAGTTGAGGCGCACGTACGAGATATAGTGCACTGCAAATGAAAATATGTTATGTGGGAGATTGGTTATGAGCAGAGAGCAGCTTTTAGAACTTGAAGATGTGAAGAGAAGTTTACTGGTACAGGCATACCGTATGAAACAGGAGCATCCGCATATGTCGCCGGTTGGAATTGAGATGGAGATGTATTCTGCTTTGATGGCTGAAGTAAAAGAGATCACAACGAGAATCCAGATGAGCGCAGAGGCATAGGTGACAACCAATAAGTTTTTCGGGCAGGCTTTTTCAGAGATGAAAGAACCTGCCTTTATTATGACAGAAAATACGATTTGAGTTTCTGTCAATAGATGATTGAAAAAAGAGGAGAACAACCATGAATTTTGCAGAGAGAAGAAAACAGGTTTTTGAGAAAATGGAGAGACAGTCAGCGTTGATCTTATTTTCCGGGATTGAGAGCCATGTGAGTGCAGATGAATATGCACCATTTGAGGCAGACAGAAACTTTTTTTATCTGACAGGATTAAGAAGAGACCATATGATTCTTTTGATGAAAAAGACATTGAAAGAGGAGCAGGTGATTTTATTTATCGAAGAAGCAGACCCGACACAGGAGCGCTGGTACGGAAGAAAAGTGACAGTGGATGAGGCAAAAGAGATTTCCGGTATCGATAATGTGATGTTTTTAGATTCTTTTGAGGGCGCTGTTGACCGCATGATGGCAAGGGAAGATATCGACAGCCTGTATTTTGACTGTTACAGATATCAGTTTGAGGACATGCCGGATTACAATATGATCAAAGCAAAAGAATTTGCAGAAAAATATCCGGGACATGCAGTGAAAAATATTTCGCAGGTGATCGCAGAACTGCGTATGCAAAAAGACGGGGATGAAGTAGCACTTGTGCGGGAGGCGATCGGCATTACCGATAAAGCATTGCAGTATGTGATGAAACATTTAGAGCCGGGAATGGCAGAATATCAGGCACAGGCTGATTTTGAATACATGATCCGCTATAACGGAGCGGAGGGAACTGCATTCCCTACCATCGCAGGAAGCGGTGCGAACGGAACCATGCTTCACTACGACACAAACCTTGACATTTGTGAGGATGGTTCTTTACTGCTGATGGATCTCGGGGCAAAATACCGCGGATACTGCGCAGATATCACAAGAACTTACCCGGTAAACGGAACATACACAGAGCGCCAGAGACAGGTTTACGACATTGTTTTAGCTGCAAACCGTGAGGTTGCAAAGACTGCAAAACCGGGCATGACGCTAAAAGAGTTAAATGAGATTGCAAAGAAAGTGCTTGCAGCAGGCTGCATGAAACTCGGTCTGATCGAAAAAGAGGACGAGATTGATACTTATTATATGCATGGCGTATCCCATCATCTTGGAATCGATGTGCATGATGTCACAGCGGCTTGCAATGACACATTACAACCGGGTGCCATCATTACTGATGAACCGGGACTTTACATTGACGAATGGGAAATCGGAATCCGTATCGAGGATGATCTTCTGATCACAGAGAACGGCTGTGAGTGTCTCTCAGAGGCAATTATCCGTGATCCGGACGAGATCGAAGCATTTATGAAAGACAGATAGAAATGAGGCAGAAATGAGTTGACCATTTCCGGTCACGATTATATAATAGCAATGGAAATTTTTTAGGAGGTGACATTCATGGACAGTTGTGATAGTGCGGGGCGAAAGAACAAAACCGATGGATTTTCTGAATGCTTTGGCATAGGGCAGATGTCTGTGGGCGTCTGACCTCTGTGATAATAGAATATGCCTTCTGAAACCACCGGTTTACATGCCTATACAATAGAGTGCGCGCTTCGCGGACAATCTATTGTCATGAACTATAACAGCAGGAACTTACACATGCTGCTTGGAAGTAAAGCGGTGGTTTTTTATGCCCTTTTTTCAGGGAGAACAGGAGGCAGAAATGCAAAAAGAAGTATTAAAAGAACCGACTTATGTAGAAGAATTATTAACATTATTCCGAAGCAATCTTGGAAAAGAAGAATTGCTCGAAAAAATCTCCGATTATCATGAGAGCGACATTGCGGATGCAATGGAGCAGATGACACCGGAGGAAAGAAAAAAACTCTATCCGTTGCTTGGAGAGGAGTATATTGCGGAAATCCTTTCCTATACCGAGGATGCGGCAGAGTATTTGCAGGAGATCAACCTGGAAAATGCTGCCAGAGTCATTTCGGAGATGGATTCCGATGATGCGGTCGATGTTCTGGAGAATCTGGATGCGGACACTAAGACCAGGATCGTCGATCTGCTGGATGATGATGCGGAAAAAGATGTAAAACTGATTTTATCTTATGAAGATGATGAGATCGGTAGCAAAATGACAACGAATTTTATCGTCATAGGAAAGAATCTGAACATCCGTCAGGCTACGCATGAGCTGATCCGTCAGGCGGGAGAGAACGATAATATCTCAACGATCTATGTAGTAGATGAAAATGAGCAGTATTATGGAGCAATCGATTTAAAAGACCTGATCGTGGCAAGAGAATATCAGGATCTGGACAATCTGATCTCGACTTCCTATCCGTATGTGGGAGCACATGAGAAAATCAGTGAGTGTATCGAACGGTTAAAAGACTACGCAGAGGATTCCATTCCGGTATTGTCAGAGGAAGGAAAAATCTTAGGAGTCATCACAGCTTACGACATTGTGGAAGCCGTGGATGAAGAGATGGGAGAGGACTATGCGAAGTTAGCCGGTCTTACTGCAGAAGAAGATTTGGAGGAGACAACGTTTCAGAGTATGAAAAAACGTCTCCCGTGGCTGATCATCCTGCTGTTTTTGGGAATGGTGGTATCTTCGGTTGTCGGAATTTTTGAGACGGTCGTTGCAGTGATCCCGATTGTGATGTGTTTCCAGTCATTGATTTTAGATATGGCAGGAAATGTCGGAACCCAGTCGCTGGCGGTGACGATCCGTGTGTTGATGGATGAGAATTTAAACCGGAAAGATAAGTTTGGACTGATTTTGAAAGAGATGCGCATTGGTTTTGCAAATGGACTGTTTCTTGGAATTATGGCATTTGTATTTATCGGACTCTATGTGTGTTTCATAAAAGGAAATGCGCTTTCCTATTCGTTTTTGATCTCAGGCTGTGTGGGAGTTTCCTTAATGCTTGCGATGGTGATCTCGAGCCTTGTCGGAACAACGATCCCACTGCTTTTCCATAAGATCAAAGTCGATCCGGCGGTCGCGTCAGGACCACTTATCACAACCGTGAATGATCTGGTAGCAGTGGTTACTTATTATGGACTGGTCTGGCTGTTTATGATCGAATTATTGAAGATTTAACATTTTGTATAGGTAATCTTTACCTTTTCTTTAGAATAATCCATGTGTATTTTAAGAATGAACCGTTATACTCGGTAACAGTAAAAATGTTACAGAGTATAGCGGAGGTCATTCCAAATGAAATATATCACATTTACAATCCCATGTTACAATTCAGAAAATTATATGCGAAGATGTGTGGATTCACTTTTGGTGGGCGGCGAGGATGTCGAGATCCTCATTATTGACGATGGTTCTTCCGACCGGACAGGTGCGATCGCAGATGAATACGAAATGCTTTATCCAAACATTGTAAAAGCGGTGCATAAGCCAAACGGCGGTCATGGTTCCGGTGTGAACAAAGGGCTGGAGCTGGCGCATGGACTTTATTATAAAGTCGTGGATTCCGACGACTGGTTCGACCATGATGCTTATCTGAAAATGTTAGATAAAATTAAGAGCTTTGAAATTGCCAGCGAGGATGCACAGATCAGGGAAGCAATCTGTGAAAATCGTATCAGAGAAGAAAATCTGTCAGGAAGCTGTGTTGAGATTCAGCAAAAGGAACAGGAAAAATTCCCGGATCTGATCATCTGTAATTATGTGTACGATCATCTGGATGAGGGAATCCAGAAACCGATGAATTACAGAAATGTATTTCCAACTGAAAAAATGTGCAACTGGAACACAATCGGACATTTTCATCCATCGCAGTATTTGATTATGCATGCACTTATGTTTCAGACGAAAGTATTGAGACAGTCGGGGGTAAAACTGCCGGAGCACACGTTTTATGTGGATAACCTGTTTTCCTATCAGCCGCTTCCGTATGCGAAGAATCTCTACTACATGGATATTGACCTGTATCATTACTACCTTGGAAGGGAAGATCAGTCGGTCAACGAGAAAGTCCTGATGAAGCGTATCGACCAACAGATCCGCGTGACAGAGCTTGTTGCAAAAAGTGTGGATTTAAGAGAAGTGAAAAAAATGTATCCAAAACTGGCCGTTTACATGATGCGCAATATTTCAATCATGTTGTCCATTTCTTCAATCCATCTTCTTCTGATCAAAACAGAGGAGGCGTTCCAGAAACGTAAAAGGATGTGGGAGCAGGTGAAGGATTATGACAGGATACTTTATTACCGGTTAAGATGTTCTACCTTAAGCGGTCTTACTTATCTGCCGGGAAGATTAGGTGGAAAAATCACAGTCGGCGGCTACCGCATGGCAAGAAAAATTTATCAGTTCCAGTGATAAGAAAAAAGTACAGAGGAATAAAGATATGGCACAGATTTATATTGCATTTGTAGATACACCGGGATTTTTTGCCGGAATGATACGGCAGGTCATCAAACAGAAGTATATTCATGTGGTTCTTTCGATGGATGCGGAACTTGAGGAGGCATACAGTGTGGGACGCAGAAATCCTGCGGTTCCGCTGTTTGCCGGATTTGAAAAAGAGGATAAAAGAAAAATCTTAACGGTGTTTCCAACGGCTGATTATATGGTGTGTAGTATTGAGTGTTCGCTTGCACAAAAGGAGGCAATCCGTCAGGAACTGCGTCTGGCTATGCAGGAAAGATTTCATTATCATTATGCAGTTGCAGGATTACCATTTATTTTGTGGAACATTCCATTTTACCAGGAAAACCATTACACCTGTTCTTCCTACGTGGCACGGGTATTAGAGGAGTACGGCGTCTGTCATTGGGAAAAACATTTTTCCCTTGTGACACCAAAGGATTTCATGGAAAAATTTGGACGGAAACGGATTTTTGAAGGAAGTTTGAGAGAATTAGTGGAAATGTCTGTGCAGGAAGAAACGGTTTGTGCTGTTGAAAAAATTGCGTAACAGTTCTGTCCAAAAAAGAGGAAAGGTGGCTACGTGGATATGAAAAAGAAAATCTTGCAGACAGTCTTGTTTCTTGGGATTATGTTTTTGACTTTTTATACGTTACTCCATGGACAGAATCTGTCAGAAATTTATCAGGCAGTAAAAAATATGTCAGTTCCGTACCTGATTGCAGCGGCAGGACTGGCGTTATTTTTTGTCTGCGCAGAGGGCAGCATGATCTGGTATCTGCTCACATCCATGCGAAAAAAAACAGACAGTCAGACAACCGTTCTCTGTGTTGTTGGAAAAGAAAAGGTATGTTCTCTGTGGCGCTGTATCCAATATTCGTTTATTGGATTTTTTTATTCGGGCATCACACCATCCGCAACAGGTGGGCAGCCGGTGCAGCTTTATTATATGAACAAAGATGGAAACAAAGGTTCTGACAGTACCATAGTGCTTATGACGGTGGCAGTAATTTATAAATTTGTGTTGGTAGTTTTAGGTGTCGGAATGTTACTTTTTTGCGGCGGCGCATTGAAAACAGAGCTGCAGTCCTTTTTTCCATTATATTTGCTGGGGCTTGCGCTGAACACGGTTGTCGTTGCAGTTGTACTTGCCGCAATGCTTTTTCCACAGTGGATGATTGTCGTTTGGGCGTGGGTGGAAAAGCAGTTTATCCGGCTCGACATCTGGAAAGCAAATCCACAGCGCATGGATAAGGTGCAGACATTTACGGGAAACTATAGAAATGCCGTGGATTGGCTGAAGCAGCATCCGGGAAAATTAATAGTGGTCATCGCCGTGACGTTTTTGCAGAGGTGTAGTGTATTTCTGCTTACTTATATGGTATATCTCGGACTTGGACAGGCGGGGACTTCCATACAGGAGGTAGTTCTATTACAGGCATCGGTCTACATTGCGGTGGATATGCTTCCGCTGCCGGGAGCGCAGGGAATCACCGAACTGATGTATCGGTCAGTCTTTGCACCGGTATTTTCTAAGGGCAGTCTGATCCCATCCATGCTGATCAGCAGGGGACTGAACTTCTATTTTCTTTTGTTGGCAGGAGCCGGGGTTACGGCTGCAAACCATTTTCTTGTAAAAAAGAAAATTTAAACTCTATTTGTAGGACACGGAGCAGCTCTTATGGCGGAAAAATAAAGATTTGGTAAAGAAAGTATAAAAGATTCGGGAATATATTTTTTTCAAAAAAAGAATGTGTTAAAATAGAAAGCAATTTATGGAAAATAATCTATGGAAAAGATTTTTGATCGAGAGGAAAAAGAGAAGTTATGAGCAATTTCAGGACAAAATATTTAAAAATTGCATGCAATCTGCTTTGGGCAGTGTTTTTATTGATTTTTGCGTTCACATTACTTCCAAAATTGCTGATCTATTTTATGCCGTTTGTGGTGGGAATGATTTTTGCGATGATCGCAAATCCGATGGTGAAGTTTCTGGAGAAACGGATCAAAATTAACCGGAAATATGGTTCGGTCATCATGATCGTGCTGGTCATCGGTCTGGTAGTGCTGGCCTGTTATGGCGCAGGGACAGTCCTTGCGAAAGGAATCGGAGCATTTATGGCGTATCTGCCAACGATGTCTGCCAATGCCGGAACCGAATTTTCTGAGGCAATCGATCAGCTTCAGCAGCTGCTGGAAAAACTGCCATTTACGCAGAATGTGGATTTAAGTGCCATCGGAACTGCAATTCAGGATTTTTTGACAAATTTTGTGTCCAGCTCAGATTCTGCAACGCTTGGGGCAATCGGAGAATTTGCGAAAAGCCTGCCGGATACGATCGTTGGCATAGTCGTAGGACTGCTTGCAGCATATTTTTTTATTGCAGATAAAGACAAACTGATCACCGGGGTGGAGAAACATTTATCTGCCGGATTTCTTGCAAAAACAGAACGCATCTATAAACAGCTTGTGCATGCGGTAGGAGGCTATTTTAAAGCACAGTTTAAGATTATGGGCGTTATTTATGTCATTCTTCTGATCGGCCTTTTGATCCTCCGGGTAGATTTTGCATGGCTGATCGCCTTTGGCATTGCGTTTCTGGATATGCTTCCGGTGTTTGGAACGGGAACAGTGCTCTGTCCGTGGGCGGTTATCAAACTTTTTACCGGAGATTACAAGATGGCGGTCGGCATGATCGTTTTATATGTGGTCTCTCTTGTCGTGCACCAGATCGTACAGCCGAAGCTGATCGGCGATTCCGTAGGACTTGATCCGTTTGCATCGCTGTTATTCATGTTCATCGGTTACAGGGTTGGCAGTGTTGTGGGGATGATCCTTGCAATCCCGGTCGGTATGATCCTGATCAATCTGTATGAGGCGGGCGCATTCGATACACTGGTCTGGTGCGTTCGGGAAGTCGTGAATGATTTCAATAACTTCCGCAAGGTTGGCGGAGAGAAGAAATAAGGGCACTCTGCCATGTGGAACTGGTAGCTGCGAGAGGAAATCTCATCGATTCGCCGAAAGAAATGATATGTTTATACATTTTTCGTCCTTAAAAGTGTTGATTAAACACATATTTACGTCCTTAATAATGTTGACACCAGCAGGGTACAATTTTATAATGCAGATATATGGAAATAATTTAATGGATGCTTATAGAATATAGGAGTTGGAGGAAGGCTCATGGAACGATTTGCATTATCACGAATGAAAGAATGGAAAGAAAATGAAAATAGAAAACCATTGATTATCCGCGGGGCAAGACAGGTCGGAAAAACATGGATCATGAAGACATTTGGTCAACAGTATTTTGAGAAGACAGCCTATGTTAATTTTGATAATAATGCCCGTATGAAACAGGTATTCGAAGGAGATTTAGACATTGAAAGACTGGTTTTATCGATCAGTGCTGAGACAGGAGTTTCTATTGAGGCAGAGAATACGCTGATCATTTTCGACGAAGTTCAGGAAGTACCAAAAGCACTTACATCATTAAAGTATTTTTATGAAAATGCACCTCAGTATGCAATTGTTGCAGCAGAATCACTTCTTGGAGTTGCATTACACCAAGGTACGTCATTTCCAGTTGGGAAGGTAGATTTTCTTGATTTGTATCCGCTTAATTTCAGGGAATTTTTGTGCGCAATGGGAGAGAAACAATTTGTTTCCATGTTAGACAGTTGTGATACGCAGATGGTAACAGTGTTCAAAACAAAATATATAGAACGTTTAAGGGAATACTATTTTGTAGGTGGGATGCCAGAGGTGGTAAAAGATTTTTCGGAAAAAAAGGATTATAATCGTGTTCGTGCGATTCAGAAAAATCTTATTAACTATTATCAGCAGGATTTTTCAAAACATGCTGAAATAAAGCTTGTTCCAAGACTGAATCTTGTGTGGAATTCGATTCCGATGCAGCTTGCAAAAGAGAATAAAAAATATATTTATGGACAGGTACGCGAGGGGAGCAGGGCAAAGGATTTTGAGCTGGCTATTCAATGGTTATTGGATTGTGGATTGATTCATAAAGTACAGCGGATTCAAAAACCGGATCTTCCATTGAAAGCATATATTGATTTTGATGCTTTTAAGCTTTTTTTAGTGGATATTGGATTGCTCATAGCGATGACAGATCTGGATGCAAAAGTGATTATAGAAGGAAATAAGATTTTTACTGAATTTAAGGGAGCACTGACAGAGCAGTATATATTGCAGCAGTTAATATCAGATGTCGGAGTGATACCTTACTATTATTCAACGCAAAATTCCAAGGGAGAGATTGATTTTTTAGTTCAGGGAAAAACATCTGTTATTCCAATTGAAGTAAAGGCGGAAGAAAATCTGAAAGCAAAGAGTTTGAAAGCTTTTTGTGAAAAGTATCAACCATCTTATGCAGTCCGAACATCAATGTCGGATTATAGAGAGCAGGATTGGATGACGAATATTCCTCTTTATGCAGTAAAGTGGATTAAAAATTATGTCAACCAATAAAATAAAAAGAAGATAAAAACCAGGACACATACCAGATAATGCGTAATAGCATCAGAGGTATGTGTCCTTTTTTAGGTAAATATAGTTTTTACAGTAATTCCATATTAATGGATTTTTCCGTAAATCCGTAATTACAGTACATCTCGTAGGCAGCTTTATTTTTTGCATTCACCTGAAGTTCAATGCCGTCAAGATTTTTTTCTGCTTTTATCTCTTTTACTTTTTCAAAGAAAAGATGTCCGACACCCATGCCGCGGTAAGGTTCGTCAACCGCCATTGTGTCGATAAAAACAATGTCCCGTGTCACCTGTGCAGGAGATTCAATATGCCGGAAGATAAGTTCTAAAATTCCGATCACATTTCCTTCATTTTCTGCAATATAGAAAGTATCGCCTTTTACGATTTCCTCAAATACTGCCTTTGGCAGAAGCGCATCATTGGGTTTGTAAATATCGGGACGCCAGTTTATATGAAGCGCCTGCCCCTGATTTAAGATGCGGACGACGGAGTCATAGTCGCTCATTTGTGCATTTCTTATGATACAGTTCATTATTTTACGATTACTTTCACAAATTTCTTTTTACCACGTTTTACAACAAGTCCATCTGCGCCGAAGAAATCTGCATTGTAAGCGGTTTTAATATCGGTTACTTTTTCGTCTGCAACGGAGACACCGCCCTGTTCTACGGCACGTCTTGCGTCAGAACGGGATGGAGCAAGCTCTGTTTTTACGAGAAGAGACAGGATATCCATATCGCCGTCTGCAAAATCAGCAGAGGATAACTCTACCGTTGGCATATGTGCGGAATCTCCGCCACCGGCAAAAAGTGCGTGGGAAGCTTCTCTTGCTTTTGTTGCTTCCTCTTCCCCGTGAACTAATTTGGTCAGTTCGAATGCAAGGATTTCTTTTGCCTGATTGAGCTGTGCACCTTCCCAGCTTTCCATTGCATCGATCTCCTCTAATGGAAGGAAAGTCAGCATACGGATGCATTTTAATACGTCAGAGTCTGCAACGTTTCTCCAGTACTGGAAGAAGTCGAATGGAGAAGTTTTCTCAGGATCAAGCCATACTGCGCCGGACTGGGTTTTTCCCATTTTTTTGCCTTCTTTTGTTGTTAAAAGTTTAAAAGTTAAACCAAAAGAATCATCTTTACCAATTTTTCTAATTAATTCAACACCACCAATGATATTAGACCATTGATCATTTCCTCCCATTTGAAGCTTACAACCATAAGTGTTGTATAAATGTAAGAAATCATAAGATTGCATTAACATGTAGCTCATTTCAAAAAATGTTAAACCTGTTTCTAATCTTTGTTTATAACATTCAGCAGCTAGCATCTTGTTAACAGAAAACAGACTACCAATTTCGCGAACGAAATCAACGAATTTTAAGTCTAAAAGCCAATCAGCGTTATTTACAATAATAGCAGCATTTTCTCCTTCAAAACTAACAAATTTTTCTATTTGTTTTTTAATACATTCTACGTTGTGATCAATAGTTTCTCTTGTCATCATTTTTCTCATATCAGTTTTTCCTGATGGATCACCAATTGTGGCTGTACCACCACCAACTAAAATTATTGGTTTATGACCAAATTTTTGCATATGACTTGCAACCATTAAAGAAACAAAATGTCCAACATGAAGACTATCTGCTGTTGGATCTATTCCAATATAAAACGGAACAGATTCTTTTGAAAATAAATCTTTTATTTCTGTTGGATGAGTTAATTGTTCTATATAACCTCTTTCTTCTAAAATATCAAAAACATTATTCATCTAATTCAATCCCTTCTATATAAATTGTTCGTGCACGAAATTTTATGTGCAATATAGTATTATATATTAAAAAACTATTTAAATTTCCTAATATACAATAAAAAGCGAAGAATGAAGACTTCGCTTAAAAATTTAATTTAAAGTAATTCCAGTGTTTCCAGAAATACCATTTTTACCAATATTATTAATTTCTGATCTATATGGTTTGAAATCCTCGTATTCTAAAAATCTATTTAAGTTTTTTACAGAAACTCCTATTTGACCAGAAATTGTTTCTAAAGAATTGTTTATTCCATTTTCTTCTACATAATTTATAAAATTAGAAAATTCCATACCGTCTTTAGAGCTACATTTTGGACAAACATTACCTTGTGATACATAAAAACTACCACATCTACTACATCTATTAAATTCCATACTATATTCCTCCTAATTTTTTCTTTTGACAAATAAAATTCTTACACATTGTACCACAATTAGATAAAAAAATAAAGAGTTTTTGCAAAATTTGACAATGTAAAAAAGATTATATAAAATAAATATATAAACAAATGTATTAAAGGAGTGAAAGAAAAATGTTTGAAGATACAATTTCTTTAGGAGATATTTTTTCTAGTAAAAATATAATTTTATATTTTTTAATTATTAATATAGTTGGTTTTCTAATAATGTTTATAGATAAAAGAAAAGCTAAAAAAGGTGCATGGAGAATTCCAGAAAAGACATTATTTTTAATAACTGTTTTAGGTGGAGGAATAGGAACAACCGCAGGAATGTATGTTTTTAGACATAAAACTCAAAAGTTACAGTTCGTAATTGGTTTTCCTTTTATAACTATATTAGAAATAATATTAGCAATATATTTAATTGTTTTTTAAATACTTCTTTATGAGGTATTTTTTTATATACTAGGAAATTTCTCATTTCCTAGTATATAAA
>ENA-OOZN01001363-OOZN01001363.1-human-gut-metagenome-genome-assembly--contig:-NODE-1363-length-16487-cov-4.690847_pt1 | contig 16487 bp, 18 predicted proteins | sample MGYA00241187_ERZ501397 | MGnify/ENA primary metagenome ERZ501397 (study PRJEB25962, sample SAMEA2042921) | human gut metagenome | biome: human gut; feature: human-associated habitat; material: faeces... | reverse complement strand
TGCCCAGCCATATCGGCTTGAGAAGACGGGTGTATCATGAAAAGCCGGCAGAGCTTCCGGCGGAATCGGCTGAAGCATATCTGCCCGATGATATCGAGCTTCCGGAAGACCCAGAAGAAAGTCCACGCTCACGCCGTAAAGCTCGGACATCTGAATCAGGGATTCCACAGAAGGATTCTTCCTTTCGCCCTCCCACGCGCTCAAGGTCGGCTGCGAAACGCCAAGCATTTTGGCCGCCGCCGTTAGCGTAATCTTTTTCTGTTTTCTTGCCAATCTATATCGCCGAGCCGTAAAAATACCCCCTTCGGCATACCGCAAAGCTTCGCAGCGCGCATTGTCGGTTATTCTTTGTCCCTATTGACATTGACGGCAACCCCGTTGAATTCCAAATGATCTTCTACCGGAACGATCAACACCTTTTGACCGTCGATGACCTTCGCTTCCACAAGATGGCTGTATTCAGGGTCAATGGAGAGTGATACCTTCTCCGTTTTCAGCTCCACTTTCTTTGCATCAATCAGGTTGGCCGGATTGAGAACGGCGCCTACGCCGAACCGTTCCCCACAGGCAGTTTGAAAAGCCTCCGCCTGTTCCTCCGAAGCACCGCAATCCAAAATAATCTTGCTCACTTCACAGGGGCTGACAGTCAGCGGTTCCAGATCCTTCGTCTCCCGATGCGCTTCAATCATTGCGGCAAGCTGACCGTGGATTGCCTGCACGATCTCAAGACTGCAGGCGCTGCCCAACGACTCGGAAAGAGCGGCCTCAAAGGCCTCCCGCTGTTCTGCGGCCGACATGGGCAAATCGGTATGGAATACTGCGTCGATAAACTCCTGATGCAGTTCTCCCTCTTTGCGGGAATAAAACAGTGCATTGTAGATGTTGGCGCTGCGGTTATCAAAGGTCGGGAACAGGAAGCCCAGCTCCGGCGCAGCGACAGTTTGACTGGCGGCACAATGAAACTCATTGTCTCCGGAGAAGTAGCCCAATTCCGTTTTTCCCGTTTTAACCGGGCAGACCGCACACAGAATATAGGAAAAGACCTCATCCGAGCCCTCGGCTCGCAGGGCGTCGTGATTTCGACAAGGTACATCGTAGCTGTCGCTTGCCAGCAGCAACAGATAATTGCTCTCGCCCATGTCCAACGATTGAATGACTTTCTGATAAAATGCCTGCCGCACCCGAGTATCCTTCGCACCGGATGCGCGCAGTTCCATCAACATTCTGTGTTCTTCCCCCGTCATGACCTGCTGGGTGGAAAACACAATATCGATCAGGTTTTTTCCGAGTGCTCCTGACAGTGCCTTTTTCAGCAGGCTGAGGTATTTTTCAGCTTCCTCCTGCGTCATCATGCCAAGCGACTCGTCCAAATCGGTCATAATCTCCTTATTGCTATTGACAAAACAGCCGTAAATACGACTGATGGCATTTTTATCCGGCTTCCAGCGGCGTCGCAGCTCGTTGAGCTCTTTTTGGTTCATTGGTTTTATCAGACCTTTCGTTATGATATTTGGTTGGTAGCATTGTGGCAGTTCAGGTACATGTTCGGCTTTTCACCGTACTTGACATTCCGCATCAGCACTATGCCTGTATTTGAGCATCATTTCTTTTACGACAGGCGGTCAGCCTCTTCACAAGAGAATTTCAAATGATGCTCTTCGCAGTATCTGCGGATCACGAGAAGCATCATTTTTGTCGGAAGTGACCTTCCGTTTTCCCATCGGTTTACGGAGGTATAGCTGACACCCAATTCTTTGGCAAGCTGAGTTTGGGACAGCCTCCGTTCACTGCGCAGTTTCAGAATCGCATCTGCAAAGGTCATTTGCTCCACCTCTCTTATGTAGCACAGTATAGCATATTATGCCTTCACTAAGCAAGCCCGGAATTATAAATCCCATTCAACAAACAACGGGAGTGTTGGTTCAAAAAATTAGAGTTGACTACGTATCCTTCCATATTGCAAGACTGCCGCTCGGCAATTTTCGCTGTCGGGCGGCAGAGCACGATGAATTATTTCGATTTAGACCCAGAGGGAAAAAAGCCTGTCCGCAAATACTCACAGGAAATGAAGAAGAAACTTGGGATTATTTAAGCCATTATGGAAGACCAAAAGCTATTGGTCTTAGATGAACCCTTTAATGCTTTAGATGAAAAATCGGTAAAGCTATTTCGAGAGCTTTTGATCGAATACAAGAAACAGGAGAAGTTGATTATCCTTACATCTCATAATAAGGAAGACATTGAATCTCTCTGCGATCACACCTATCGAATACAGTCAGGGCAGATTATTGCAGAATAATGTAAAGCAAACGCCAACGCAGGATGTGGCAACCGACGATGGCTGCTGCACCCTGCGTTTTCTGCTTTAGGCATTGTCAATGCCCGCGTTTATAGCTTCGCTGATATGCTTGTCTGCCGCTTTGTTCTTGATAAAGGCTTTCAGTTACATCGGATTTTTTGTAATCATAGCAAAACCTCCATGTATCGCAGTACCTTGGGCTTTACGCGAAGTTGGTCTGCGTACTGCATCAGTTTGTGAATGTTCTTATCCTTGGACGCTGCATAGCGTTTCATGGCTTCTCCGACGATCTGAACATCGCTGCCGCTGCCGCGAAGAATGTCACACAGCGTCCGTTCCAAATCGTAAATACGAATTGGTTTGCCGGAGGGGGATTCAATTTGAGTTTGTCCGAACTCGTAGTTCTCCGGCACAACGCGCTTGACAATTAAATTTTCCTGCTTCAAGGATGGGGCATTGTAGCCCTTGGGAAAGGTCATCGTATATTTCGCCGGGGTACGGTCTGAATAGCCCAGCAGATACAGAGCGGTATCGTGCGAATAGATCCCGCGTCCGTACTTGCGCTGCAAGAGGTAAAAATCGTCCTCCCATGCGCTGCTCCGTACATACAGACCGCGCCCAAAGCGGTACATCTCGCCGCTCTTGACAAATTCCTGTAAAACGCTGCGGTGCAGTCCAGCTTCCGTCACCTGCGCTGCGGTAATCGTGCCGTCCTCCGATGCTTCCAGTAGTTCTTCGATTTTTTCCTTGGCGTTCATGCTTCTCACCTCGCTTTGACAGTCACACATTATATTATACGGAAATAATGTGCGATTGTCAACCGCGAAACGACGAACACACATTAGATTACTTGAAAATAATGTGTGAATGTCAGAGAAGCTACAAGGATTTGTCCTGATCCTGCCCGTGATTGGGGGACAGGATGCTGTCGATGTTCTGCTTGACGGCATCGTATTCTCGCATACGTTTTTTCAGGCTTCCGTACTCAGCGTACAGCCGATCCTTTCCTTCGGACAGTCTGGAATATTCCTCACGCAGCTTGGCAAGGTCGGAGAGCTTATCACCGACGCCCGCCGCTTTCAGCGCCCGCGCCGACGCTTCAAAGAGAATGATTTCGCGCTCACGTCCGCGCAGATACTTTTCCTTGTCACGGGATTTTTTGTATTCGCTATACAGCGGCTTTGGCTCCTTGTAGGTGGTGGTATGCTTTATCAGCAGCGCCAGATCCTGATACGATTTGTTGAGAACAGCCTCGTCTTTCCCGTGTTTCTGCACACCGGTTTTCAGGTTGTCGCACTGGATGATCCGGGTGACGCCGCCGAAGTATTTGTAAGCATTCACATGGGCAGCGGTCCATGACTCCTGGTTCATGGAGAAAAAGGCTTCTACATAGCTGTAGCCGCTGTATGGCAGGGTTGCCACGAACACATAGGGCGGGATAATTTCACCGGTGTCTGTGTCAATAACAGCGGCAGTGTTGCCAGCCCAGTCCACCTGCATAACCTCACTGGGCTTGTGATTCAGGTGCATGGTAGCGTTGACCTTTGCCAGATAGTCGGCATAGTACTTGCTGAACTGGGTGGACTGGTATGGAATCTCGCCCGCCGCCCGGCACTGGTCGCAGTATTCCAGCCACAGCAGGTTCAGCGTAACACCGCTGCGCTAGAGTTCCTTGTGGACATATTCTTTCGTCGGCGAGGTGGACTTGCCCGAATAATGACCGACATGTCTGGTACAGCCTATGGGTTCCGGATGGGAATGGAAAATTCTATCACTTCTATTGCTTTTTTAACTCACACGAGCTAATGGTTTTTCATCGAAGCACTCCTGCCAGCACAAAACGGGCACCATCAAACTCATAGCTACAGGTAGAGAGCGTTAGAATGTGATCAGAGATATCAGGCGCAATCTCACTGGTGAAGCAGGAACGGTCAGCCGCATTCTGAAGCCAGACTTCAAATTCCGCTTCCGTAAAACCAATTTCCCACGCATCGTCCCGTGGCGCGGCAACATACCCCGCGAAGAACTCCACTTTATAGTTTTTGTCCGGTGTTATCAGCAGCGCGACTGGATGCTCGTCAAAGAAATCCTGCTTTTTATATTTATCAATGTCTGTAAACATTGTGCCGTTCTTCATATGATGTCCATAAATTATGGAGTGCCGGTCGGCAAAGCTTGCATCGTTTCGGAAGTCCAGGAATATACAGCCGGACCCATTCCACTCGCCGCTGAACAGGTGCTTCAAATAATAGCTGTTACCTCCTCCCTGTACAACCGGATAGTTGATCTTCGTTCCTTCAATGTAGATCCAAGCAACGATGTCAGGGTTGATCTCACGCAGTGCAGCAAAATCCACCTCAGGCCAAATCGTGTCGTCCTCATCAGGAAGTGTTTCTGCCCCGGCTGGCTTGTTGATGACAGGTGGCTGTGGTTCGGCAGTTTTCTGTGGAAGCGAAATCATGTGACTGATATCCTCGTAAGCAGCTTCACCAGCGTGATACTCAGATCTAATCACCCATATCTTCCATGCAGAAAACGACATGACTGCGAGAAGAACGGCTGTGAGGCTGCCTAATAACAATTTATTCTTCAGTTTCATGTTTTTCCTCCTGCTGCTTCACTAATCTGTAAAATGTGCTCCTCTTTAGGCCGAGCTGGCGCATTGCAGCAACTGCCGTAATCGTACCGGCCTTCCAGTCTGAATAGAATTGATTCCAGTTTGGCGGAAAGTCTATCATTGGACGCCCCAAATGCTTCCCCGCCTCTTTTGCAATGGCGATCCCCTCAGACTGTCGCCGCTTTGTTGTGATACGCTCCTGTTCAGCAATACTCGCAAGTACTTCAATCAGAATGTTGTTTATCATCTCAAAAATCCAGTCCTGCTCCTCAGGAAGTTCCACCATGGTAGTCGGGATGTCAAGGATTTTGATCCGAATGTGGTGCTCCCGGAAGTATTCCAGTTCTTTCTTGATGTCAATCTTTCTCCGACTGAGTCGATCCAGCGATTTAACAATCAGGGTATCTCCGTCGCGGAGAAAGTGATTCTTCAGCGACCGGTACCCCTCACGCTCCAAATCCTTGCCGCTTACCTTGTCCGTAATGATATCCCGCTCCTCCACGCCGGCATCCATGAGGGCCTTGAGTTGCCGATCCAGATGTTGTTCTCTCGTAGATACACGGGCATAACCGTATGTCTTTTTCAACTTGTTTTCATCTCCTTTTCCGTTTCAAAAGCTCATGCCTTTTTCGGACATATCCCAAAATGACAAAATAACTTTTTCGGATACAAAATCATATCCCGATTGTACGCCTGTTGGTAGCGCCGAAAAGGTCTACCTTTTCAGATATCCTATTACACGGAGGAGGGAGATGAATTACAGCAAACAGTTGTTCTCATTTTTTGTAGAGATAGGTTTGTTAATAAAACTGTTTGGGTGGAGTGCATTTGGAAATCGAACAGCAGGAGGCGGAATCTTATTAGAGGGTTTGCCTACTTTTAGCGATATATTCAACATCCCGATACAGGAAACGAGAAAGGTCTTCCCACCCAATGGTTCTGCGCGGAATACAATCGAATAACAAGAGTGAGCGCGGAATACATCTTCCGCGCTCACTCTTTACCAAATGGTTCTTATAAAACTTTATGCGCTGATCTTCCCGGAAAAGTTTCCTGGTGCTGATCGTTATTGAAAAGCTTGAAATAATATGTGTTGGAGTAACATTCATGCATTTGCTCCGTTTTGGCTCAATATCAAAAGGTGCTCACAGCACCTCGCCAAGTTTTGTAGAGACCTCCACAACATTATCGCAGCAGCTCTCGATCAGCTCCTTATCATGGGTGATCACAAGAATGGTTCTGCCGCGCCGCGCTTCGCTTTTCAGTTTTTCTGCGATCAGGCGCATATTCTGCCCGTCAAGGCCGCTGGTGGGCTCATCGAGAATCAGTATCCTGCGGCCGGAAAAGATGGCGCAGGCAATGGCAAGCCGCTGCTTCTGCCCGCCGGACAAAGCGGACGGGTGCGCGTCCCTGTACTCATAAAGCCCAAGCTCTTTCAGTAAATGTCTGGCACGGTCTTTGCTTTCTTCCGTCAATTCGGTATTCAGCAGCAGCTCCTCCGCCACGCTTGCCGTAAAAAACTGTGTTGACGTGTCGTTGCCGCAGTAATAGATCTCCCTGCGCCGAGCTGCCGCGCTTGCCTTTTTCCCGTCTATCAGGATATGTCCCCTTGTCTGCCTTGCCAGCCCGCAGAGGGTCTGCGCAAGGGTGGTTTTCCCCGCGCCGTTTTGCCCCGTTATGGCGGTCACCTTGCCTTCCGGAAAGGAGAGGGAAACATTATCGAAAATGACTTCTTTGTGTATTCTTTTCGAGAGCCCTGCTGTCTTCAAGACGGCAGGGCTTTCGTCCAATACGGAGGGAACGGGAAGGCTCTTTCCCTCATGCGGAGAGCGCAGACCCATGCCCAAGATGTCTGCTTCCGGCAAGCGGAGCAAATCCTCCGGTGTATACTCGGCCGCTATTCTGCCGTCCCGCAGATATAAAAACCGGTCTGCGATCCCCATCAGCCAGTCGATCCGATGCTCCGCGATGAGCAGGGTAAAGCCCTGCTCCTTGAGATGCCGGAGAGTCTGCGCAAGCTGCCGCGTCCCGGCGGCGTCGAGGTTGGCCGTCGGCTCGTCGCACACAAAGACTTTTGGCTCCATAGCATATACGGACGCAATAGCCGCCCGCTGCTTTTCTCCGCTTGAGAGGACGTCAACTGCCCTGCCTTTCAAACGGGACAGCTGCAACGCCTCTATGGCGGCGTCCGTCCTCTCTCGTATCTCCCGGGCGGACAGGCCGTAATTCTCGCAGGGAAAGGCCACCTCTCCGGCAAGCTCGGAGGAAAAGAACTGGCTTTTGGGGTCCTGAAAAACGCTTCCCACCAAACGCCCGATCTCCCATGTGGAAAGCCTTGATATGTCCTTGCCGTCTATCCTTACGTTCCCGCTGAAAACTCCGGGATAGTAGGACGGCGCAAGCCCGTTGACAAACCTTGTCACGGTGGTCTTGCCGCAGCCGGAAAGCCCCGTCAGCACGACACATTCGCCGCTTTTTACCGAAAGGGAAATGTCCTGCACACCTCTGTCCGAGTTTTCGTATTGGAAAGAGGCGCGTGTAAGCTCGATCATGCCATGCTCCTTTCCAAAACCAAATAGGAAGCCGTGACCAGCGCACATGCGGCTGCCGCGATGTGATCCCGCGCCCCGGCCCTTTTCTCATAATAGCTACCGCGCACGCCCGGACGCTCCGCGCCCCTCGCGACGGCGGAAACGGAAAGCTGATCGGCGAGCTGCAATACCCGAAGAAGAAACGGAACCAGCACATACTCCATGCTCTGCACGGGATGTGCGAGCAGCTGTCCCGCTGCGGTCAGCCCTCGGTTTTTCATCGACCTGCCTACGCCCTTTAGCTCCGTCCGCATGGTAGGGAAGAATCGAAAGACCACAAGAAGCCCGAGAATGAACGGGGTGGGCATACGGAGGCGGGATAAGAACGCAGAGAGCATCCCCGGCGGCGTGGTGATCAGATCCCATGACACCAGAAAGATTGGCGACAGATTCCAGAACATCAGAACATAAAACTCCGAAAAGGCCGGCATGCGCAGCCCGTGGAAGCGGATACCGTACAGCAGAAGCGCCAGCAGCAGATAAAAGCAGCCATAGGACGCAGCAAGGCGGAAATTTTTCTGTAAGACGAGATAAAGAAGCGCCCCGCCGGTCAGGATGCAGGTAAGCAGCACATTCCCGCCGATCGTCACTCCGGCAAAGACGCACAGCAGCGCCCACAGCTTGACCGGCACCGCAAAGGATGCGTCTGCTCTCATAGAACGCCGGCCTTCTGAAAATGCCTGCGGATCAGCCGACTGCCCACCATGCAGCCTAAAAAGCCCATCAGCGTCGTGAACAGCAGAATAAAGGCCAGCCAGCCGGGAGAGGTGTAGTAACGCACATAGGAATCGATGTAGCTCTGCTCCATACCGCTTGCCAGCGCAAAATCGTAGTAGGTGTCCCAGAAGAACCAGATGGGCAGCAGATTGACCCCGTTGTATAAAAGGCTCGCCACCGTCCAGGCGGCGGTCATGCGCTTGGGATCGCCGCAGGCGCCGCGCTTCCACAAAATTGCCTCGCAGATGACGCCCGTGACGATAAAGTAGGGGAGCAAAAACCAGTTGCCCATCAGCAGGAAAATCACGCCAAGCAGCGTCATATAGATCAGCGTCACAAAACGCTTGCCGATCCGGCTGGCCATGAGCATATAGACCGGCGCGCAGAGGAACATGGTGATCCCCACCGACAGCACCATGCTGACAAAGTCGTTGGCCATGCAGACCATGTTGATAACGAGCTGGATCACGATCAGCACCGCCGAAAGCAGCACCGTGGTGATCACATCCCTGACAGACCATTTATTTGTTTCTTTCATAAACTCCTCCTTGTTTTCGATACTTCGTTTTCCAATATTGCACTCGGAATTCTGTTTATCCCGCAACTTTCTACGCCGTCCACTCCATGCTCTCGCTCTGGAGCTGCGCCATGTGGCGGAACAGGCCGTTCTTTTTCAGCAGCTCGGCGGGAGAGCCCATCTCAACCACGCGACCACCGGAGAGCAGGACGATCTGATCGGCATTCATGACGGTACGCATTCGGTGCGCGATGATGAGCACCGTCTTATCCCTGATCAATCCGGACAGTGCCGCCTGCACCGCCGTCTCATTTTCCACGTCCAGCGAGGCCGTGGCCTCGTCCAGCAAAATCACCGGCGCATCCTTCAAGATGGCGCGGGCAATGGAGATGCGCTGTCGCTCGCCGCCGGAGAGCCGGGAGCCGTTTTCCCCGATCAGGGTATGGTAGCCCTCCGGCAGTCTGGATACAAAGGCGTCGCACTGCGCCGCCTTCGCCGCCGCCAGCACCTCCTCGTCGGTGGCGTCCCGCTTGCCGAGGCGGATGTTTTCCATCACGGTGTCGGCAAACAGCACCACATCCTGAAATACGATAGCGTAGTTTTTCAGCAGTGCCTCGCCGTCCACCGTGGACACATCCACACCGCCCAGCCGCACCGTTCCCTCCGCTATGTCCCAGAAACGGGCTGCCAGCTTGGCCGCCGTGGATTTGCCGCCGCCGGAGGGGCCCACCAGCGCCGTCACCTGCCCCTGCTTCGCCGTAAAGGAGACGTCCCGAAGCACGTCCTCTTTTTCCCGGTAGGCAAAGGTCACATGCTCAAAGCGGATGTCGTAGCCATCGGGATCATATTCGGTCATACCGGTCATGCGCTTTTCGTTCTCGATCTCCTGCATGCGCTCGATGCGCACCTCGCAGGCGAACACCGCGGCCATGTTGGCAAACATGGAGCCGATGGGGTCATATACCCGGGTGGCGGCGATAAGGAACATCAGGAACGGGATCAGCGACAAGTCGCCGCGGCTCATCAGCGTTACCCCCGTGAGGACGGTGGTGGCGATGCCCAGCTTTAGGAAGGATTGCGCCGCCGTGACTACGGAGCCTGTGAACAGCTCGCCCCGGATGGTGTCCTGCTCCGCCTCGTCCAGCCTGCGGTTCAGGTCTGCGATATACCGCGCCTTCTGGTTACACGCCTTGATTTCCGGCGCGCACTCCAGCACCTCCTGCATGGCGTCGGTGGCCGCGCGGCGGGTGACGAGCCCCTTCTTTATATGCCGCTTTTCCATGCGCCGGGAGAGATAGACCATCAGCAGCGACGCAGGCACCACCCACAAAAGAGCCAACGCCATCCGCCAGTCGTAAAGCAGCATGCCTGCGGAAATCAGCGCCGTGGAGATAAGTGCGCCGTGCATGGCGGGGTAAAAGTGGGAGAAGGCCTTTTCCAGCGTCTCCGTATCCCCCATAATGGTGGTGGTCAGGTCGGTCAGGTCACGGTTTCCAAAGAAGGACAGCGGAAGCTGGCGCAGCACCTCCGCCAGCCGGATACGGCGGTTGGCACTCTCCCGGTAGGTGGCTTCGTATAGGGCCTTGTACTGGATCAGAAAGGTCGCAAAGAGCGCGGCGAGGGCAAGGACGCCCGCGACCAGAAAGCGCGTAAGCCCCGCCCTTGGGTCGGTGCCGTTTGTCAGCGCCTCTACGATGCCGGAGAGCGCCGTGGCCAGCACGCCCACCGGCAGCATTTTGCTGATGTTGACCAGTACGGACCAGAACACGGCGGCCACATAGTCTTTTGCGCCCTTCTCCGTCATGGCGTATTTTTTTCGGATGCGTTCGATCATGCGGCACCTCCTACCTTCCACTGCGCGGCCTTTTGGTATTCCTCCCACATGGCGGCGTATACGCCGCCCTTTTCAAGAAGCTCGTCGTGCTTTCCTTCCTCGGCGATCTCGCCGTCCCGGATGACGAGGATGCGATCCATGTTCCGCACCGTGGACAGGCGGTGGGCGATCATCAGCACGGTTTTGCCCTTCATCAGCGCCTCGAAGGCCTTTTGTATCTTCGCCTCGTTCTCCGGGTCTGCAAAGGAACTGGCCTCATCCAGCACCACGATGGGTGCGTCCTTTAAAATCGCCCGGGCCAGCGCGATGCGCTGCATCTCGCCGCCGGAGAGGTACACGCCCTTGGCGCCGATCACGGCGTCCAGCCCGCCCGGCGTCTTTTCCAGAATGTCGCCGCACTGGGCAAGCTGCGCCGCGTGTAATATCTCCGCCTCGGTGGCGTCCGGCCGAGCGGCGCGGATGTTGTCGCGGATGCTCTTCTTGAAGAGCCTCACCTCCTGAAAGACGAAGGATATCTGCTCCATCAACTCCGCGGTGGGGATGCTGCGCACATCTCGTCCGCTCAAGAGCACCGCCCCTGCCTTCACATCGAAAAAGCGCGGGATCAGCCGGGCGATGGTGGTCTTGCCGCCGCCGGAGGGGCCCACCAGCGCCCACGCCTCCCCCTGCGGCAGATGGAAGCTCATATTCGTCAGCGCGGGTCTCTCTGCGCCGTCATAGGAAAAGGTGACGTTTTCAAAGGAAATGCCGCTGTCCGTGGGCTTGCTTCCGCTGTCCGCCGCAGGCTCGGGAAGGGACGACTCTCTCAATATGGCCTCCAGCTTGTTCACTGCCTCGGCGGCCTCCATCTGTGCGTTGACCGCATACATCAGCCGCTCCATCATAAAGGCAAGCTGGGGCGCGAAGAAGATGTAAAATACCAGATCGGCCAGTACCGCCCAGCCGTCTGCCGCGCTGCCGATAAGAACCATTCCCAATGGCATGAGAAGCAGGAACATGGCGTTCAGCACTACCGTAAACAGGGTGTAGGGCATACGGCACATCATGGCGTAGCCGCTGGCAAGGTCGCGGTAGCTGAGGATGGCGGCATGAAAGCTCTTGAAGGAGTAAACCGTCTGCTGGAACACCTTCACCACCGGGATGCCCCGGACATACTCTGTGGCCTCGGCGGAAATGCGCTCTCCTGCCCGCTGGTATGCCTCAAAGAACTTCATGCCCGTCCCGGTCATCATGCTCATCAGGCAGACAAGCCCGATGATCATGGGGATCAGGCAGGCAAGCCCCATACGCCAGTCAAAGACGAAGAGCAGCCCCACCGCCAGTACCGGCGTTACGATCCCGCCCACCGCGTCGGGGATGGTATGGGCAAGGAGCGTTTCTGTCAGCGCCGCGTTGTCGTCGATCTGCTTGCGAAGCCGCCCCGTGAGGTTAGCGTTAAAGTATCCCAGCGGCAGGTCAATGAGATGGGCGACCGCCGCCTTTCGCATATTCGTCGCCACCCGGAAGGCCGCAAGGTGGGTACACATGAGCCCGGCGAAATACACAGCCGCGCTCAGAAGCGCCGCCGCCAGCGCGTACCAGCCGTAGCGGGCAAGCCCTGCCGGAACGCCGCCTCCCGGCGTTAAAATGCCTCTGGCCGCGTACCAGACAAAGACGAACGGGAAAATGCCGACCGCCGCCGAAACGCCAGACAGCCCGCAGCCCAATACGGACAGCCACTTATGCCCTCCGGCATATGCCAGCAGCCTGCCCAGCACCGGCGGCTGCTTTTCTTTTTTCTGTTTGCTCATATTCCGTGTTCCTTTCTTAAAATATATGGATTTGTTGGAGGATGCGCCGCATCGGTTAGAGGCAACTAACCGACAGTTATTTTTTTAAGGCTCATTCGAGCCTTAAAAGTCCGCTCCAGCCGGAGTGGAAAAAGATAGCCAGTTCATCGACATATTTCACGGCTTCCTCTCTCGGCATATCGTGGACGATGGTTTCGCACACCGCCGTAAAGTAGGCTCTTGTGATCATGTGATGAAGCTGACGAGTCATGCTCCCGGAGAGCATACCGTTTTTTCTGAGGAGGGCGTAGTATTCTTCGGATCGATCGACCTCCAGCTCTACCAGCACCTCGATGAAATCCGCATAGCCCGTTCCCTCCGCCCGGCAGAGGATCAGCTTGAATTCGTCGAAATGGTCGTACATGAACGCGACAAGCTCGTGCAGGTGCTGGGTGGAAAGCTCCAGACTGTCTTTTGCTCTCCCTTCCGGGACGAGGTCAAAATAATCGTCCTGTGCCGCCTTGAAGCGGGTGAGCAGCTCGCTTGCTGCCTCGCCCACAAGGTCTTCAAACAGAGCGGTCTTATCCGGGTAATAGCCGTAGAAGGCGCCTTTCGTGAAGCCCGCCTCCGCGACAATTTGGTTCAGAGATGCGTCCTTAAATCCTTTTTCCAGAAATTCTTTTTTCCCAACTTCGAGGATCCTCATTTGAGTCTCTGTACGTTCCATTGATGCCTCCCGATATACCGGTAGTATATACCGCCGGTATATTATAACCGAGCAGATTGAGTTTGTCAATGAGGTTTGTGATTTTTCTGTTTGCCCAGTTCAATGCAGAGACTCTCTGTTCACCTGTCTTGGGTGCTTGAGCATATTCTTTTTCAAAGCATCGCCATACAGCGCAAGGCAGGAACACCGCAAGAGGTGTCCCTGCCTTTTCGGATAGGCTGTTTGGCAAACGCAAACCACGCAATCTGCCGCTAAAGTTACCGTCAGCGGCAGGCATCATTTTTCATTCCACCAACGCCTTGCCCAAGGCGCGGCAGGCTTCAAGCGCCGCGTCGTCGGGCGTCTCCGTGCAGATCACACTCTCGCAAACGAGGTTCACCCCTGCGCTGTCGCAGTCACTCTCCCAGGTACGCATCCACTCGCCATCGCCCCAGCCGTAGGAGCCGAACAGCGCCACGCGCTTGCCGCCGAGGCTTCGCTTGCAGGCATCGAACATGGGCTGGAACTCCATTTCCTCCAGCACCTCGCTGCCCATGGCAGGGCAGCCAAAGGCGATGGCGCCGTAGGTGTTCAGATCGCCGGGTGCGACCTCGGCGGGTGTGAGCAGCACAGCCTCCGCGCCCGCGGCAGTCATGCCCTCGGCAACGGCACGCGCCATCGCCTCCGTATTGCCCGTACCGCTCCAATAAACAACAGCAGTTTTCATTTTCGTAAATTCCTTTCTCTTGATGAGTTTATATGATCAAACCGCGACGGCCAGCTGCTCGAGCTTCGAGCCGCTTTGCCAGAGTGCGCAGTAGATTTCCGTACATTTTTTGTATTGTGCGAACAGCGAGCGCGCCTTTTCCTCGTCGCCGTAGACCTTCCAGAGCCCGGCGCATTTGAAGCCGCTCGCACGGTGGTCGATGAAGCCCTTCACATCCTCTGGCGGGTAGCTGAGAAACAGTCCCACCTCGCGTGGAAACTCTCCGCTCTCGCCTCCTTTGAACGTTTGCTGGTTAGCATACTCTAACCAAATAGCCCTTGAGAAGCCGCCCGAAGGCGGCTCTTCAAAGATCACCGACTGCCGCCGTGAACGGGCGTCATGGTTCTCTACCAAGTAAGCCTCGGATGCGGACCGGCATTGCTGATGTCATCGCCGCCTTACTTCCTTCCCACCAGCAACGTTGAGCCGCGAAGCATCAGACGTTTGGCCTCCTTCGGTGTCATGAAGCTGCCGTCGGTCGTGTCCATCAGCTCCACGCGCTCATAGCCCATATCCCTGAGCTTTTGGACAAACGCCTGCATATCGCCGTATCTACCGGGCGACATCAGGTCATGGATGGCATACGTTCCGCCCTTTTTCAGAACCCGCAGTGTTTCCAGCAGAAGTGCCTGCTTGTCTTTCCCCGCGATATTGTGATAGACATAGTTGCTGGTCACCGCGTCGAAGCTCTCGTCGGGGAAATCCAGCTTCACGGCGTTCCCACGTTGGAACGAAGCGTTTTTCACGCCCTCCGCAGCAGCGTTTTTTTCGCACAGCGGCAGGCTGAAGGAGGCGTATTCCTTGCCCCAGCGGTCAATGCCGACCATTTTTCCCTGGGGATTGCGCTTTGCGCAGGCAATGGTAAGCGCACCGCTGCCGCAGCCGATGTCCAAGCCCCACGCCGCCCTCCGGCAGCGTGATGTGCTCCGCCGTGCCGTCAATGATCTGCTTTGAGAGCTTGCGCTCGCCGTCATAGGAAAAGCTCCGATAGGCATACACGCACCACTCGGTGTACTTTGCACAGACGACAAAGGCGACTCCGAATACCGCACCCAGCACGATGCGCAGCTTTCCGCCCACACCGATGCCGAATATGCCGAAAGCAAGCAGCAGCGCAAGCGACAGTGCTGTTCCCGCGATGAGCGAAAACAGCATTCCCTTGGGGATCCAGTTTTTGTAGTCAGGCTTCATTCTTGGGACTCCTTTCTTTTCTAACGGTCTTCATGCGAAAATCCCTGCGGTCGTCGCCGCGTCCCAGCGTTTTCGTTCGATGCCAGACGAGCTTCGGGTGCAGACCGGCGTAGCTGATGTCATCGCTGTCGCAAAAGAAGCGGCACCTCCGCGCCTATCCCAGCGCCACATCCAGCGTCATCATGACGCTAAAGCCCACGGCAAAGAAAATCGTGCCGATGTTGGAGTGCTTTCCCTGTGACATCTCTGGGATCAGCTCCTCCACCACCACATAGAGCATGGCGCCCGCCGCAAAGCTCAGAAAATACGGCAGCGCCGGGATCACCAGCTGCGCCGCAAGAATCGTCAGCACCGCGCCGATGGGCTCCACCACGCCGGAGAGCACGCCGCCGAAAAACGCCTTGCCCTTGCCCTCGCCCTCCGCCCGCAGGGGCATGGAGATGATCGCTCCCTCGGGAAAATTCTGAATGGCGATGCCAAGGGACAGGACAAGCGCGCTTGCCACCGTGATCTGCGCGTTCCCTGCGAGGAAGCCCGCGTACATGACGCCTACCGCCATTCCCTCCGGGATGTTATGCAGGGTCACCGCCAACACCATCATGGTGGTGCGGCTCAGCCTGCTTTTCGGTCCCTCTGCCTGATTGCTGCCCACGTGAAGGTGGGGAATCACATGGTCAAGCAAAAGCAAAAACAGTATGCCGATCCAGAAGCCGATAAAGGCAGGAAGGAAGGACAGCTTGCCCATGCCCTCCGACTGCTCGATGGCTGGGATCAGCAGACTCCAGATGGACGCCGCCACCATCACCCCGGCGGCAAAGCCCGCAAGGGCGCGCTGCACCAAATTGCCAAGGGATCTTTTCATAAAGAACACGCAGGCCGCGCCCAGTGTTGTGCCCAAGAAAGGGATCATGATTCCAAGAAAGGCTTCCATCTGTCTCACCGCCTTTGCGTTAATTGTTACTTGTTTCGCCTATAGCCCGCCTCGTCCCGGTATTCGGGATGTCCCTTCAAGTACGGGTCTTTATCGCCGCAGATGGTGTAGTCGCATCGGCAGCCGTCCACGCAGGTGGTCGTCCGCACCAGCTTGGCATGGAGCAGCTCCATGGACGCATAGTCCACATTGCACAGCGCGGGCATAATATCCGCAAGACCGTGCCGGATAGCAAACTCCGCTGCCGGACACGACGTAAACTCATAATAGATGGGCTTGCCGTTTTCATAAGGCGCAACCGTTATCTCGTAATCGTGCCACTTGTCGCAGCCGCGTTTCGCCCGTACAAACGCCCTGTACATCAGCTTCCTCCAGAACGGCTTGTTGCAGTCCACGAACCGCAGCTTGCGGAAGATCGGCAGGATCAGATTTTCCTCCATCTCCTCAATTTCACGGAATGAAGTAGCGGCTTTGCAGACCACATAATAGCTCATGATGGCGATGCAGTCGTAGGTGCCGCCTACGCCGTTGTGGAAGTTCTTTTTGCCG